>Ga0210040_10003500_pt1 | contig 21214 bp, 22 predicted proteins | sample CryGeyCG12114_NA_FD_185462 | JGI IMG/M metagenome (GOLD analysis project Ga0210040, IMG submission 185462) | Groundwater microbial communities from aquifer - Crystal Geyser CG19_WC_8/21/14_NA (SPAdes) (version 2) | ecosystem: Environmental > Aquatic > Deep subsurface > Groundwater | place: USA... | reverse complement strand
GGTGCTGCTCCAGGTGATGGCGTTGGCATACAGTTGCTTGTTGGCGACCAGCTGCGGCATAAACGCGAACACGGCCGGCCCCATAAAGCCGCGGGCAATGCCGCTCACGAAGATAACGCCATAGATCGGGAGCGCTCCGTACCGTGCCAGCACAGGGCTTGCATCCAGCGTAAAGAACAGCAGTGCTGCAGAGCAGAGGAGCAGCGCCGTCACCACCACCGTAATGATCTTCTTGCGCGACACCATATCCGCCATATAACCCGCATACAACGACACCACGATAGAGGGAATCGCCTCAGCCAGCCCCATCAACCCGAGCGAGAGCGGGTCTTGGGTGATATCATATATCTGCCACCCCACAATCACCGCCTGTATCTGCATGGCCAGCGTAATGCACAGCCGGGCCGTTACATATAGCCGGAACTCCGGTAGCCGGAGCACGGCATAGGGATCGTGTTTTGTGCGCGGCGCCTCTTTCATGCAGCTTTCCTGTTTAAATAGAAGCTGCAAAACTACTGCAAAAGCAGCCATAAAACAGCAGTGGGCGTTATTTTAAGTAGCCGGCTCTATATTCTCTGCCGCAAACAGCCGTTGTTCATTTTCTAACGTATAGTATATACCTGTAAATCCCTCAGCGTCTGATAGCTAGCGCTAACACCTATGCCTATTTCTCTCCGGCAGCAGGCACATGCAAGACAAGCTTTTATATTTATATTGATCTTTTTAGCGTTATAGTTTGTTCTGGGGTAAGCCTCAGAGCTATTCTGGCACTGCCTGCATTTTATATATGCTAAAGTTTACAGCCTATGACAGTCCCTGAGAAAATAGAACTGCCTTTCCTGCACGCTGACTATCAGAAGGATTTGTGCGTGCTCTTCTGCCGCTGGCAGCTGCCCGTAGACTTGGGGCAGTTCAGGGACGGGTACAAGGCTGTGCTGCAACTAGCCATTTACAAAGAGGCGCATTTCTGGCTGCACGACCTGCGCCTGCGCAACAGCTCTACCGCAGACCAGAAGCAGTGGTTTACTTCTACGTTCGCGGCAGACCTGCAACGCGCGCTCGGCAGCAATGTTTTTATTGCTTACCTGATGTCGCCGCTGCAGCATCAGCAGCTTTTAAACGACGAGGACGCCAAAAAGCACGCTGTTGACGGGAGTGGGCAACCGGCAATATGCTATTACACCAATGAGCATGACGCGCTCGAGTGGCTGCAAGAGTGCCGCCACCGCGTGGCAGTTTAACACGGCAGGGCCGGAAGGGCATTTACAGCCTCCATAGGAATATTTCAAAACCTTCCGGAGAATAATCAGGTAAAAGTGCAACAAGCCTGCAGTAACAGAAGTATAAACTTTTGCTGTTTAAGTTTCCTTCAGACATGCCTGCCGCCGTGGCCGCTGCACCTGCAGATTAGCGAAATGTAACCTGCATATCATTAAAAGGTTATAAAAGCGACCCCTCCGTCATTGTTCTGTAAACTTTGCGCGCCCATCCAAACGCATCGGCGGCGAATGCGTAACTCAGGCCTGGAAACAGCAAGCAGGAACAATTTTCCACAACCCTTAAAATTTGACACTTATGGAAGTTTTAGACATTAGAAGCCTTCTGGAGAACATCGAGCGCAAGGTGTGCCAGCAGGAGATCACCACAGACGCAGCCGTAACAAAGCTGATTAACACCGAGATAGCCAAAGCCATCAACCTGAAATATAAAAAAGAGAACGCGGCAGAGGAAGATATATACAAGACCGTTTCCTGCACAACAGTGGAGTGCTACCTGAAGCACCTGAAAACGGTGGAGGAAAAACTCAAAAAGCCTGCGCATATCTCAGCACAGTGTTCGCTGGTGGAGGAGCGCGAGATCAACCGCCGCCTGCTGCTGATCCTGAACCGCATTAAAGGGTACAGCAGGAAGTAAGGCGCCGTCAGGAATTTTAGTTTAAACCTATCCTTCGGTAAGATCTCCATCTTTTTCGAAGGATTTTTTATGCCCGGCTATTTTCAGTGTATCAATGTACTCCACCGTCGCTCTATATAGACTCCGGGGCTGGCAGTTCCGTTTCTGCACCTCCCGCAACGGCAGGAAAAACACGCCAGCGCAGCCTTCCTGCTATACCGGCTATAGACTACTGCTATAACCAATGGCGGCCAGGCGGCTCCTTCTCCAGAACAGGATATAGCCCTAAGCTGACCTACGTCATTTTTTAACCGGCCTCTCCTGCTTAAACTTGCAGGAAATAAATCATAGCGCTATGCCACTTACCGATACCGCCTGCCACCTGGCGTATGACCCGCAACGCCTGCAGCGCAGCATACTACTGGAGCGGGAGAAACAAAATACAATCATGATCGCGTTTTCGGCGGGGCAGGAGCTAAAAGAGCACCAGGCAGCCTGCGATGTGCTGGTGATACCCCTGGAGGGCAGCGCTGACTTTATGCTGGGGCAAACACGGCAGCGCCTGCAGGTTGGCCAGGTTTATACGATACCGGCCAACGAGCCGCACGCCCTGAAGGCAGTGACAAATTTTAAAATGATCCTGATCAAATAAAGAAGAGGAGCCGAGATGAAGCAAGACATAGAAACCGAGGCAGACATTAAACTGCTGGTAGACACATTTTACGACAACGTGAACCAGGACGCGCTGCTTTCGCCTGTGTTCAACGATTTTGCACAGGTTAACTGGCAGACCCACCTGCCCATCATGTATAAGTTCTGGAGCACCGTGCTTTTCGGGAGCATGGCCTACAAAGGGCAGCCCTTCCCCAAACACCTGCCCCTGCCCGTTGACAGGCAGCACTTCAGCCGCTGGATCGCCCTTTTCACGCAAACGGTAGACGATCTTTTCGAGGGGGCGAAAGCAGCCGAGGCAAAACAGAAAGCCACTAGTATCGCCCAGATTTTCCAGATGAAACTGGGGCTGTTTGAAGTGATGGGGCAATCCAGATCAGGCTTTACTGCGTAGGTACCTGCGCTGCTGCAAGCTAACAGCCATACCGCTTGCAGCGGCGCAGATTTCTTTTGTGCGCAGCCGCACCAGCGGTGAAACGCCGGCACAACGATAGGCGCGCCACAAAGGTATAAAATTGATATTTTTTTTCTTTATTAGCAGTACCGGCGCTTGCACAATCGAAACGCATTATCTATATTTGATTTACACTTCTGAAATAATTTGTTCAAACTAGTAAACGCAACAATATGATATAAAGCTCTACGTTAACCTAATGTAGCTTTTATATGAACACAACCACCCTTATTAGCGATTCTGCTTTAGTATCGCTTTATATTGCAGGCAAAGAGAGTGCGTTTGAACAACTAGTAAATAGGCACAAGAACAAAGTTTACACAACTATCTTTTTAATAGTAAAGGATTCGTATACAGCCGAAGATCTGTTGCAGGACACGTTTATCAAAGCGATCCACACCATGAAAAGCGGCCGGTATAACGAGGAAGGCAAGTTCTCTTCCTGGATATGCCGCATTGCCCATAACCTGGCAATCGACCATTTCCGTAAAGAGAAGCGTAGCCCGATGATCACGCTGGAAGACGGCAGCAACGTGTTCAACAACATGTCTTTTTCGGAGGATTCTGCGGAGTCGCTCCAGATAAAAGAGGACACGCATGCCCGCTTGCGCGAGCTTATCCAGACGCTGCCCCAGACGCAGCGCGAGGTGCTTATGATGCGTCATTACGCAGAAATGAGTTTCCAGGAAATAGCAGACGCAACCGGTGTGAGCATCAACACAGCCTTGGGCCGTATGCGCTATGCGCTGATCAACCTGAGGAAGAAGATGCAAAACAACGATATTACGTATGATAAAAACCTCTACTCAGAATGAGCTCATCCAGTATGTATACAACGACTTGGCCGATGACGCCTGTGAACAGCTGGAAGTAGCCTTGGTGCAAGACACAGAGCTGGCTGACAGCTGCTCCGAACTGCTCCTGATACAACAGTTATTAGATGATGCCGCCAAAGCTCCGCGCAAGCATGTCATCGACAACATTTTAAATTATTCAAAAAACTTAAGTTTGCGGTCTTAACCGGCTGCAAACTTTTTTTATGCAAAAGAAGGAACGCTACAAGCGCCTGATCGAGTACTTCACACAGAATTTCCCGGAGCCGGAAACGGAATTGTTGTATACAAGCCCCTACGAGCTGATACTGGCGGTGGTGCTGAGTGCCCAGTGCACCGACAAGCGCGTGAACATGGTGACGCCCGCCTTATTTGAGGCCTACCCTGCCCCGGAGCACTTGGCCACAGCCACGCCCGAGGAGATTTTCCCCTACATCAAAAGCATCTCGTACCCCAACAACAAAGCCAAACACCTGGCAGGGCTTGGGAAGATGCTGGTGGACCAGTTTAACGCCGAGGTGCCCAGCACCGTGGAAGAACTGGTGAAGCTGCCGGGTGTAGGCCGCAAGACCGCCAATGTTATCGTTTCCGTTATCTGGAACCAGCCCGCTATGGCCGTGGATACGCACGTGTTCCGGGTGAGCAAGCGCCTGGGGCTGGTAACGAAAACCTCTAAAACACCTGTGGAGGTAGAGCGGCAATTGGTGGCGAACCTGCCGCAGGAACTGGTATCCAAGGCGCACCACTGGCTTATACTGCATGGTCGCTATATCTGCGTGGCCCGCCGCCCCAAGTGCGAGCAGTGCCCCCTCACACACTTCTGCGCCTTTTTCCAGAAGAACTTCCCCAACATCCCGGATGACCCGGAAAACAAACTGGGCGGGTAAACTCTTGTTTTTTCTTTTCGGAGTGCTGTACTGCAGGCTGCGGCTGGTTTAGACAGCTGGAGGAGGATTTATATTAATATATTTGTATATTTAGCTTTGCATGATACACTGGCTTGGCCAGGTATCCTGAAGCTGATAAACAACCTTAATCCTACAATGCACCCTGTACTCAACAACAACTCATTTTTTGTGAAAGAACATGTCGGCATGTTTAAAGCCTCGAATAACTTCGATATATACGACCCGCAGACGCAGCAGATGCAGATGATGTGCCGCGAGGAGAAGCTGGGCTTCTTTACCAGAATCCTGCGTTTTACCGATTATAAAAGGATGACGCCCTTTCACATTGTGGTCAGCAGCACCGATGGCGAGAAAGTGCTGACGGTGAAGCGCGGCGTGTCGTTGCTGGCTTCCAAGGTGGAGGTGCTGGATGAGCACGACAACCTGGTGGGCAAGCTGCAGCAGAAGCTCTTTTCGTTTGGCGGCAAATTCAGCGTGCTGGATGCCGACGAAAACTTTCTCTTCTCCCTCAAAGGCAAGTGGACCAGTTGGGACTTCAAGTTTGTGAAAGACGAGATGGAGTTTGCGCGCGTGACGAAGAAATGGGCGGGTATCGGCAAAGAGCTTTTTACTTCCGCCGATAATTATATCCTGAAGGTGGAGGAAAAGGTGCCGCAGGATAACAACATGCGGGTGCTGCTGCTGGGAGCGGTGCTGTGCATCGACATGGTGTTGAATGAATAGTTTTTTCTCCCTGCCTGCAGTGCTTTCCTTTCCGGAATAAGCCCAAACAGCGCCGCCTGCTGTGGAACAAGTCCGCAGCAGGCGGCGCTGTTTCTATAGAATAATTACGCCCCTGCACCACTAGCCATATAGCCGGCCCCGCTCCAGTTATCCGTTCCTCTTGCTGCTTTATGTAGAAAGCCATCGCTTATATGCCTAAGGCATGCAACCATATAGCACCACAAGCATAATGGGTGGGTAAATGAAATCAATCTTTATATCGGCTCACAAAAAACAGTGCAGTGCAGGCCAGCGTTGCCCAAATACACGTAGTTGCTGTAGGAGCTTGCACCGTCCTCACCCCTAAACTGAAAGGCTATGGCGCTTAAAGCAGATATACAGCGACTTTATCAGGATGTGGAGTTTTTAACCTCACTCAAACCTGCGCGCAACTACCGGAACAAGCAATCCCTGGATGCAGCTTCGGAGCATATATACGAGGAACTGCGCAAGCTTCCTTTTGACAAGGTAGCGTACCAGGAGTTCGCTGTCAGGGGCGGCGACAAGTACAGGAATGTGTCTGCCATTTCTCATGGCGCCCGCCAGGACAGGATCATCATTGGGGCCCATTATGATGTCTGCGGCGACCAGCCCGGGGCAGACGACAATGCCAGCGCCGTGGCCGGAATGCTGGAGACGGCCAGGCTTTTGCACGCCTACCAACAGCATGAGAAGCTAAACTACACACTGGAGTTTGTTGCCTACTGCCTGGAAGAGCCTCCTTTCTTCGGCACTGAGGACATGGGAAGCGCCGTGCACGCAAGCAGGATGGTGAAAGAGAAAGTGCCGGTAAAGTATATGATTGCCTATGAAATGATCGGCTATTTCAGTGATGCGCCCGATTCGCAGCATTTCCCTGATCCGGCCCTGAAAGAATTTTTCCCGACCACCGGAAATTTTATTGTGATTGCTGGTCAGAGTGACCAGCGGGAGGTAGCCGAGCAGCTGACCAAACGCATGCAGGCACATTGCACGGTTCCCGTCTTTCCGGTGGCCTACCCGGTCACCAATGGCCTAGCAAACCTTTCTGACCACCGCAGTTACGCGAGACACGGCTTCAATGCCGTTATGGTGAACGATACCTCGTTTTTGAGAAACCCACATTACCATATGCCAACGGATACGATCGACACCTTGAACTTCGAAAAAATGGGGGAAGTGGTGAATGGCGTGACAGGTATGCTGCTTTCGCTGAACGAAGAGAGCAGGTAAAACCTTTGAAGTAGCTGGGCCTGCATTCGTCAAAATTCTGCTTATCTTAAGGACTTTATGTATCCTCACAAATTTAACTATGAATAAAGACATCAAGGTAGGCCTTGTCGGTTTCGGTATGGCGGGCAACATGTTTCATGCCCCGTTCATTACCAATGTGCCGGGGCTGCAGCTCACCAAAATCAGGGAAACCCGCCCGGAGAACATCGCCCTTGCCAACGCCAGGTACCCGCAGGCTGACATTGTGAATAGCACAAAGGCCATTCTCGAAGATGCGGCGATTGACCTGGTGGTGCTGGCGACGCCTAATGCCTCGCACCTGCCGCTGGCAAAAGAAGCGCTGCAGGCCGGGAAGCATGTGGTGGTCGAAAAGCCTTTCACCGTTACCTCCGCCGAAGCAGATGAACTCTCTGCGCTGGCGCACCGCCAGGGCAAGCTTTTGACTGTGTTCCAGAACCGGCGCTGGGACAGTGACTTCAAAACAATAAGGAAAATAATAGAAGCCGACCTGCTGGGCAACGTTGTGGAATATGAGGCGCACTTCGACAGGTTCCGCAATTTTCTCAAGCCAAATACCTGGAAAGAAGAGGACGCACCCGGCACCGGTACCCTCTACGACCTGGGCTCACACCTGATAGACCAGGCCCTTTGCCTGTTCGGCACGCCGCAAGAGGTGTCGGCCGACCTGCGCGCGCAACGCCAGAACAGCCAGATCATCGACAGCTTTCACCTGATGCTGCACTACCCCACCCTGCGCGTGATCCTGAAAGCCGGCATGCTGGTGCGGGAGCCGGGGCCGCGCTACAAGGTGTATGGCGATAGAGGCTCTTTCCTGAAATACGGGCTGGATGTGCAGGAAGCGGCCTTAAAAGCAGGCAAAGCACCAAAGGGAGCCGCTGATTGGGGCGTTGAGCCGGAGGAACTATGGGGCAGGCTGAACACTGAGATCAACGGCCAGCATATAATTGGGCAAATAGAAAGTGAGACCGGGGACTACACCGCCTTTTACCAGAATGTGTACGATGCTTTAACAGGTAACGGGCAACTTGCAGTAAAGCCTGAGCAGGCGCGTAATACCATTCGCGTTATTGAACTGGCTATGCAGAGCCATGAGGAGAGAAGGGTGCTGCGATTTGAATAAGACTTTTATTTTGAACACTGCCATAAATCCCAAAGAAGCATAGCCCTATATAGCATGCTTCTTTGGGGAAGAACAGGCTGCGGCACAAATAATTTCTGCCTTTGCTGTTGCTTCTTACTGCTACATAGCTTCCGTTGCGCTACCTTAAGCTTTAGATAGAACAATGTTCATTGGTCATTTTGCTGCTGGCTTTGCGGGCAAAGCTGTAGCGCCGAAAGCCTCGCTGGGCACACTGTTCCTGGCGGCTCAGTTCCTGGACCTGCTCTGGCCCACACTGCTTCTCCTCAACCTTGAGCACGCCGCCATCTCCCCCACACCGGGTACGCTTGTGCCCCTAACGTTCACGGACTACCCTATCTCGCACAGTCTGTTATTTGTTTTGGGCTGGGGGCCGCTGTTTGGGTTTATCTATTGGATATTTCGGAAAGACAAAAGGACCGCACTTGTGCTGGGACTGTTGGTGGTAAGTCACTGGTTTCTGGATGTGATCGTGCATGTGCCGGACCTTCCGCTTTGGCCCGGAGACTCGCCCAAAGTTGGCTTGGGGCTTTGGAGATCTTTAACCGACACGGTGCTGCTGGAGGGGCTGTTTTTTATCGGCGGCTTGTGGTTATATACCCGCCAGTTGCGGTTAGTGGGCAGCGCACCGTCTTTTATTCTGTGGGCGCTGGTTGCTTTTCTGGTGTTTGTGCATGTCGCTAACCTGTTCGGCCCACCGCCTCCCAATATGCAGGCGGTGGCATGGGCCGGGCAACTGCAATGGATCCTGGTGGTATGGGCTTACTGGGCAGATCGGAAAAAGACTGTTCTCACGCTAAAACCAAAGGCTATATAAGCTGCCTCATCTCTCCTTAACTGATCTTATATAAATCAGGCAAGCGCCAAACGCAGGAGCGCCGGCAGGTCCTATATGAAATAGGACCTGCCGGCGCTCCTGTTATATATAACCAGTTGATCAGTTACCATTTTAAAAACGCACCAGTAAAGGCGTTCTGCTTAGCTTCAGCAAAAAAGCAGCTTGGCCATAGGCAAAAAGCTTTTGCTCCGATGCGTTGCTTTCCTTAGCTTCGCTGCCGCTGGCGGTCGCCTCTGCTTCTAACGCCGTCGCGTCTTTGTTTGTGCTGCGCACGCATCTCCTCGCGTTGCTCCTGGTACTGCGCGTACTGCTTTTTGGTGAGGATGTCTTTCAGTTCTGCATTCCATTTTTCGTGCGCGGCTTTTATCTCCTGCCGCTCGTTTTTAGCGGGTCTTTCACCTCTGCTTTTATACTGCGCCCGCATTGCCTCGCGTTGTTGTGCCTTTTCCAGGTTTAATGCCTGTAGCTTTCTGGTCTGCGATTTATTCAGCCCAAGTTCTTTGCTCATCTTCTCTGTCTGGCGGGTGGCGCGTGCCTCAGGGCTCAGGCGGCTTCTCTTACTGTTACCGTCGTGCTGCTCGGTGCGGTGCTTTCTCTCCTGCTGCGGCGCCTGCTGTGCCATTGCGCTACCAGTTACAAACAAACCAAAGGCGAGTACTGCGAATGTCTTCTTCATCTTCTTTAGATTTATAATGGGTGAATTAAGTTGGGGGCAAAGACCAGGCCCGGTCATATAACTTTGCTCCGTATCTTGTTACCAAAGCCTGTGCCAAAAATTTCCGAATACAACAAAACCCTGTGGTGCCGCCGCTGGAAGAGCCGCGCGTTAGAAAATGGATTAAGCGCCAAGTTATATGCTTTTAGGCAGCTACCGTACCACCCGCGCTAATACTTCCTCTACCTGCAGCACCAGTTGCTGGCGGTCGAAAAGGCTTTTGGAGACGGCTGCCCCGCGTGTACCGGCTGCCTGTAGCGCCCCCGGCTGTGCCAGCACGTCTCTTATGGCCTGGGCCATTGCTTCAGGCTGTTCTGCCGGCGTGTACCAGCCGCAACCATGCTGTTCTACAAAGGCTTTTGTCCAGCCGGCATTCGTCACGAGCACGGGTGTGCCGCAGGCAAGGCTGTCGTATAACTTTGCCGGGGAATTAGCCGCCAACACAGGCAAATTATTGAAAGAGACAACAGACAGCGCCGCCAGTTTGAATAGCGTGAAGATGTCGGTGCGGGGCTGCGGAGGCAGCAGCAGCAGGTTAGGCACCCGCAGCGCCAGTTGCTGCAGTTGCGGTTCGTAGTAACCGCTGCCTGCAAACACAAAGTGGATTGCCGGATTATCCGCCAGCTTTTCCACCACCTGCAGCAGCGTCAGGATGTCGTTGGCGCGGCCGTACGTGCCAGCATACAGCACTACCTGCTTCCCCTGCAAATGGTACTTCCGGCGCACCGCTTCTATGTCCTGCGGTTGCACCGCCTCCGCCAGTTGCAGGTCGGTGCCGTTGTAGTTAGTTGTGATTTTATCACGGCTGATGCCAAGGCTGGCCACATACTCGGTCATATCCGGGGAGAGGGTGATGATATGGCTGGCGCTGTGATAGAGCTGCTTTTCCATTTTATATAGCCGCCGCTTCAGCCAGCTGCCCCTTACGGCGCCCATGGCTATGGGGAAGCTTGGCCACAGGTCCTGCACCTCGAACACCCACGGCACCCTGCGTAGCCGTGCCACGCGTGCGGCCACCCACGGCGTGGTGAGCGGCGTGGAAACAGCCCAGATCACATCCGGCTTCTGCAGCCGCATGGCCTGCCTGAAGGCACTCGCTGCGAAACCCGCAAAAGCTTTCAGCCGCCGCGTAATGCCCATCTTATTTGCATAAGGCACCTTGCATTCCTGTAGCTCCACCCCCGCCGGCACCCACGGAAAATCCTCACTAATGCGCATGCGCCGCCACGCGTCACTCGCCACCAGGCTTACCCGGTGCCGCTTTGCCAGCTCCGATAGAAAGGAGTAATGGCGGCAGGTGGCAGGGCAATCGGGGTTGTGGTGGTGCTGGTTTAAAACGGCAATATGCATGTACGGGTGGTTACTGGTTGTTGCTGGAGAAAGTGTTTGTTGATGACTGCGGGGTTATTAAATGGGGTTCATTGTCAAGCTGTTGCTCAGACCTATACTTCCGCTCAGGAATAAGAGTATTTATGATTCGTGAAACCCAGTTGTTTTAAGGTAATCAGCCATTAATTGAACCGGTTCAGTAATTATGAACGAACAAGCAGCACCTATAATTTACCGTCGCCGCTCCGGCTTATACTTCGACCCGTTGAAGATTTTACTGTAGTCCGTTTCGGCCATCAGTTCGGGCAGTGTTACCTCCGGGTGGCGCTCCATGTACTTCCGCACAATCTGCCAGCCGACCCAGGCACCGATCCGACCAGGCGCAGTGGCATCAATCTCCGGTGTGTTCGGGCGCTCGCCTATATACTTGTTGATGACGAAAGGGCTTTTCTCATAGAGCAGGCTCTTCTCTATAAAATGTGCCCAGATGCGGCCCTCGTTGTGGTTTACATCCGTTATCTGCTGCCCCGCATAACTGATAATGGCAGAGTCAGGGGCGCACGGCATTACAGACTGCACAAAATAATAAGCTTTGCCAATGTTCAGCATTTCCGCCAGCAGGGTTCTGTCGGCAGGGTTGGTTTCATTAAAGCGGTCGGAGAGCAGGAGCATGGCCGCAGGCACCATTTTTTCGCGTTCGTAGCGGTTCTGTATATACTCGTACACCTGCGGGCGGTAAGCTGCGGTTTTCCCTATAAAGTAGTCGATGCCGAAAACCAGCAGGCTGTCTGATATATAAATGTCGTTGCCCAGGCTGCCGAGGCCGGTTACGAATGTCTTCACCTCCGGCACCTGAAACTGCGGATAATAGTACTTCACCACCTTAAAGGCCGTCTCCAGTTGCTGCTCCTCCTCCTGCATGTTGCCGAACCGCTGCTCGGCCTGCTGCTCCAGGGTATCCAATGATGGGTTCGCGGCGATTTCGTACAGCGAAGAGACGATCCGCTGATCAGAGGCATCGCCTTTTAACTGCAAATAGCTGCTGCCGAAAACCGGGTGCGTTTTCAGGAAGGCAGCTATATCGTTTTCAGAGCCAGCCGAGAAAAAAGGCTTCTCCAACCGCTCAATTTCAACGCTAACGGGTATTTTGGCAACATCATCCGGAAGTTCGCAGCCTTTGTCCTTGCAGCCAAAAGTGAGCAGAACTGTCATCAGTAATAGAAATCTGTAATACATTGTTGTGTATATTTGTACAAAAATAGGGTGTTCCGTCGTATTAGAGTAACACGAAGCTTAATTAAACTACACTTATGAAGAAACTTACACTCCTTATGCTGTTTTTGGTCGCCGGGTTTTCTGCGATGGCCCAGGTGGAGATTGGGCTGATGGTGTCGCCTACGATTACCGGCAACCGTTTTATAGCAGAAGACAGGTACAATTTCGAAAAGGACAACAGCAACCTGCGGCTCGGTGTAGGGGTGATTGCCGATTATTTCTTCGCCCAGAACTATGCCTTCAGCACTGGCCTGCTCTACCGCAGTAAAGGCAGCGATATTTCTTATATAGCCACAGATGCAAATGGAATACCGGGTAAAGAAGAGGATAAGTTAGCAATCCAATATCTTGAACTTCCAGTCACACTCAAGCTCTTTACCAACGAAGTGGCTCCTGGCACTATTATATACTTTCAAGTGGGAGGGTCGCTTAATACTAAAGTAGCTGCACAAGTAGATGACAAGAAAGTGATCAATGGGGAAAAGGTTATCAAGCGCTTCAATATTTTCGAGGCAGATGCCCTGTTAGGCGCCGGCGCGGAGTTCCAGATGGGCCAGAGCACCAAAATCTTCGGTGGCCTTACCTACCACCGCGGCCTCACCGATATAGATGATTACTATGAGAAGCTGATCGGCGACAAGAACATTGGGCTGAAGAACAACAGTGTGTCAATTGACGTTGGCGTGAAGTTCTAAGAGCAACCAATCAGACCGCATACAACGAAAAAGCCGCTGCAGTACATAACTGCAGCGGCTTTTTCGTTACTGTATATTTCTAAACTTCATCTGCTACTACGCTCACATCTGACAGTGCTGCGCGCAGTTCAATTTCCTCGCCCCGGTCATCCATCACTTTAAAATCCATGATTCCCAGCGAGGTGTCCTTTACCAGGTTTACCCATTTAAAATACTTGAAGAACCACTTCATCTGCCTGGATACCAATCCCTTTGTATAGTAGCTATACAAGAACGGATGCAGGTAAAGCGTCAGGCTCTTGTGGTTGTGGCTGGTCAGCAGGTCGTCTACCGCTGCCTCAATTTCATCAGTTACCAGAATGCTGGCAGTTATTTTACCGGTGCCGTTGCAGGTAGGGCAAACTTCCCCGGTTATAATGTTTTGCTCCGGCCGTACACGCTGTCTCGTGATTTGCATCAGGCCGAACTTCGAGATAGGGAGAATGGTGGACTTGGAACGGTCCCGCTTCATTTCCTCCTTTACTACCTCAAATACTTTCTGGCGGTTTTCCGGCGACTTCATATCAATGAAGTCAATCACAATGATACCACCTATATCCCGGAGGCGCAGCTGACGGGCCACTTCTCTGGCTGCCGTCGTGTTCACGTTCAGCGCGGTTGCCTCCTGATCGGTTTCGGTATTGGATTTGTTCCCACTGTTCACATCTACCACGTGCAGCGCTTCGGTGTGCTCTATCACCAGGTATCCGCCGCCTGGTATCGTCACTGTTTTGCCGAAGGCAGCTTTTAGCTGCTTCTCGATGTTGAAGTGTTCAAAGGTTTTGGTTTTACCAGTGTAATGCTTCAGAATATTCAGTCTGTCTGGCGCAATACTACTGATGTATGCCTTGATATCGTCATAGAGCGCCGTATCGTCGACCACTATGCTGTCAAAGCTCTCGTTTAATAAATCCCTCAAGATGGAGGAAGAACGGTTTAGCTCGCCAATGACTTTGTCGTTTGGTTTTGCTATTCTGAGCGTTTTAAAGCCCTCTTCCCAGTTCGCGATCATGTTGCGCAGGTCCCTGTCGAGCTCTGCCACATCGCGGCCTTCTGCCACCGTCCTGATAATTACGCCAAAGTTCTCTGGCTTAATGGAGGTGATCAGTCGCTTCAGGCGTGTGCGCTCTTCCTTGCTGACTATTTTCTTGGATACGCTCACCGTGTTTGAAAACGGCACGAGCACCAGGTAACGGCCAGCGAGCGATATTTCGCAGGAGAGGCGTGGGCCTTTGGTAGATATGGGCTCTTTTACGATTTGCACCAACAGCTGCTGCCCTTTTTTCAGGACATCAGCCATCTTGCCGAGCTTATCTATCTCCGGCTCAGGTTTAAACTGGTCTAGCTTCGGTGAAGCGTTCTTCTGTGTCTGCGCTGCTTTCACGTACTTGTTAAGCGATCTCACATTTGCCCCCAGGTCATGGTAATGCAGAAATGCATCCTTCTGGTAACCAATGTCGATAAAAGCAGCGTTTAGGCCAGGCATCACTTTTTTTACAGTGCCCAGGAAAATATCACCTACTATATAATCGGTGTCTTTCGACTCGAAGTGATACTCTACCAGGCGTTTGTCCTGTAAAAGCGCTATACGTTCCCCATCCTGAGTAGAATTGATAATCAGTTCGTTACTCAATTTTTCTCAAATGGTTATTTTAGGATGTATAAGACCAAAGCCCACTTTTGCAAAGCAAAGTGGGCTCTACTAAACGCAGAAGAAATTACTTCTTCTTATGTCTGTTCTTTCTTAAGCGCTTCTTTCTCTTGTGCGTAGCGATTTTATGTCTTTTTCTTTTCTTTCCGCAAGGCATAGTCTTGTAGTTTTTGTTATATAAAAATTTCTTTAATTCATTAGTTCAGCTTTGCCAGCTCTTCGTCTACCGAAGCTGCCAGCGCCGGGTCGTTGCTCATGCCTTTCACCTTGTTAAACAAGGCTTTAGCCTCTCCGTTCTTTCCTGTATTGGCCAACGATAAGGCCAAATAGAAGGTTCCTTCCACGTGTTCCGGGTTCACTGCAATTAGCTTCTGGAAACGCTCCACGGCCCTGTCGTACTGCCCGGACTGAATGGACAGGATGCCCAGGTTAAACAGCGCCTTCTCGTTGTTCGGGTCCGAAGCAATGACTTCGCGCAGCAGCGTTATTCCCTGCATGGGGTTGGTGCTGGCAATGTACGTCATGGCAACATTGGTCTTTGCATCGAGCTCTGAAGGATTGTTCTTCAGCACCTGCTCATACATTTCACGCGCCTTGGCTCCCAGTTCGGCTGCCCGGTCCTGCGTGGCTGCGAAGGTGAAAGCCTCATAATAAGCGTCACCGGCTTTTTTGTAGCTCTTTTCGCCGCCGCGTGCTTCCGCGGCCACCTCGTAGTAGTAACCGGCGCTGTCGTACTTGCTGGCTGTGGCATAAGCGTCTGCCAGTTCTGAGGCTATCCGCGTGCGGGCCTGCGCGTCGGTGGTTTTGTTGTACCTGGCGCGCGCCGTCGCCAGTTCCATCAGTTGCTCCGGCGAGGCAGTGGCATGTGCCTCTGCGGCGGTGCCTTCTGCCGGGTCATGGTTGTGACCATCGTCCGCGGTATGGCCCTCTGCAGGAGCGGCGGCTGCCGTTTCGCCTTTGGCAAAGCCACCTTTATCGCCTTCGTTTACAACCACTTTCGGCAAAAAGAACATGACAGCGACCAACACGATGGCTGCAACAACTATCAATATTTGTGACCGTGACATTCTTTTCACCTAAAGGGCTGTTCTCAAAATTTAACGATTCAGATCAGCAAAGATACAAAAAATTAAGAATGCGTGAGTTCCTGTATTTTTTTGCTGTTTTTGATCTTCTGGATGAAGGTTTTCGACGGTTTGAAGCTTGGAATGAAGTGCTCGTCGATGATAATAGATGTGTTCTTGGAGATGTTTCGGGCTACTTTCTTCGCGCGCTTCTTGTTCACAAAGCTACCAAAACCTCTCACGTAGATGTTGTTACCGTCGGCCATGGAGTCCTTCACTACTTTAAAGAAGGCCTCTACTGTCGCCTGTACATCTGCTTTATCGATCCCTGTTTTATCAGCAACCTCTGATATTACTTCTGCTTTAGTCACTTTCTTAGATTTTTATAAATTTGATAATAAGTTAACTGTCAACTTTTTGCTATCAGTAAAGTCGCACATTCACTGATTTTCGGGGCACAAAGGTAGTTTTACTTTTCGACAAGTAAAAGCATTCCCCATAAATTATTAGCGCCTCATATGCACGGCTTTAGCCCCTCAAACGCACCGTTTATCTGGCACCGCTGCCGTCGTACCCTCCCTTAACGCGGCCGCACCGGTTTATATTTCACCCCCGGCCTTCTATACCTGTGTTGCGCCACCGGTAAACATTTGCGTTCTTTGGTTTGTTTCTGCACCTAAAAACCTTCGTATTTACACCGTCCCGATGGCTACTCCTGAGCAGGCTTTTTTTGCCGGCACCCTTATCCGCTGGTATGGGCAGCACAAGCGCGCCCTGCCCTGGCGCGACACCACCGACCCGTATTTTATATGGCTGTCGGAGGTGATTCTGCAGCAGACGCGTGTGGCGCAGGGCCTGCCCTACTACCTGAAGTTTACAGAAGCATACCCCACCGTGCAGCAGCTGGCCGCCGCGCCCGAAGACGAGGTGCTGCGCCTGTGGCAGGGGCTGGGCTACTACTCCAGGGCCCGTAACATGCACCACACTGCCAAAACCGTGACAGATGCGTATGGCGGCCATTTCCCTGAAAGGTATGCGGAACTGATCAGGCTGAAGGGCATCGGGAGCTATACCGCCGCCGCCATTGCGTCATTTGCCTTCCGGGAACAGGTGGCGGTGCTGGATGGAAACGTGTTCCGGGTACTGGCCCGCGTGTTCGGCGTTTCGGATGACATCGCAGCGCCCGCCTCCCGCAAGGTGTTCCAGCAACTGGCGGATGAACTGGTGCCCGCCGACACGCCCGATATATACAACCAGGCCATTATGGAGTTCGGCGCCATCCAGTGCACGCCCGTTATGCCCGACTGCCTGTTCTGCCCGCTGCAGCAAAGCTGCTTTGCCTTTAACCACGGCATGGTGCAGGAGCTGCCGGTGAAGGCGAAGGCCAAGGCGGCGCGGCCGCGCTACTTCCACTACATTGTGCTGGAGCACGAGGGGGCCTTTTACCTGCGCAAGCGGCTGGAAGGGGATATATGGCAGGGGCTATATGATTTCTATTTATATGAGAGCCCCGACAAGCACCTGCCCCCCGCCGACCTGCTGCGGGAGTTGCGTGAGGCGGGCCTGGAGATAGAAGAGGCGCATCTCCAACTGCCTCAGAAAGAGTATAAACACGTGCTGAGCCATCAAAAATTAACCGCCCGGTTCTACCATATAAAACTCAGATCCCGTTTAAAAGAAGAGGTGCTGCAGGAGTCGAGGCTGGCACTTTTTACCGTTGGCCAAATAGAGGCGCTGCCGAAGCCGATTCTCATAAACAGCTATTTGAAAGATGCGCGGATTTTAGTATATTTATAGACTGAAACTATTTATATGGGTAAAAGCATTATCTGTTTCAGTAAGCCATATTGCCTCCAGCTTGGTTGCTGGAGTAGCCCTAATCAATTTAATATTATCGTAAGAAGACATGGCAAGTGTAAACAAAGTAATCCTGATCGGAAACCTGGGCAAAGACCCGGAAGTGCGCCACTTAGAAGGCGGCGTAGCGGTGGCCCGCTTCCCTATCGCTACCTCTGAGTCTTTCAAAGACAAAAGCGGTCAGAAGCAGGAAAGAACCGAATGGCACAACATTGTAGTGTGGAGAGGCCTGGCCGAAGTGGCCGAGAAGTACCTCAAAAAAGGCAACTCGGTATATATAGAAGGCCGGCTCAGAACCAATAATTACCAGGACAAGGACGGTGTTCAGCGCTACAGCACCGAGATTGTGGCAGACAACATGACCATGCTGGGCGGCCGGAACGACAATGGCGGCGGTGGCGGCAACTACCAGGAGGCTGCGGCGGCCTCTACGGCTTCCTCCGGTAGCAGCAACTTTGCTGCCAGTTCAGGCAGCGCCGGTGGCGCGTCTGCCTTCCAGAACGACGAGCCGGACGACCTGCCGTTCTAACCTATGTTTCATTAAACGCATAAATTTTGGAAAGTATAGATTCTGGAGATCCCCTGAGTTACAGTTTTCTCCTGATACTAGAAAGTTCGCTTACCCAACTCAGGTTTGAGTTTATTGCCGCCCTGCTGGCTGGCATTATATTATTGCTGCTCTCTGCCCTCACCTCGGGGGCAGAGGCAGCTTTTTTCTCCCTATCGGAGCGGGAACTGGCGCAGTGCAAAAACAGCCGTCTGCCCGCAGAGCAGCGCGTGTACCAGCTGCTGCAGAACCCGCGCAAGCTCCTCACTACCATCTTAATTCTGAACAACGGCATCAACGTCAGCATCATTATGCTCTTTGCGTATGTGGCCTGGCAGGTGTTCGGCACCATGGCTTTGCCTGCCGGCGTTATGTTGGCCTGTATGCTGTTTGCCACATTCTTCATCGTATTCTGCGGGGAGGTACTGCCCAAAGTATATGTGCAGAAGCGGCGCCTCAGCATTACGCGCCGCACGGCCGCTGTGCTGGACCTACTGGAGAAGCCGATAAGCCCGCTCGCCTGGCTCCTGATGTCTATCAGCAGCTATATCGAGAAGCACTATATGATGAGTGGCTACGCCCATACCATAGAGGACCTGCACCACAGCCTCGACGTTGCCCTGACAAATGAGGAAACCTCCCCGGAGGAGCGCCGGATTCTGCGGGGTGTGGTAAACTTCGGTTCTATCACGGTGAAGCAGATCATGCGCCCGCGCGTGGATGTGGTGGCCTTTAACACTGCCATGACCTTGCCTGAACTGCTGCCCCAGATAGTGCAGTGGGGCTACTCCCGCGTACCGGTGTATACCGAAAGCAACGACAAAATAGAAGGCATCCTATATGTAAAGGACCTGCTCCCACACCTGCACAAAGGGGCTGATTTTAACTGGCAGCAACTGGTGCGCCCGCCATTCTTTGTGCAGGAGAGCAGGCGCATCTCCGACCTCTTCCAGGACTTCAAAGAGAAGCATGTGCATATGGCCATTGTGGTGAATGAGTACGGCGGCGCCTGCGGCTTGCTTACCCTCGAAGACATTGTGGAGGAAATTATTGGCGAGATCAACGACGAGTATGACGACGACGATGATATCATCTATTCCCAACTCGACGAAAATACCTTTATATTTGACGGAAAGACATCGTTGCACGACTTTTGTAAGATCTCGGAAGTGCCTTTTGATGCCTTTGATGAGGTGAAAGGCGATAACGAGACGGTGGCAGGACTCCTGCTCGCGCTATTTGGCCGCATTCCGAATGTGGGCGAAGAAGTAGCTTACGGCCGTTTCCACTTTACCGTAGAGTCGGCGGACTTCAAGCGCGTGAAAAGAGTTAAGATAAATGTCGCAAGCAAAAAAGAGCACTACCAGAAGGTCAGCTAAATTACAGGTACTTTTATGCGTTTTTCTGGCAACTGTGCTGGTAGCCTGCGAAGCAGAGTACACGCCCAAACCCAAAGGATATAACCGCATTGACCTGCCGCAGGCTGCGTACCAGCAGTTGCAGGAACAGCATCCTTACACGTTCGAGTTCTCGCAGTATGCCAAGGTGCGGCCTGATTCTTCCGGTATCGCGCAGCCGCACTGGATTAACATCATATATCCCACCCTCGGGGCAAATGTGCAGCTAACGTACAAAGACATCAACAACGAGAAGATGTTGAACGACCTGATGGAGGATGCGCGGAAGCTGACGGCAAAGCACCAGATAAAAGCCTATGCCATCGAAGAGTCTGAGATCAAGACACCATCCGGCGATGTGGCCTCTGTATTTGAACTGGAGGGTGAGGTGCCCAGCCAGTTCCAGTTTTACGTGACTGATTCGACGCAGCACTTCCTGCGCGGCGCGCTCTACTTCCGCACCGCCACCCAAAACGACTCCTTGGCACCTGTCATCGATTTTGTAAAAAAAGATATTATACACCTGCTCAACACCCTGAAGTGGAAGGAAGAGCAGCGATAGACCTTGCGGTGTCTGAAGGCCCCGCGAGCGTCTGTGCCAAAGGCCGCAGCTAAATATAACCAGACACTCGCAGGAGCTGCGCACGCTGCGAGGTCTTCAGGTCCAGATCAGATTCATATATAAATTGCAAAGCATAAAGCCCCGGCAGCAGGTACACCTGTCGGGGCTTTTGCTTATTTTTGTATGATATACTTGCCAGATCTAACACCCAAAGCGAGCCAGAGGCATTGAGTAATTTCTTCCATACCAAAATTGAGTTCCTGAAGGGCGTGGGGCCGATGCGGGCGGAGTTGCTGCAGAAAGAGCTGCAGATCTTCACCTACGGCGACCTCATCCAGCACTACCCGTTCCGCTACCTCGACCGCACGCAGTTTTACAAAATTGCGGAGCTGGACGAGAGCCTGCCCTACGTGCAGGTGCGCGGGCGCATACGCGGCAAGGAAGTTTTAGGCGAAGGCAGGAAACAACGGCTGGCCGCGACGCTGGTGGATGAGGATGGCGACCAGATGGATCTGGTATGGTTCAAAAGCGTGAAGTGGATGCAGAAAACGCTGAAGAACCACACAGATTATATCGTGTTCGGGAAACCAACCGAGTTCAACGGTCGGTTTAACATGGCCCACCCGGAACTGGAGGAGCTGGACGAGGAGAAGCAAACAACGGCCTTCCTGCAGCCAGTGTACCATACCACTGAGAAGCTGAAGGCGCACCGCGTCGACAGCAAGGTGATCAGCAAAATGATGGAGCACCTGCTGAAGGTGGCCCTGCCGCAGGTGCAGGAGTCGCTGTCGGAGGAGCTGATCGACCACTACCGGCTGATGGACAAAAAGAACGCGCTGCTTAACATCCACTTCCCGGAGTCGGCGGAGAAATATAAATTGGCCACGTTCCGACTGAAGTTTGAAGAGCTGTTTTACATACAGCTGCGCCTGCTCCGGTATAAGCTCGTGCGCAAAGCAGACCTGCAGGGCCAGGTGTTCAACCAGGTGCCTACACTCAACGAGTTTTACAAAAATCATCTCACCTTCGACCTCACCAACGCCCAGAAAAGGGTGGCGAAGGAGATATACAAAGACCTGACGGCAGGCAAGCAGATGAACCGCCTGCTGCAGGGCGATGTGGGCTCGGGCAAAACTATTGTGGCCTTCATCACCATGCTGATCGCGGCAGACAACGGGGCGCAGTCGGTGCTGATGGCCCCCACCGAGATTCTGGCAGACCAGCACTACGTGGGGCTTAAAGCCTTTGCTGATAGTTTGGGGATAAACCTAGGCAAGCTCACCGGCTCTACCAAAGCCAGTGAGCGCAAGGTGCTGCACGAGCAGCTGCGGTCCGGCGACATGAAGATGATA
>Ga0210040_10003499_pt1 | contig 21215 bp, 1 predicted proteins | sample CryGeyCG12114_NA_FD_185462 | JGI IMG/M metagenome (GOLD analysis project Ga0210040, IMG submission 185462) | Groundwater microbial communities from aquifer - Crystal Geyser CG19_WC_8/21/14_NA (SPAdes) (version 2) | ecosystem: Environmental > Aquatic > Deep subsurface > Groundwater | place: USA... | reverse complement strand
GGGCTAGTATTATTATCTATAGTAGAGTTAAGAGAACGCTTTAGTATAGATTATAGTAGTAAGTATTAGAGTAGAAGAGTTATAGAGAGGATAAAGTAGAAGGTATCTAGTTATAGAGGTACTAGTAGGCTATATATAAGACTTATAGCTTTACGCTATTAATATTACGTAATAGTTATATAACTATATAATATAATTATTAATATTAATTATAGGTCTATAAGTAAGAAAGTAGATAATTATATAAGTAGAAGCAGCTTAGTATATAATACGTTTATTATTATCTTTAGTATTCTATTTCTATTACTCTTACACTCTACTCTACTTATAATAGCTAAAGTAATATAACTATTAATAATAACTACTCTATTACTTATTACTATTACTTTATTATTCTTTAACTCTATTTAATCTATAAAGTATAACGTCTATCTAGCTCTAGAATCCTCTATTATAACTGTAAACGCTATATAGTTAGACTAGCTCTAGAAGTTAAATACTATAGTAAAGCTCTAAGAGCTATAATTAAAGGTTAAGGTTACGCTCTATATTATAGGAAAAATAGTAAAAGATTTTATAATTAAATAACGTAGCTAACTACCTCCTAACTATAATATTATAAGCCTTAGCTATACTAACTTTCTAGATCTAATAGAAGCCTATAGTAAGCTAGTGTAGTCTAGTCTTATAGCGCTTAACCTATCTAGTTAGTTTAGTAAACTATTAGATTACTTTACTAAGTAGGTTATACAGCTCTAAGTACTTTATATATACTTTATATATTATTAGCTATTTATACTTCTAAAAGAGATTTAAGACTAAGTCTATACCTACCTTCTACTAGAGCCTCTTAATATTATTATTAGTCTTAATAATAAGATAAGTATTAACATTATATATAGAGAGAGCCTAGACTTTAGTAAAGATATAGTAAGATATTAGTTTCTACCTAAGTACTAGAATTAGAGCTACTCTAATATAGAGCTTATAGGTATAATAGCGTATACTAAATTTATATAGACGTACTACCTAGTAGCTAGGTTCTAGGCCTATTATAACTAAGTTAGATTATTCTTTACTATTAACCTCTAGGGTTATAGCCTTATCCTAGTACTATCTATAAGATAGTTAATAGTTAAAGTTAAGTTACTATAATCTAAGCCTACTAGTTCTATAAAGATAGTAGATATTCTATAAGCACTTACTCCCCTATATTAACTTACTAGTTATAATAGTAAAGTAGTAATTAATATCTTCCTATTATATAGGCTATTAATAGAGAATATTATTAAAGATAATAATAACCTTTCTTAGCTATTACAGTTACTAGTTACTAGTATACGCAAAATCTATAGCACAGTAATAGATAATATAATACTCTAGATATTTAAATACCTAAACCTTAATTTAGTACTAGCTAGTTATTTATATACAGCTATAGAGCTCTTTAATAATATAGTTAGTATTCTTACTACTAGATAGAAGAAAGTAAAGAATAAGAATAGGAAGAAAGGACGTAGTAACTAAGCCTTAAAGTAAGGTTTACGTTAAGACTCTATCTATAAAGCTTTAGTAATATTAGTACTAGTAGGCTATCTAGAGTATAATTAGTATTATAGTAGATATACGCTAAAAGGGTATAGTATAACTTCTAGGTTTATAAAAAAAGACTTTTTTACTAGTAGTATATCTTATTAGTACGATTATAAGTCTAGTTTTAATATTAGTTAGAACTCTTAGTTAGAGAAAAGCCTATTTATATTTAGATATATAATATTATAGATTAATATTTAAAACATAGTTTAATAAGCTTTAAACTCTAAGTATATTTAGTAATTTATTCTACTATAATCCTACGTATAAGTATATATAAATATTTCTATTTAAATATAATAAGTAAGGATTTTAGTAATATAGTACTTAGCCTAAGTATAATTATAATATATACGTAGCGTAGATAAGTAAAGTAAATTTATAATAGAACTGCGTAATATTAATATACGTATAAGAAATGTAAGTAAAGTAAGTATATAATAAAGTTACGTAGTATTAATAGTACTAGTATTACTAGGTATAACTACTAAACTGCTAATAGACTACTAGATTAGGCTTATCTCTTTACTCTTAAGGTCTAGAAGAAGTACATAATTATACCTATATCTACTTCTAGTATAAGTATTTAAAATTATAACTTAATATAACTATATCTTTTAAAGCCTATATAGCGCGCTCCTATTTCTCTTATAAGTACTAATCTATTACGTCTAACTATATATACTTTTCTAAACTATTACTTTTTAAAGTAGAGTAGGCCTATTATAATATAACTTATTTATAACTTTTAGCTTTCTAGTTATAACGCTTTATTATAGAAAGTAAAGAGTTAAGAGTTATATAACTATTTATATATTATAAGCTCTCTCGCCTTATTCTACTACTAAGTAAGCTTAGTATATATTACTATATTTATAGGAAAAGACTTTTTAAGTATATATATACTACCTCTTTTTATTTTTAATATAATATTTATAAGCTAGCGTAGTAAGTAAGAACGTAGACTCCTTTATATTACCTAATTAAAATAATTCTACGCGCTAATATAGTAATAGCGCCTTCTAGCCTTAATTAAAATATATTACTAAGCTATTTATAAGGTTTAGAGTAGTTATTTTTTCTAGTATTTATCCTCTATATTATTACTTTATATTTTATACTTACTAGGTATATCTTATTTTAAAATAAAATTTAGTGTAACGTATAGTAATAGCGCTTTCTAGCCTTAATTAAAATATATAACTAACTCTTACTATAAGGTTTAGAGCGTTTATTCTACCTATTATTTATCTTCTATATTAGCACTTTATATTTTATACTTACTAAGTATATCTTATTTTAAAATAAAATTTAGTATAATATATAGTAATAGCGCCCTCTAGCCTTAATTAAAATATATTACTAAGCTATTTATAAGGTTTAGAGCGTTTATTCTTTCTAATATTTATTACCTATATTATTACTTTATATTTCGCACTTACTAGGTATATCTTATTTTAAAATAAAATTTAGTATAACGTATAGTAATAGCGCTCTCTAGCCTTAATTAAAATATATAACTAACTTTTACTATAAAGTTTAGGGCGTTTATTCTACCTATTATTTATTCTCTATATTAGTACTTTGTGTTTTATACTTACTAAGTATATCTTATTTTAAAATAAAATTTAGTGTAACGTATAGTAATAGCGCCTTCTAGCCTTAATTAAAATATATAAGTAACTCTAACTATAAAGTTTAGAGTATTTATTCTTCTTATTATTTATCTTCTATTAGTACTTTATATTTTATAGTCCTCTTATATATCTTCTTTTAAAATAAAACTTTTTATAATATATAGTAAAGGCGTCTACTTACTTACTCTAAAAGGATATTACTAAGCTATTTATAAGGTTTAGGGCGTTTATTCTTCTAAGTATTTATACTATATTAGCACTTTATATCTTATACTTACTATCTCTACCTAAGATATATCTTATTCTAAAATAAAACTTCTTATAGTAGATATCCCTAGCTATAAAGTTTATATATATTTAGTATATAGAGTTTTTAAGTATCTTCTTATATAGTTAACCTTACTTATATTTCTCTTCTATTATATTATACTACTTAAGAGTAGTAGTAAAAAATAACTTAGGAATAAAAATATATAAGTAGTATTACTTATATAAAAGTATAATATAAGTTCTATCTATTACCTCTAAAAGAATACTAATACTAACGTATATTTTATATAGTTAGGTATTTAATATTTATCTCTTTACTTATCTTAATATTTACATACCTTTCTCTATAGATTTAAAAGAGAATAAGTATAGGTTAATAGATAGAACTCTCCTATTTACGTCTATAAATAGCTATTACTTTCTATATTCTTCCTTCTTTCTAAATACACCTCTTATAATATATTACTCTAAATTAGATCTAAGATACTATAATATCTATTTCTACCTACTTAGAAGAAACCTCCTATAGTGCTCCTTATAGGAAATTACTATAAAAGTAGTTCTTCTATAGTATATTACTCTATTTTATATTTTTTAAAGATATAAGAGATCTTTATATAGTTAGGTTAAGTATAGGCGTACTATAAATAAGATTAGTTAGTATACTTAAGTAAAAAGACTTTTTTAGATTATATACTTATAATCTCTTTATTTTTAATATCTAAGTAAATATATAAATAGCTACTACTTAACTATTCTATTACTACTAAAGCGCGTACCTATAAGAGGAATATATAGACTTATATCCTACTAGAGTATAAAAGTTACCTCTAGTATAATATAATAAAAGATATATAAAGGCTTTTAATAGTACTTAGCTTTAATATTAGGTTTATATCTTAAGCTTAAGGTAAGTACTAAAGTAGCTTTATACATCTCTTAATATATATATAACTATTAACGTATACCTACGCTCTACTAGTAATATTATATAATACTAAAAATTCCTTTTAAACTAAAAATAATAATACTAAGTATTTATAGCCTCTAGGATCTACGTCTATATAATATATAGACTTTTTATAGTTACTTTATATACTAAATAATACGTATACTTTTAGATATTACGTATATCTTTAGATATTATATATATCTTTAGATATTACGCTTATTTTTAGATATTATACTTATCTTTAGATATTACGCTTATCTTTAGATATTACGCTCTACTTTAGAGAAGAGTTTAAAAGCGCTACTAGGAATTATATAGTATTATTATATTTAAAAATACTAAGAGATAATAATATATAGAGGTAGAAGCTTACGTATTTAAGTAATATACTAGCACCTCTCTTCTCTTAATTACTAAGTACCTTTTTATTAACGTAGAGTTTTAAACTTTTAACAGCTCTTTCTATAAGACTTACCTACTAAGCTTAAAAAAGTTAATAAAACTAATTTATAAAATATTAATATATATCTTATTTATAGTTATATAGTGTATCTAGGTATAATATAGTAATATAGTCTAGGCTAAAATAAATATATAAGGTTGCTTTTTATACTAAAGAATATATATCTACTATTTATAAAGAATACTTATATATACGCTTAATAAAAAAGGCTTTTTATATTAATATAGAGATATAGTACTATAATTTTAAGATATTAGTAACTTACTAAATAGAGCTTAGTATTAATATTAGGTATAAGGTATAATTTAGTAATAGAACTTAGCTTATATTAGAATTCTACTTAGTTAAAGTTAGTATCTATCTTAGCTTCTTTACTTACTCTAAATATATAGCTTTTAGGAATACCTTAGTACTATTAGAATTCTACCTAATTAAGGTTAGTATCTATCTTAGCTTCTTTACTTACTCTAAATATATAGCTTTTAGGAATACCTTAGTACTATTAGAATTCTACCTAATTAGGCTTAGCAGCGGCCTACAACCTATAAACGTATAACTTACTAGTCTTTAGCTATAACCTACTAGTCTTTAGCTATAACCTACTAGTCTTTAGCTATAACTTACTAGTCTTTAACTATAACCTACTAGTCTTTAGCTATAACTTACTAGTCTTTAGCTATAGTACGCTAGTCTTTAGCTATAACCTACTAGTCTTTAGCTATAGTATACTTATCTTTAGCTATAACCTACTAGTCTTTAGCTATAACTTACTAGTCTTTAGCTATAGTACGCTAGTCTTTAGCTATAACCTACTAGTCTTTAGCTATAACCTACTAGTCTTTAGCTATAGTACGCTAGTTATTAGCTATAACTTACTACTATATATACTATAACGCGACTTATAAGCGCTATATATTTATACCTATAGTATACTATAATAAGAGGGTTACGTAGAAAAAGCCTTTTTCTATTCTATACGTATAATTTTATTTATAGTAGTTTAAAATTAAAATCTATACGTAGTAAGAGTTTAGTATTTATTAAACTAAAGAGGCTAGACCTAACCCTAAGTAACCTTTACTTTCTTATTAGAGATATAGAGTATTATATATATTAACTTTATTATTAACTTTATTATTAACTAATTACTATAAACCTATTAGTAATAAGTAGCTAGTAGTAGTATACGTACCCTAGCTGCTAGTAAAGATACTCTATAACTAATTATAAATAATATCTATAGTACCTACGTTATCTATAGTAGTTTAATCCTAGGCCTTAAAGTCGTTTTTATAGAGAGAAAGTAAAGGCTATACCCTATAAGTAAAGTAGATGTATTATAAGTATTATTATTAAGTACTAACTATAAGTTTACCTAGTATAATAGCCTTTATCTCCTTAGGCGAAAAGTTATATTATAGCTTAGAAGAGTTAACTATACCTTAGTACCTACTAGTATTAATAGTAGAGGCCTACTCTTAGGCTTCTACGTAATTAAAACACTCTTAGTAGTATAACTATTAGTATTTCTATAATTAAGAGTTAGTTAATATACTACTATATCTATATTCTTCCTATTATTCTTTAAGAATAATAATACTTCTTTATATTCTTTATAGGTAACGTATTATAACTTAATAATAACCTTACTAAGTATATAGTCTATATATTTAATAAGGTATAAGTAGTATCTCTAGAAAACTATCTCTCTATATAGCTATAGCTCTTAATCTAGGAACTAGATAAGATACTTAGACTAATAATATAGGTTATAGTTAAGTCTTAGTATATATAAGCTTTAGTACTAAAAGACTTTATCTAAATAGAGGTATTATACTTAGTAAGGAAGACTACTACTTAGGCGCTATATAGTAGTTAGAAAGTATATAAACGTAGTAAAAAGTAATAAACTTATTATAAATATACTTAGGAAGGTAGTTTAAGAGCCTATATACTATATTAAAGTAGAGGAGATATAATAAGCGCTATATAATAGAGTTATATAATATATTAATATATAGTAAGAAAGAGAGAGAGTATAAGATTATAAAGGCCTTTTTAAGTAAAGAGTTTAATTTATAAATAAGCGCTAAGGCCTATTCTATTATTTAACTAGGTTAGCTATAGTAGTATAAAGGATAACTAGAGTAGTAAGTAAGAGTAATAGATAAGTATTAAGTAGTACTTAACTATATAGATATTTAGGGTATAGAATACTCTATATAGTTATAAGATAACGTAGTATTATATAGGTATAGAGTACTAGTTAGTATAAGTAAGTAAACTTATCCTATTATATAAGATAAAGGTGTTAGTAAGAATAAAAATAGGCTAAACTAATATACTTCTAGGAGGAGATAGTGTATAAAAGCGTAGGTAGTAATTATTAATAATTATATACAGTCTTATAGTATTAAGTATAATAAGAAGTATAGAAAATAGATATTATTATACACTTCTCCTCCTCTATAGAAGTAGAGCTAGATATATTAAGATAAACTAGTATATACTCTACTAACCTAAGGAGTAGATATAAACTACTATAACGCCTAGATACTAAGTAAGCTTACTATACTCTACTCTAAAAGAATAATATACTACTATAGAACGTTATTACTACTCTACTATCTTAGTTACTATACTAGCTTTATAGTCTATAAAAGTACTTTATTACCTTTAGCTTTATAAAATACTACTATAAGTTTACTTCTAAAAGCTAATATACTATTAATAACTTAAGTAGTAGTAGCTAATATTAATAGTTTAGTAAGATACCTAACACTATAGACTTTAAGTAGAAAGAAGTAGTTAAGGAAGTTATTAACTATAAAGACAGCCTTACCTATATAAGAAGTAAGTAGTATAAATATAGATATAATCTTATGTAATAAGAACTCTAAGTAGTTTAGCTATATTTAATTACCCTAAGGCTTAATATATATAGTAATAGTAACTAACTAGATAGCTTTAGTAATATTAATATCTAACTTATAAACGTTACTAGTAAGAAACTTAGCTATATTATATAAGCTATAAGTAATAAACACTAAGGTTATATACTAGTATAGAGTTAGCTTATAACTTAGGAGGGAGCTAAATATAGTAATAGTAGAAAGATAGTAATAAAAGAGAAAGCTAAAGGTTATATAACTAGAGATATAGAGACGCTCTTCTCTTAATAGAGCGTCTTTATTAGACTTATTAAACTTATTATTAAAAGTAGGTATAAGTTTATTAGTAGACTAATCTACTAGTAAGGGCTTATATATAAAGAACTTAGAGTTAACGTCTACTAGAATATATTTACCTAAGATAAACTTAAATATAGAATTATATAACTCTACTAGAAGCTTTTATAGGATAGTATTCCTAGCTTAATAATAAGGAAGCTTATCTTTAAGAGTCTAATAGAGCGTACGTATAAGTATATAGATACTAAGACTATTTACCTAGGGTATAAAAATAGAGGTAAATATAGAAGTTAAGAAGAGAGTCTTTAGTATATAAGGAATATACTAGCTTAGTCCTAAGATCTATAAAATATACTCTAGCTAGTCGCGTATAGTAAAGTTATTAACGTTATATTAGGCTTAGGATATAGTCTTAAATGCTTCTATAAAATCCTTTTAGAAAGATACCTTATTAAGTAATATAATTAGCTATTATATAAGCTAGTAGAGTAGAAGTTACTATTTTAAGCGTTATAGAGTACGTTATATATTAGTAACGTACTATTAGAGTTTAGACTTAGTAATTATAGGTCTAGTATACTATAAGATAGCGTATTATACTATTTCTTAATTAAGTAGGTAAGGGTTAAATAGAGAGAGAAAGATAGAAAGTAGATAAAGAGTAGATAGAAGAAAGTACTAATACTTAGAAAAGTAAGTCTATACCTATATAATTATAAGTATTATAAATAGAAGACTAATAGTAGCATTTACTAAAGGACCTAGAATAGAGGTAGTCTATAGTAAGTATATAGTATATATCTTACTCTAGTAGTCTCTAGGCTAACTAAAATCCTATCCTAGATATTACTTATATATTATTTAATAAGTTAGTAAACTAATTAATATATATAAATAAAGTATAGCTTTATAGTAGCCTTTTTAGACTATTATTACTCTTAAGAGTTACCTTATACCTATACTAAGATAATTCTTTTTATAGCGCTATCTATATACTCTTTTATTTAGAGTTAGAGTACTACTTAGATATCTAATTATATATATATTTATTACTAACTATAAGGTCTATAAGTAAACTATACTAGTATAAACTACCTACTATACCTATAGAAAAAAGTAGCCTAGCTAAATTATATACGTATTAGCGTATTTATTTAAGTGTATATTAGCTACTCCCCTATAGAGACTATAAGTAAAGTATACTAGTATAGTTTACTTACAATCTCTATAGTTAATAGTAAGTAGACTAAAATAAGTACGTAGTAGCCTTCTTAAGTAGTAGTATTAAAATCTTAATAATAGTCTTTCTTCGCGCTATATATAAGTATATTACTATACCTATTAATATAGGTTACTAGTAGTCTATTTCTTATATAGTAACTATAGTAGTTATAGTACTTTCTACTAATTAGGTTACTACGTATAAAAGCTAAACTTATTTATACTAGTATTTAGGCGTATATAGTATATTATGTATAAATAACTAAGGCTCTATACTTTAGCTTATTAAGAACTATAGTCTTAACTCTATTATTATATTTCTAAGGTACTTAAAGAGAATATCTATAATATACTAAAATATAGTTATAGGTAGAATAGTTACTAGATTATAACCTAAACTATTAATACTAGACTTAGGAATAGATACTACTATACTATATTCCTAGTTCTTTATACTAATTAGTAGCTTATTACTATGTCTATAGATTTTACTCTATACTACTTCTAAAAAGTTAGCTAACTCTATATATACCTATGTAAATTATTTACTATTACGCTTACGCTTATAGGCGAAGAGTAACTTATTATAAGATTAGAGACTATGTCTTATAAAAATATATTTATAAAGGCTACCTTAAGAGAATAATAGTAAAAGGTAATAGTACCTACTAAGAAATAATATACCTATAGAAGTACTAGTATTACTATATTTAATAGCGTACTATAATAGGTAGTAAATCTACGCGCTTTTTAATATTAATAGAGTAGTAATAGTATCTTCTTCTAAGATAATTAAGGAGGCTTTACTATAAATAGTAGCTACTAGCTATCTTAATAAGTTTATACTAACTCTTATAATAGAGGAGGTAGTATAGTTAATCTTAAGCTCTTCTACGCTATCTATACTAAGGTTATAAATAGCTTTAGCTAGACTAAATAGTCCTATTAGATAGTTATAGTTAACTTAATAGATACTAGTGCTATATACCTTAGTATAATATCTCTCTTAAAGTATTTATAGAATATAGTACTTATATAGAATATATAAAGGCTATATTACGCGTCTATAAGAAGTTATACTATTATACTATACTAATAATATAATCTAGTAACTTTTATTAGCTAAGAAAGTAAATTAACTCTTATATAAAGGCTATTAGCTTATATATATATTAGTTTAATACGACTTAACTATACGTAAGGTTAAAGGTAAAAACTATATTCTCTATAATACTTTAGCTATTTAGGTTAGTATACTTACTCTAATCTACTAGCACTATATTACTAAAGCTAACTATAATACGTAGTATTAATAGTTCTAGTAAGAGTACGTATTTATAGTATATTATACCTAACTATATACTTATTAGTAGAAAGTATAACTTAAAGTTTAGAATAGCTTAAGATATAATATTAGCTTCTAGCTACTTTTAAGTCTCTCTCCTTTAATTACTAGTAACCTATATCTACTAGATATAGTAGAGGTTAAGATACTAGAAGACCTATATATTATTCTAAATAAATAATGCTAATATTACTATTATAGGTTCTTAAGTTAAAACTAGTTCCTTAAATATTACGTCGTCTTACCTTATTAGGTTTTACGCTACTATTTATTTAATTACGCTATTTAGAGCTAATAATAAGATATATTAAGGATATTATAAGGCTTACTTTATAGTACTTAGAAGGCGTTATAGTATACCTCTATTACCCTTACTATCTAAGGTAAGATTAATTATCTCTACGTTAACTAGTACCTAGGTAATAATACTAGTAGGTAAATATATTAGAATAAGGATATACTTAATATCTTAGGTTATAGGTATAATAATTAAATACTATAGAAGTTATACTAATAATTATAATACATATTACAAAATCTGTTATTAGTATATACGCTACTATTAATAGCCTATCTATAGAGGTTTTCTTAGCTATATATAGCTAAACTTCTATATTCTTTAATATCTACTATAGTCTAATATACTATACTTACTTATAAGCTAATTATAGCTCTAGGCGCTAATAGCTATAATAGTAGACCTACTATAAATATTAATAGCTATTATAACTAATTCTCTAAACTATATAAATAACCTCTACTCTTAACTATAGCGCACTATTAGTTATATTCTTATTACTATACTTAAGTAATATATTCCTATAAGTTTTAAGGCTAGCTATACTCTATAATAAGAACTATAGTAAGTATAGCTAGTAGGATATAAAGTTGCGTAGTTACGTTATAGGAAGCTACTATAGATATACTAGCTAGTTAATTACTATAGTAAAACGTTTTTATTATAACTTAGGTATAAGCTAGAGGTCTAGTATAGTCTAACTATATAGATATAGACTTAGTATAGTCTTAATAGGTAGTATAAATAGTTATACTATAATATAGATCTAACGTAATTTTAACTTATATTAATTTATAACTAATCTCTATCTTTAATTACCTACTATATCTTACTAAGCTTAACTTCTACCTAGACCCTTAGCTAACTAGATATTATTACTATTATTATAATAGATAAGATTAATAGCTAGCTAATTATTACTCTATATATAATATAAGTTAATAGACTTATTAGCTATATACTAGGAAGAACTTCTTTTACTCTTAGAATAGCTATATTAATCTTTATTATCCTTATCTATTATAAAGCTTTTAATATTATTATTACCTAGATTACTATTATAGTAGTCCTTATTAAAGAGGTTACCCTTACTAGAGTTACTATTAATATACTTACTACTACTAAAATACGCGTTTATTCTAAATTCTAGTATATTTAAGAAGAAGATATTAAGTTTCTTAGATCTAATTATAGGATTAACTTCTATACCTATAGTGTACTAGCTATTAGGGCGTAATACTTTATACTAATACTAGATTAACTACTCTATAAAGACTATATTAATGTACTCTAGTCTATTAGATAGAATAAAAAAGGATTTTAATATTAAAGCTATAGCTATACTACTAATTAAGGTAATATATACCTAAGTTTAAAGCTAACTATTAATAATTGCGTAGAACTAAGTAATAGTTATTAAAATTATATTTACTTACTCCTTAAAGCGATATTTGCGTAGTTCTAGTATTATAATCCTTATCTTAATCTTAAGCCTACTAAAGTAGTATATAGCCTCTACTATCTAGTATATAAAGATATAAACTTTATTAGAGAGTAGAACGTAGTAGTTAAAATTAATCTATAGGACTTAATTAATATTCCTAATATAGTATATATAGGAGTACTTAAAGTTAGAGACTTTCTCTAGTATAGGAAAGAGTTAATAATACTATTTATAATAACTAGATATAGTCTCTATAGTAAGAGGTATAAAGTAGATTATATTTAGCTCTAGAATATAGTAGTAGTAGTTATACTCTAAGATAACTTTAAGAAGGCCTTCTACTAAGCGCTCTACTATACTAATATTCTCTCTATATATATTAATATTATCTATACTACTATTAAAGTTAAATATAACTACTAAGTAGCTATAGTAATAAAGGCGTTTTACCTTAGTATAGATCTAGTAGTAGTATAAAAGAAGATTAGTAATTTAAGCGTAGCGCTAGTAAATATAATCTATCTTAGTAATAGAGATAGTAGTCTCTACTAGGAAAACGTACTATTTCTAGACTTACTAACGTATATTATATAAGAGATAGAAGAGTATAAGAGTATTAGTTATTATAGAAAAGGCTATATACGTAACTTAGTAAGGCCTATACTTAGCTACGTTACTAGTTAAGAGTTAAGTTTAATATTAGTAAGTAGTTAGGAAATAAGGAAAAAAGAGCTCTAAATAGTTAAAGATATTAAGTATAGAAGTAGTACTAAAAGTAGTGCTAAAAGTAGTACTAGTTTTACTAGCGTAAAAAGATAACTAGTAAAGTAATAGTAAAGTAAGAAAGATAATATATAGTAAAAGAGACCTTTAGTAAAATAGACTATAAGAGAAACTACTCTAGTCTTATAGCTTAAAATAACTTATAATATAGAAATAAGCTTAATTAGCTACGTCTAAAGTAAGCTATTTATATAATAGATATAATCTATTATACTACCTACGTATACGTAGTATAAACGTCTATACTACTAATATTTATCTAATTTTAGTATTAGAGTTCTATACCTACTACCTCTTATTTAGTATTTAGTTAAATAAAAAGTAAAGTTAGCTTATAGCTTACTATATCTATATTATTATATAGATAGTAAGCTATAATATTACTTATATTACGCTATTATTTAAACTACTACTCCTACTTCTTTCTTAAGTTTACTTATAGAGATTAGCATATAGTAAATCTATTAGTCTAATAGTATTAGTAATAATAAAAAAGTAGTTCCTATTCTTAATAAAGGAGTATACAGTATTAGGGAGTAGGTTTAGTATAGGTAGTAGTATAGTTATTAGTATATATAGCTAGTAATAATAAAGTATATAAAGGTAGTATACCTTATAGGAATATAGCAGATATAAAGAAGTATAGTATCTATAGTTAAAGATCTAAGATAAGGCGCTATATATATTATAAGTACTCTTTATAATAATATAGATAGTAAATACACCTAGTGCTTTTTCTTTAATAGTTATATAGATAAAGCTAAGAAAGTCTTAAATATAGCTAATAGTACCTACATTATATAGGTTAAAGTTATCCTTAATACCTAGAATAATACTAATATATTTAAGATTATAAATAGATTAAATAGATATAGTATAGAGTGCGAATAGAGTAGATATATTAAAAGTATTAGTAATAGAGGGTAGTAAGTTCCTAGTAATATAGTAGTTAAAGGGCTCTTATAGGATTAGAGAGGGATTAAGGTTAGTATTATTTAATCCTAAGTATCTCTTAGAAAGGTATAGCGTTATAGATAAACTAATATAGGTAGTATTTATAGAATATATAGTATATACTATAAACTATACTAGATCTACGCTATTTAAACTATTAGCTAGTAGAGTTAGGAAGTAGTAATACTTTTAAAAGTATAACTAGTATATAAAAGAGGCTACTACTACTATACTAGTAACGTCTATAAGAACCCCTATAAAAGTATTATTATCTAGAAGTATAGTAATAACTAGTTCTTATACACTCTTAGTATACTATAATATACCTTCCTTAGTAGTTACTTTATATAAGAGATATATACTATAGAGTAGCTACTAGCTATAGTAGTTACTAGTACTAGTATATATAAAGAGAGCTTAAGATAAAGAGTTAAAAAGGTAGCTAGGCTAAGAGAACTTACTATCTAAGGATACTATTAGTAAAAGTTAGAGTATAGTTAAGTATAAATACTACTTTAATACGCGTAAGAGGGTAGTAAGTAAAGTAAAAAGTAAGAAAGTTACTTATATAATAAAAGAAGTAATTAAGGTAATATACTAAGTTTATTACTTATACTAGTATACTACTAAGTATTAAGAGGAATAAACTATAGTTATATACTCTATAGTTAATAAAGTAGTCCTACTAATCTATATAAAACTTATAACTATCTATAACTCTTATAGTACTAATATTTAGTATATATAAGTACGCTACTAGCTATTAGTAGTATACTACTAAGCTTATATTTACGCGCGCGTATTACGTATAGGATATCTTAAATCTACCTTTAAGTAGTTATCTATAAGTTAATATAGTAGTATAGCTTTATTAAATATAATCTCTTCTTATAAGGTTATAGGCGTAGATATATCTTTTATAAAGTGCTATAGTTTAAATAACGTACTTTTATATAAGTATAAAAAGTATACTTCTTCTATAAGGTTAGGCTTTCTATCTATAGTATAAGTTAAAGGTTATTATACGCTCTTAGCTACTACTACTACTAACTACTTATAATATAATCTATATACTACTACTAAAAACGTATTAGTAAGGTTTAGTAAGACTTATATAGTTACTTTAGAGTAAGGAATAGTTTCTATATTAGATAGTTTATTAGTAAGACTTTATTAGAATATCTTATAAGACGTAACTTAATAGCTATAAATACTTATTACTTTACTACCTAGTATTCCTTACTTATATTCTTATAGTAGAAGTTATTTATAAATACGTTATAGGGAACTTTACTCTAATTTTATCTTTATATTATAACTTAGTCTCTATCTATAGCTTATACCTATAACTATATAGTTTATATAGCGTAGAATACTATAAGAGCTAGTTAAGTATAGTATATCTAATACTTAATATAAGAGGTATCTATATTTATTAAAAAGACGTTACTTATCTAGTAGGCAGCTATTATAGTATATTATATATAATTCCTCTTTTTTAGAAGGGGCTTACTTACTTATTACGCTTATCTAAAGTATAATAGTAGTAATAAGTAATATATCTAACTCTACTAGTATATAGAGAATAGTATTATTATACTAGAACCTCTTTATTAATTTTATCTTCTTAGCTACTACTATACTTTATATAAGATTAGTGCTCCTCTCTACCTTAAAGAAGCGTAGTATTATATTAAGTTACTCTATTATATTACAAAACCCTCCTAATTATATATTAATATTTATAGCTACTTTATAAAGTAAGTTAGGTATATAGTATATATTATTAAGTTAGAGGATTATAGTAATAATATAAGATATAGTAATACCTATTATCTAATAGTTAAGGACGTAGTAATATACTAGGTAGTATTAGTATAATAGGTTTAGGGGTAGCATCGCTAACTATATATAATATTACTTAAATTAGTGCTAGCTTTAGATATCTATAAACTAGTAGAGGATACTAGCTTTATCTATAGATAGTTAGCGTATTATTTTATATATAAATACGTTAGTATAAAGGTAGAGTAATAGCTCCTTATATAGTATATTATCTTAATAGTCTTTATAGTATCTATCTACTATTATAATAGTAGCTTTACTAGGTATAAATAGCTATAGGGTTTATAAGCTTTCTTTAATTAGAATTTAAGTACTTAGGCCTATATATAGTATAGGTAAGTTATTTAGAGATAGAGTATACTATTATATTATAAGATAATCTATTATATAACTAGTACTAAAATAGTAGAGTTAGTAGTATAATAGTAAGGTATAGGCTAGGTTAGTATAGTTATATTTAAGTTTTACTTTATGCTACTCTTTTATATATAATACTACGTAATATAGTACTTTCTATCTTAGTTTTCTTACTATAATATACTTTTAACTATAAATATTAAGTAGGAAGAAAGTGTATAAAACTAGAATATCTAGGCCTTAGTACTTCTAGTATACTACTAAATTAGAAAAGGAATAGAGTATAGTTATATAATCTATAATTAATAAAGAGGTCCTCCTAATCTAAGCGCGTTAGACTTATACCTATCTATCTTTATTTTAGTTAGAGTATTTTAACTTTATTTTTATAATATAAGATAACTATAATATAGCAGCTTCTATATATCTAAGCTTCTAGTATTATATAATAAGTATACTAGTATCTAAATATTATTAGTTAGGTTACCTAGGTACTAATTAATATAGGAATTACGTAGTAGTTTAGGACTAGTAGTATAAATAATATATCGCGTTTAGAAGAAGACTACGCCTACTTCCTTAACTATCTAAATAATAATATATTAAGTAATTTAGCTTAATATATTAAAGTATAACTATCTTTATAATTAAGTTAAGTACTAATATAGATACCTAATTTATTAGATATAAGTACTAATAATTTATATAGTATTAGGCTCCTAGCTTCTATCTTCTAGATACTATACTTCTCTCTCTTAAGTTTATACTTAGATATACTACTATTAGATTTTACTAAGCGCTACCTCTACAGCTTACTATCTTATAGTATTATAAGTATATTATAAGACTTTATTAGAAATTATATTATACTAGAGAGTTTAAACTAAGAAATACTTAAATATAGTATAAGTTAGTAGTACTAAAGTATACCTTAATATAAAGCTAAGTAAATATAGTAGTTATAGTCTATACTATACGTTAACAAAGGCTCCTTTATACCCTAGTATAGTAGTAATAATACTTAAGATATATAAAGGGAGGCTATATAGTATAACTAGAATTTTAATAATAGAAGTAATATAGATTATATAGGCGATATTATAGTAGATAATATAAACTTAGAATTAATAACCTTAATAAATCCTAATAATAGTAAATCCTAGATAGATATCTACTATATATCCTTTTAGGTTAAAGAACGTTTCTTAAATATAAGTAAGAGTAAAATAAATAAAGATTAATATTAATAAAGTACTATTATATCTAAAGGTTATATAAGACTTAAAGCTTAGCTATCTCCTAGAAGAGGGTTATAAAGGTATCTTTTCTTCCTAAATACTAATATACTATAAATAATAAGCTGCGTATATTATTCTAACTACTAACTTAGATTAGGTAAATTTAAAGAGTATCTATAGTTATTAGTTTAGATAGTAAAGCTTATGTATATACTTATAGTAAATAGATTAATAGTAAGGTAATTATTAAAATACTAAAGTAAAGATAATAGTAAGTTAAGTACGTAGGTTCTAGCTATATTACTAAGTATATATAGTAGTATAGAAAAGTAATCTAAACTTAGTTAATAGATTAGTAAGTATAAGAGTTAAGTATTCTTAGTTACTATTAATAGGAAAACTTTATTTAATTCTTATATATTACTACTAAAGTTAGAGATTACGTTATATTATAGATAGACTTACTAACTATTATCTACGCTTAATAAAGTTATTACAGTATAATATATTAGTCTATTAGTAATAATAACGTAGTCTTCTAAAGTTAGTATACTACTAATATAAGCTATAGGTATTATAGAAGTAATTAGAGGAGTACTATTATACATTATATAAAGCTTTATAGAGGATAAATTAGGTTTATATTATTTATTCCTATATAATAGATTATAGTACTTAAACTTACTAGTAGCGTTTACTATCCTAACTATATAAAAGTATACTTATATAATATACTTCTTTATAGAAATATAAGGTAGAGAGGTATAGTAAAATAGGAGGTACTTAGTATATAAAGTAATATAGTTAATAGTAGCGTTCTTATATAGGAAGCTTAATAGCTAAAAGCTAATTAATATATATAGTTAGTCTATATCCTCTTTTACTATTACTTCTACGCGTTAGTTTAGACTATAATACCTTAGTATATATACTATTAATAATAGAGTTAGTTATAGAGTACTTTAGCTAGTACTAGCTTTTTACTTCCTTAGCTATAGTAATTATATAGTAAATATAATCTTAAATATAGTATACGCAGCTAAGTATAATATAATTCTTTAACCTAGTAAGATAACTATAGTTATATCTAACGCTAGTTAGATACGTTATAATAATTAATTTTACAGTCTTAATATTTTTAATAACGTTAGAGTAATATAAGGTCTAAATAGGTATAGATACTATAGCGTATTTAGTAATTTCTAAAAGGTAAGTATAAGTAAAATAAATAGATTTAGGTTATATACTATTTATTTACTTACTAGGTAGGTAGTAGAAGAGAGACTACTTATTATATAAAGGCGCCTTAGGCTGTAGTATTATTATTATAGTAGAATAAAAGAAGAAAGAAAAAGACCTAGAGGTTTATAAAAGAATAATAGAGGCGTAATAATAATTTTAAATATATAGATATCTTTAATTTAGGTAGGTAAAGGTACTAGTAAGTAAAGGTAAAAAATATATCTTTTACTAGTTATAGTTATATACGCTAGATATAGATATATAGATATTTAAAACTAATAAGTTTTAATTTCTCTAGATTTCGCTATAGAAATGCGCTTAGCGTTCTAGCGTAATTAGAATAGATATATATTCTAGTATATAAAATATAACTAAAATAACGTAACTATATATATTAAAGAGTAACTTATAGTTTTATAGGATAAGAACTAGCTTACCTTAACTAAATATTGCTATATTACGTAAGTATTAGTAAATATCTAACGTAATCTAAAAGATAATACTAAATAATTATACTACTATTTACGTATTAGACTATAAGTAAACTATATATAAATAATAGTATACTATATAGGCTGCTATTTATATATAGGACTACAGATAATATATATAGTAGAAGAAATTATTCTACTATTTAGGTATAGAACTATAAGTAAACTACGTATAGATAAAAGTATACTATACGTCTTACTATTTATATATAAGACTATAGATAATCTATAAAGCTAAAAGGTTCCTACTAGTATAATATTACTATACTATTAGTTATATACTTCTAGATTATAGTTATTTATATTAGCGTAGATTACTTATAGTCCTTTAAGTAGTATATATAGCTATTCTCTAAATATAAGTTACCTTATAGAGACTATAAGTAAACTACACCTAATAAAATAAGCCTTACTTTAATATAAAGTATAAATATACATAATAGAGTACGTAAGTAAGTATATAGTAGTATATATAATACTTTAAACTAAAGTTAGGTTAGGTAAAAGTAGGTCTAACTTTAAGTTAAGTAAATAGTACTAGTAGGGTATATATAGTCTAGATTAGCCTAACTTTACCTTAAAGTCTATAGTTCTAATATATATAGTCTATCTTCTAGATATATAATTAAATAACCTTAGCTTTAGAGAACTTCTTAGTAAGTTAAGGTTCTTATTCTTCTAGTTTAGGTTAGGCTTCTTTATTAATATAGGCGCTAGTAGTATTAGTAGAAGCTGTATTAACGTTAAAGAAACTCTTATCTTTACTATTATCTAGAACTTTAGTTTTAGTTATATAGGCCTTCTTATAAAGTATATTATATAGGCTAGACTAATAGAGAATCTCTTAAATACTATACTTTATAGACTTATAGGCCTTATTAGTACTTATACCTAAGGTAGTAGCTTATATATTAGTAATATAGATATTCTCTATAGCTAGGTATTTATAGTTCTTTATACGCGCTATAACGTACTTAAGATTAGCTAGTTATTAATTATAAAGAATAATCTTTATAAAGATCTAGAGGTAGTACTAAGTAAAGTTATTACCTTTAATCTTTATATAGTTAAATAGGCTACTACTAAGATTAGCTATAACTATCTTTAACATTAATAAGAACTAGGCCTAGTACTTACTATCTAGCTACTACTCTATCTCTTCTTCTATAGCGAGAATAATAAGTAAAGTATTATTAATATTAACTTACTCTAGTACTAAAGGTAAGAGAATAGACTTCTTATCTACTTATATATAGTAGGTAAGTAATAAGTATATACTTATAATCTTCTTATTATAGGTAGAAAGATTATTAAGCTTATTTAGTAACGTCTTTAGTATATCTTTAGTAAAGTAAGCTAGCTTAGTAATCTATATAGTAAAGAAGTTACTAGTAAAGTAACTTTACTTAAGATTATATAATAGAGTATTAGTTAAGATAGAGATATCTACTACTTTAGTATTATTAATATTACTTTTATAGTTATCTTCTATAGAAGAAAGAAATAGGTTATTAGAGACTATAATAGTATTATTATATATAGTTTTATTATTATTATTATTAGAAGGTACTTTAAGAGATAGTAAGATTTTATATTTAAAAGTCTATTAGTAAAGTTTAATAGAAGAGCTCTAGTATAAAGAACTTACTTATATAGTATAACTAGTATAGTAGGTTATAGTTATATATCTATCTTACTACTTATATTAAAAGTACTAAGTTCTAAGCTAGATTACTTAGCTACTACTTTACTAAGATACCTTATAAGAGCTATTTCCTTAAGTAAAAGCTACTATAGTATAGTAACTAGTAAGAGGTAGATAGTATTCTTAAAAGGTTATTAGTAAACTTTAGTAATAGACTTTTACTTATAAGGTATTTAGAGTAGCTAT
>Ga0210040_10003498_pt1 | contig 21217 bp, 19 predicted proteins | sample CryGeyCG12114_NA_FD_185462 | JGI IMG/M metagenome (GOLD analysis project Ga0210040, IMG submission 185462) | Groundwater microbial communities from aquifer - Crystal Geyser CG19_WC_8/21/14_NA (SPAdes) (version 2) | ecosystem: Environmental > Aquatic > Deep subsurface > Groundwater | place: USA... | reverse complement strand
CCGCCCTCCCGCCCGCCTGCCGCCCTCCCGGTCCCCACCCGGCCGGCCGGCAGCCGCCCCGGCGGGCCGCGCCGCCGCGCGGTCCGGCGCCGCGCCACGACCGGCTCGGCGGTCGCGCTGCTCGGCGTCGCCGCGGCGCTCGCCCTCGGGGCGCCGCAGCCGCGGCCGGCCACCACCCCCGTCGACCCGGCCACGGACGCCTTCGTGACCGAGTTCGTGAGCACGACCTCGGACGGCCCGACGTCTCCGGTCGCGCGAGTGCCGGCGGCCCGGAGCGCCGGCCTGACCACCTTCGTGCCGTTGACCCGCACCGCCGCGCTGACCATCGGGGGCGCGAGGACCTCGCGTTGAGGCGTGCGGTCGTCGTCCTCGTGGGCGCCGGGCTGCTGCTCCCGGCCGCGCCCGCCCTCGCCGGCGCGCGGGCGGGCGACGCATCGGCCTCCCGGCGGATGGAGGACCAGGCCCTCGCGGTCCTCGAGCGGGCCGTCCGCGCCGGGCGCACCGTCGGCTACCGCGGTACGCAGCACGTCGCCACCTGGGACGGGACCGGCGACGAGACGGCCGTGGTCGAGGTCAGCCACCGCCCCGGTGAGCGCTCGGTGCTGCACGCCGACGGCGCAGCCACGCCGGCCGCGGCGACCGCAGCGCTCGACCCGCGCGTCGTCCCGCTGCTCGCCGCGTCGTACGCCCTGGAGGTCGCGGGGAGCGGTCGCAGCGCCGGCCGCAGCACGACCGTGGTGGTGGCCCGGCGCGACGACGGCCGCGTCGCGGGCCGCTTCGAGGTCGACCAGGCGAGCGGGCTGCTGCTGCGCCGGGAGGTCTACGTCGCCGGCCGGCGGCTGCGCAGCAGCGCCCTCGTCGACCTCGAGGTGCGCGCCGCAGCCGACGTGCCCTCCGGCGAGGGCGTCGACCTCGCCTCGGCGACTGCGCAGCTGCGGGCCCAGGGCTGGCGCGTGCCGGACGCGCTGCCCGGCGGCTTCCGGCTGTTCGACGCGCGCCTGTCCGCCCCGGACGAGCCGGAGCACGTCCTGCACCTGGCCTACTCCGACGGGCTCTCGGCGACGTCGCTGTTCGTGCAGCGGGGAAGTCTGGGCAGCAGTCCGCCGGACGGCTTCTCCTCCGACGAGGTGGGCGGACGGCCGGTCTGGGTGCGCCCGGGTGCACCCGAGCGGGTGGTCTGGAGCGGCGGGGGAGCCGTCTGGACGCTCGTCTCGGACGCGCCGGACGACGTCGTCCGCGACGCGGTCGCCACCCTGCCGCGCGACCGCGTGGAGCGCGACGGCGTGCTGGCCAGGCTGTGCCGCGGCCTGGGCCGGCTCGCTGCTGCGCTGAGCCCCCTCGACTGACGCCCCCGCGACCCACGCCCCCTCGAGCGACCACGCCCTCGACCGGGGCCGGTCCGACGCACCTGACGGGGACTTCACAGCGTCCGGGGCATGTTGGACGGGCAGGGATGCTCCCGTCCCCCGCTCCCCTCCGGAGGCAACCTTGACCGACCCCCGTGCCCAGGGCTCTGACACCGCCCCGCACGAGCCCGACGCCGCCGGCACCCCGCCGCCCAGTCCCTGGTGGTCCCGCCCGCAGGAGCAGCAGTGGGACGGCCCGCGCGAGCAGGCGTCGGCCGGTGACCAGCCGGCGTACGGCGACTACCTGTCCGCCCCGGGCGAAGACGCGCACGCGCAGACCGGCTCCGCGCCCCAGGACCCCTGGGCCTCGCCGGCGACGCGCGCGACCTTCCCGTCCGGGCAGCAGTCCTGGGGGACCCCGGTCGACACGATCGGCGGACCGGCTGCGGCGCCGAAGCGGTCGCGTCGCGGCCTCGGCACGGCAGCTGCGGTCCTCGCGACAGCGCTGGTCGCCGGGTCGGTCGGCGGCGTGGTCGGTGCGCGCACCGGCGACGACCGCAGCCTGCTCGACCCGTCGGCCTCGCTCGGCAGCGGCTCGAGCTCGACGGCCAGCCTCAGCCGCGACCCCGAGTCCGTCGCCGGCATCGCCGCCCGCGTCATGCGCAGCACGGTCAGCATCGCCGTGCGCGGCAGCCAGGGCAACGGCACCGGCTCCGGTGTGGTGATCCGCGACGACGGCTACATCCTCACCAACAACCACGTCGTGGAGTCGGCCGCCGCAGGCGGCGACATCACGGTGACGCTCGACGCCGGAGAGCAGGAGATCCCCGCCGAGATCGTCGGGCGCGACCCGGTCACCGACCTCGCGGTCCTGCAGGTGCAGTCGAGCGGGCAGCTGCCGGCCGCCACGCTCGGCCAGTCGCGTGCGCTGGTCGTCGGCGACCTGGTCATCGCCATCGGCTCGCCGCTGGGCCTGTCCGGCACGGTGACCACGGGCATCGTGAGCGCGCTCAACCGCACGGTCGACGTGCCGGGCGAGGACGGGGCCCGCAACCCGCTGTTCAACGCGATCCAGACCGATGCCGCGATCAACCCCGGCAACTCCGGCGGCGCACTGGTCAACGCCCGCGGCGAGGTCGTCGGCATCAACTCCGCCATCGCCACGCTCGGCAGCAGCGGGCCGTTCGGCAGCGACCAGAGCGGCAGCATCGGCGTCGGCTTCGCCATCCCGATCGACGAGGCCAAGTCGGTCGCGGAGGAGATCATCCGGACGGGCCGGGCCACCCATCCGAGCATCGGCGTCTCCGCGACGACCGTGTCCGGGTCGGGCGACCGCCAGGGCGCCCTGGTCCGCGAGCTCACCCCGCGCGGTGCGGCGACGGGTGCCGGCCTCGAGACCAACGACCTCATCGTCGAGGTCGACGGCGAGCAGATCCGCAGCGTCGACGAGCTCATCCTCGAGATCCGCTCGCACAAGATCGGGGACCGCGTCGAGGTCACCTACGTCCGCGACGGCCAGACGCAGACGGTCGACGTCGTGCTGCAGGACCTGGAGCGCTAGCCGGCCGTACGCTGTCGCCAGCCGCGATCGGAGGTGCCGTGTTCGAGAACCTGGGGTGGGGCGAGATCGCCGTCCTGCTCGTGCTGGCGCTGTTCGTCTTCGGACCGGAGCGCCTGCCGACGCTCGCGGCGGAGGCCGGACGCGGCCTGCGCAAGGTCCGCACCTACGTCAAGGGCATGACCGACGACCTCAAGAGCGAGCTCGGGCCGGAGCTCGGCGACGTCGACCTCGCGTCGCTCAACCCGCGGACGTTCGTCGCCAGGCACCTGCTGGCCGACGACGACGACGACGAGCCGGTCCGGCCTGCCCCGCCGCAGCGGACCAGCGCGCCGCTGGCGGCCGGCGAGCCGGCCCCCTGGGACCCCGACACGACCTAGCCGGTCGAGGACCCGGCACGGGCCGACGAGCTCAGACGGCCTGGCTCGGTGCGGTCTGGCGGCGGGCGGGGCTCAGGCCCAGCGACATCCCGGCCAGCCCGCGGGGACGGCCGGTGAGCGCCTCGGTGATCGAGAGCAGCGTCCGGGAGGCGGCCGCCGTCGGGTCGGACAGCACGAGCGGCGCACCGCTGTCGCCGCCCTCGCGCAGCCGCACGTCGATCGGCACCTGGCCGAGCAGCGGCACCTGGGCGCCGAGGCGCTGCGACAGGCTGCTCGCCACGGCCTGGCCGCCGCCCGAGCCGAACACGTCGATGCGCTCGTCGCAGTGCGGGCACTCGAGGAAGCTCATGTTCTCGACCACGCCGGCGATGCGCTGGTGGGTCTGCAGGGCGATGGAGCCGGCGCGCTCGGCCACCTCTTGCGCAGCGAGCTGGGGGGTCGTCACGACGAGGATCTCGGCGCTCGGGACGAGCTGGGCGACCGAGATGGCGACGTCACCGGTGCCGGGCGGCAGGTCCATGAGCAGGACGTCGAGGTCGCCCCAGTAGACGTCGGCCAGGAACTGCTGCAGCGCCCGGTGGAGCATCGGCCCGCGCCAGACGACCGGGGTGTTGTCCTTGGTGAACATGCCGATCGAGATGACCTTCACGCCGTGCGCCGACGGTGGCATGATCATCGACTCGACCTGGGTCGGGCGGTGCTGCACGCCGAGCATGCGCGGCACGGAGAACCCGTAGATGTCGGCGTCGAGCACGCCGACGGCCAGCCCCCTCTGCGCCATCGCGGCGGCCAGGTTGACGGTCACGCTCGACTTGCCGACCCCGCCCTTGCCGGACGCGACCGCGAACACCTTCGTGAGCGAGCCCGGCTGGGCGAAGGGGATCTCGCGCACCGGGTCGTCCCCGCGCAGCAGCGTCTGCAGCTGCTGGCGCTGCTCGGTGCTCATGACGTCGAGCTCGACCGCCACGCGCTGCACGCCGGGCAGCGCGCCGACCGCGGTCGTCACCCGCTCGGTGATCGTGTCCTTCATCGGGCAGCCGCTGACCGTGAGGTAGATGCCGACGCGGGCCAGGCCGTCGGGGTCGACGACGGCGCTCTTGACCATGCCGAGCTCGGTGACCGGACGGCGGATCTCCGGGTCGATCACCGTGGACAGGGCAGCCGTGAGCTGGTCTGAGGTGGGCAGGGCGACGGTCAAGGAGGTCCTTCGGCAGGGTCCGGCGAGGGTCGGGCACGCGTGCGCGGACGAGATAAATCGTACGTCCGGTGCCGACGTCCGCGCCCGGCCCGAGCACCGCTGCCAGCCGGCCCGGCGCGCGCGGGCGCCGGTCCGTCAGCCGAGCGCGGCGACGGCCTCGGCGGTCGCGAGGACGCGACGGGCGGTCTCGACGTGCAGGTTCTCCACCATCCGGCCGTCGACGGTGACGACGCCGCGGCCCTCGGCAGCCGCCTGCTCGAACGCCGCGATCACCCGCGAGGCGCGCTCGACCTCGGCCTGGTCGGGGGCCCAGACGCGGTTGGCGACCTCGACCTGCGACGGGTGCACGAGCGTCTTGCCGTCGAAGCCCATGTCGGCGCCCTGCCGGCACTCCGCCTCGAAGCCCGCCAGGTCGCGCACGTCGTTGTGGACGCCGTCGAGCACGTCGACGCCGGCCTCGCGCGCGGCGAGCAGGACGGTCGCGAGGTGGGGGAGCAGTGGTCCCCGACCGGGGACCAGCGCCGCGCGCAGCTCTCGCGCCAGGTCGTTCGTGCCGACCACCAGCACGTCGACCTGCGGGTGGGCGGCGATCTCGCGCACCGCGAAGACCGCGGCAGGCGTCTCGACCATGGCCCACAGGCGCACGTCCGGTCCGGTGACCTGCGCGACCTGGTCGAGGTGCGCCCGTCCGCTCACCTTGGGCAGCACGACGGCGTGCGGGCGGGCCGCCGCGGCGGCCGCCAGGTCGGCCCGTCCCCAGGGGGTGTCCAGGCCGTTGCAGCGGATCGTCAGGGTCCGCCGGCCGTACGCCCCGGACTGCACGGCGGCGCAGGCCGCGTCGCGGGCCGCCTGCTTGGCCTCGGGCGCCACCGCGTCCTCGAGGTCGAAGATCAGCGCGTCGGCGGGCAGGGACCGGGCCTTGTCCAGCGCGCGGGCGTTGGAGGACGGCATGTAGAGCGCCGAGCGCAGGATCCTCATCGCGCAGGTCCGACGTCGTGCGCCCCGCCCAGGTCGGGGTCGCGCTCGGCGATCCTCGAGGCCCGCCACGGGACCTCGCGCAGCGCGGCAGCGCCGACGGCCAGCGGGCGGGAGCACTCCTCGGGGCTGCGCACGAGGCGCAGGCTAGGCCGCGTCGGCGCGGGGGACGAGACGGGTCTGCCGCCCGCGACGGTGAGCGCGCAACTACGCTGCATCGACATCCGCACCACGTCTCGACGTCGGAGCTGCCGCATGTCCACCTCGACGGGCCTCACTCGCGTGCAGCTCGCGGCCTGGCGCGGGTTCCTGCGCGCGCACGCGACGGTGGTCCGGGCGCTCGAGGCCGACCTGCAGGCAGAGCACGAGCTGCCGCTCGCGTCGTACGACGTGCTGGTGCAGCTGTCGGAGTCCCCCGACCGGCGGCTGCGCATGACCGAGCTCGCCGACCGGGTGCTGCTGTCGCGGTCGGGCCTCACCCGCCTCGCCGACCGGCTCGAGCGGGAGGGGCTGCTGTCCCGGCAGCCGTGCCCGAGCGATGCCCGCGGCACGCTGGCCGTGCTCACCGATGCCGGGCTGGAGCGGCTGCGCGAGGCGTGGCCGACCCACCTGCGCGGTGTCGAGCAGCACGTCCTGCGCCGCCTGACGCCCACGGAGGTCGAGCAGCTCGGCGTCCTCATGGGCAAGCTGGTGCCGGACGGGGCCCTGCGCTGACCGAGCGCCGGGAGGTCCTGCGGGACGCAGCCGGCATCGGCGTCGCGGTCGGCGCGTACGGGCTGTCGTTCGGCGCGGCGGCCGTCACCGCAGGGCTGTCCACCCTGCAGGCCTGCGTGCTGTCGCTGCTGCTGTTCACGGGCGCCTCGCAGTTCGCGCTCGTCGGGGTCCTCGGCGCCGGGGGGAGCGCCGTCGCGGCGGTCGCCAGCGCGCTGCTGCTCGGGACCCGCAACACGCTGTACGCGGTGCGGCTGTCCTCGCTCGTGCCCGTGCGCGGCCCCCGTCGGCTGGGCGCGGCGCAGCTCACCATCGACGAGTCGACCGGCATGGCGACGGCGGCGCCGACGGGCCTGGCCGGCACGGCGTTCTGGGCGACGGGAGCCAGCGTGTACGTGCTCTGGAACCTCGCGACCCTGGCCGGCGCGGTGGGTGCCGCCCGGCTCGGCGACCCGGGCGCGCTGGGGCTGGACGCCGCCGTGCCCGCCGCCTTCCTCGCGCTGCTCGCGCCCCAGCTGCGCAGCCGGGGGCCGCGTGCGGCGGCCGTGGCGGGCGGCCTGGTCGCTGCGGCAGCGATCCCCTTCACCCCGCCCGGGGTGCCGGTCCTGCTGGCCGGACTCGTGGTCGTGCCCGCCCTGGTCCGCCGATGATGCCGGTGCAGCGGTGATCTGGACCGCGGTCCTCGCGGGCTGCCTGGGCTGCTACCTGCTCAAGCTCGCCGGTTGGTCGGTGCCGGCCCACTGGCTCGACCGGCCGACGGTGCAGCGCGCGGCGGTGCTGCTCCCGGTCCCGCTGCTCGCGGCGCTCGTGGTGGTGCAGGCCTTCGCGGGTGACCGCGCGCTCGAGCTCGACGCGCGTGCGGCCGGACTCGCCGTCGGCGCCGTGCTGGTGCTGCTCCGTGCGCCGTTCCTGCTGGTGGTGGTCGCGGCCGCGGCCACCGCCGCCCTGTTGCGCGCGCTGGGCTAGCCGCCCCGGGACAGCAGTGGCAGCAGCCGGTCGACGAGGTCCTGGGCGCGCAGCGGCTTGTCGAGGCAGGCGTCGGCCCCGGCCTCCCGGGCGCCGTCGGCCACGGCCCCGACGTCGTCGGCGCACACCGCGAGCGGCATGGCCAGGCTCTCCGGCTCGGCCCGCAGCAGCCGCACGAGCTCGACGCCCGGCAGGTCCGGCAGGAGGGTGTCGACGAGGGCCCCGTCGACGCGCCCGGCGCTGGTGAGTGCCAGTCCCTCGTCGGCGCTCGCCACGGCGTGCACCTCGACCCGGCCGCGCAGCGCGTCGTCGACCCGGGCGTGCACCTCGGGGTCGGCGGACACCACGAGCAGGCGCGGCAGGGGCGCCGGCGGTGCGATGTGCTGGGCCCCGGGCCAGGCCTCCGAGGCCAGGTCGGCGGGCTGCAGCGGCGGCGCAGCGGGGGTCGCGGGCTCCGGTGCGGCGGTCCGGCACCACGGGCAGGTGCGCCACTCCGGGTCCAGCGGCTTGTCGCAGCCGGCGCAGCGGTCGCGGCCGAGCAGCGTGCCGTCGTACGGGCAGCAGACCATGCCGTCGGCCAGGGCGCGGGCGCACGACGGGCACTGCGGACCGCTCACCGAGTCGACGGTGGTCGCGCGCAGGACCTCCTCGTACGTCGTGACCCCGCGGTGGGCGGCTGCCAGCGCCGACGCGCGCAGCGTCAGCATCCCGTTCGCGCGGGCGGCGGCGCCGATCGCCTCCTCCGTCGGGGTGGACAGCAGGACGGTGCGCATCTGCGCGGTGACGGGCAGGACCTCGTACACGCCGACGCGGCCGCGGTAGCCGACGCCGCCGCACTCCGCGCAGCCCTTGCCGCGCAGCGGCGTGGCCCCGGCGAGCTCGGCGGCGGTGATGCCCAGCAGGCTCAGCGTGCGGTCGGACGGCACGTACGGCGCCGCGCAGGCCGCGCAGGGCCGGCGCACCAGGCGCTGGGCGACGACGAGCGACAGCGACGAGGCGACGAGGAACGGCTCGACGCCCATGTCGACCAGGCGGGTGACGGCCGCGACCGCGTCGTTGGTGTGCAGCGTCGTGAGCACGAGGTGGCCGGTGAGCGAGGCCTGCAGCGCGAGCTCGGCGGTCTCCTGGTCGCGGACCTCGCCGACGAGGACGATGTCGGGGTCCTGGCGCAGGATCGAGCGCAGGCCGCGGGCGAAGGTCAGCCCGGCGCGCTCCTGCACCTGCACCTGCGTGATGCCGCGCACCTGGACCTCGACGGGGTCCTCGAGGGTGACGATGTTGCGGTCCGGCGTCGAGACCTGCTGGATCGCCGCGTACAGGGTGTTGGTCTTGCCCGAGCCGGTCGGGCCGGTGATCAGCACCAGGCCCTGCGCCTGCACGAGCGCCGTCCGCAGCAGGTCGAGCTGCGGACCGGTCAGCCCGGTCTCGTCGAGGTCGGGCACGTTGTCGGCGCGGGGGAGCAGCCGGATGACGACCTTCTCGCCGTGCAGCGTCGGCAGCGTCGAGATGCGGGCCTCGACCACCATGCCGTCGACGGTGAGCTTGGCCCGGCCGTCCTGCGGGCGGCGGCGCTCGGCGATGTCGAGCCCGGAGACGATCTTGATGCGGCTGACGGTCGCGGCGGTGGCCGTCCTCGGCACCGTCATGACGTCGCGCAGCAGGCCGTCGACGCGGTAGCGGATGCGCAGCTCGTCGGCCTGCGGCTCCACGTGGACGTCGGAGGCGCGGGCTCGCACGGCGTCGGCGAGCACGACGTCGACGAGCCGGACGATCGGCGCCGCCTCGACGCTCTGCGCCGAGACCTCCTCGACCTCGCCCTCGACGGCGTCGATGCCCTCGAACATCGTCGAGACGTCGGAGGAGTCCTCCGACAGCGACCACGAGCGGGCGAGGTGGTCGCGGACCTGGCTGTCGATCGCGACGAGCACGCGCAGCTCTGCGGCGCCGGTGTAGAGCTTGACGTCGTCGAGCGCCACGACGTTGGTCGGGTCGGCGGTCGCCACGGTGACCCGCGCACCGTTCCGGTCGGTCGAGACGACGAGGACGCCGGCCCGCTCGGCGACGGCGCGGGGGAGCAGCTTGACGGCGTCCGGCTGCACCATCGTGCGGCCGAGGTCGACCAGGGGGAGTGCGAGCGCCTCGGCCAGCGCCCGGGCGACCTCGCGCTCGGTGGCCATGCCGCTCTCGATGACCAGGTTGCCGAGGCGCTTGCGCGGCTGGCCGGGCGGGGTCTCCGACTGCAGGGCCAGCAGCTGGCCGAGCTGGTCGGCCGAGATCAGGCCCTCCTCGACCAGCACCTCGCCGATGCGGCGGCGCCGGGCGTCGACCGGGCGCACCGCCGCCGGCCCGGCCTGTCCGGGCACGGTGGCACCGGAGGCGGTCGCGGCGCTCGGCAGGGAGGAGGACACCTCCTCCCATCGGCTGCAGACCCGACCGGGTGAAGCCGCTGCGGGCAGCAGATGGACGGCGCGGCCCTCAGGCGTCCTCGTCGCCTCCGACGAACGGCTCGCCGAGCCCGGCCGGGACGGTGACCTCCGCCTCACGGGCCCGCCGCCGCTTGCGCTCGGCCCGCCGCTCCCGGTCCTCGCGTCGCTCCCGGTCCTCCCGCTTGGCCTCCCTCTTCGCCGCGGCCCCCGCGGGCTCCGGCGGCGCCACGCTGGCGCGCGTGCGGTCGACGACCTCCTCCGTCATCTCGCGGAACTGGTCGCGCAGGTACTCGCGGGTCGCCACCTCGCCGAGCGCCTGCCGCAGGCTGGCCACCTCGCGGGTGAGGTACTCGACGTCGGCCTGCAGCCGCAGGCTGGTCGCCCGGTCCTCGTCCATGCTCACCCGGTCGCGGTCGGCCTGCCGGTTCTGGGCCAGCAGGATGAGCGGTGCGGCGTACGACGCCTGCAGCGACAGCAGCAGCGTCAGGAAGGTGAAGGTGTAGGGGTCGAAGGCGTACGGCGTGACGTTGAGGATGACCCAGACGGCGATGAACGCCGTCATGTAGACGAGGAACCGGGCCGTGCCGAGGAACCGGGCGATCTGCTCCGACACCTTGCCGAAGGCGTCCGGGTCGTAGTGCGGGCGGCGCGAGGCGCGCTCGAGCGGGGTGTCGAGCCGGACGCGGCGCGGCCCGCGGTCGCGGTCAGCCACTGCGCCGCACCGCCGTCCGGTGGCTGTCGCGCCAGCCCTGCGGCAGCACGTGGTCGAGCACGTCGTCGACGCTCACCGCGCCCAGCAGCCGCTGCTCCGAGTCGACGATCGGGACCGCGACGAGGTTGTACGACGCCAGGTGCCGGGTCACCTCGGGCAGCGGGCAGTCGGGGCCGAGCGGGTCGATGTCGGTGTCGACGACCGCGCTGATCAGCGAGGACGGCGGCTCGCGCAGCATCCGCTGGAAGTGGGCCGTGCCGAGGTAGCGCCCGGTCGGGGTCTCGTACGGCGGTCGCACGACGTAGACCTGCGCCGCGAGCGCCGGCGACAGGTCGGCGTTGCGGATGCGCGCCAGCGCCTCGGCGACGGTCGAGTTGGGCGGCAGGATCACCGGCTCCGGCGTCATGAGCCCGCCCGCGGTGTCGTCGGAGTACGCCAGCAGGCTGCGCACGGGACCCGCCTCGTCGGGCTGCATCAGCTCGAGCAGGCGCTCGGCCTCGGCCGCGGGCAGCTCGCCGAGCAGGTCGGCGGCGTCGTCCGGCGCCATCGCCTCCAGCACGTCGGCGGCGCGCTCGTCCTCGAGCCCGCCGAGCAGCTCCACCTGCTCCTCCTCGCTCATCTCCTCGAGCACGTCGGCGAGACGCTCGTCGTCGAGCGCGGCCGCGATCTCCGCGCGGCGCTTGCCCGACAGGTCGTGCATGACACCGGCGAGGTCGGCGGGCCGCAGCTTCTCGAACACCGCGAGCAGGTTGGCCGCCCCCTGCTCGGTCTCCGACAGCGAGAAGCCGCTGGCCTCGTCCCAGTCGACCTGCACGACCTCGCCGCGGCGGCGGGCGCGCAGGCCGGTGCCCGTCCCCTTGCGCACCGCGATGCGCTGCACCAGCCAGTCGCCGGTGCGCTGCTGCTCCATGGCCAGGTCGAGCGCGGTGACCTGCTCGCCGGTGGCGAGCAGCGTCACGCGGCGGTCGAGCAGCTCGGCGAGCACGAGCGTCTCGCCCGGGCGCTTGTCGAAGCGGCGCAGGCTCACCGTGCCGGTCGTGAGGACCACGGCGTCGGGGTCGATCGAGGTCACCCGGCCGATCGGCACGAAGATCCGGTGCCTGGACTGGATCTCCACCGCGAGGCCGAGGACGCGGGGTGCGTCGCGGCCCATGCGCAGGGCCACCACGACGTCGCGGACCCGGCCGACCTGGTCGCCGTCGGGGTCGAAGACGGGGAGCCCGGCGAGGCGTGCGACGAAGACGCGGGTGCCGGTGCTCACGCGCACGACGCTACCGCCGGGGGCACTGCCGGCCGGAGCGGTGCATGCGGCAGTCTCTGCGCACCGACGTCGTCCCCGAGGAGTGCCATGTCCGTGCTCGACCGCTTCCGCCTCGACGACAAGGTCGTGGTCGTGACCGGCGCCTCGTCCGGGCTCGGGGTCGCCTTCGCCCAGGGCTTCGCCGAGGCCGGCGCCGACGTCGTGCTGGGTGCCCGCCGGGTCGACCGGCTGCCGGAGACCGGCCGGCTCGTCGAGGCGGCCGGACGGCGCTACGCCTACGTGCAGACCGACGTGACGGTGCCCGACCAGGCGACCGCGCTGGTGCAGAAGGCGGTCGACGAGTTCGGCCGCGTCGACGTGCTGGTCAACAACGCCGGACTCGGCTGGGCCAAGCCCGCCTCGCGCGAGACGCCCGCGGAGTTCCTGCGGGTGATCGACGTCAACCTCAACGGCGCCTACTGGTGCGCGCAGGCCTTCGGGCGGCTGGCGAAGGACGGCGGGTCGATCATCAACATCTCGAGCGTGCTGGGGCTGCACCCGGGTGCGCTGCCGCAGGCGGCCTACGCCGCCTCGAAGGCCGGCCTGATCGGGCTCACCCGCGACCTCGCGGCGCAGTGGACGGGCCGCAAGGGCATCCGCGTGAACGCGATCGCGCCGGGCTACTTCCCGACCGAGATGACCGGCGAGATGGACCCCGGCGAGGCGGAGTACGTCAAGGCGGTCACCCCCGCCGGCCGCCTGGGCGACCCGATGGAGCTCGCCGCCGTCGGCGTGTTCCTCGCCAGCGACGCCGCGTCGTACGTCACCGGCATCACGCTGCCGGTGGACGGCGGCATGACCATGCCGTGAGCTCGCTCGACTACGAGGTCGTCGACGTCTTCACCGGGACCGCCTTCGAGGGCAACCCGCTCGCGGTGGTGCTCGGTGCCGACGACCTGTCGACCGCGCAGCTGCAGGCGCTGGCCCGCGAGTTCCACCTGTCCGAGACCTCGTTCCCGATGGCGGCGGACGTCGCGGCCGCCGACTACCGGCTGCGGATCTTCACGCCGGAGACCGAGCTGCCGTTCGCCGGCCACCCGTCGGTCGGCGCGGCCGAGGTGCTGCGACGCCGCGGCCGGATCGGCGACGGCCGGGTCGTGCAGTCGTGCGGCGCCGGGCTGCTGCCCCTCGAGGTCGCCGGCGACACGGTGACGCTCACCGGCGGGACGCCGTCGTACGGGCCGGTGCTCGACCCGGCGCCGCTGCTCGCCGGTGCCGGACTGGGCGCCGAGGACCTCGCGGGGGAGGTCCGCAACGCTTCCTGCGGGCTGGGGTTCACGTTCCTGCCGGTGCGGCCGCAGGCGCTCGGGCGGGTGGCGCTCGACGTGCCGGCGGTGCGGCGGCTGGGGCTGGCCGACGGGCCGTTCGGCGGGCTGTCGGTCGTCGCCTGGGACGGGACGTCGGCGCGCTGCCGGGTGTTCGCGTTCGAGGCAGGCGTGGCGGAGGACCCGGCGACCGGGTCGGCGGCGCTCGCCCTGGGTGCCTGGCTGGTCGCGACCGGCGCGCTGCCGGACGGCGGGGCGTACGACGTGGTGCAGGGCGTGGAGATGGGACGGCCGTCCCTGCTGTCCTGCACGGTCTCCGCGTCCGGGGGCGTGCCGGTGGCCGCTACCGTCCGGGGACAGGTCGTGCCGGTGGCCGCCGGGCGCATCCGGGTGCCCTGACGGACGTGCTGCACAGTCCGGCGGACCGGCGCGCACACATCGTGCTCGCCGTCGGCGCGACCCGGTCGCCCGCCGAGCGGGTGCCCGCCGCGACGTGCACCGCGATGTGTGCAGGACGGCTCGGCTACGCCCGCGGCGCGAGGCGCAGGACGGTCGAGGACTGCGCCCATCGCGTCCGGAGGTCGTCCGCCGACGCCGCGTTGAGCCGCTCCGCGGCGAGCAGCGGCACGACCTCGTCCCAGGCCGGCGATCCCGGCTCCAGGCGCGAGACGTCGGCCGCCCACTCGACCACCCGGCCGCTCTGCGCGGCCTTGGAGCGCACGACCACCAGGGCGCGGTCGGCGAGCGGCGGCAGCTCCTGCTCGTCCCCGCCACCGACGAGCCACATCGCCTCGGCGTGCCACAGGTGCCACACCAGGCGCGGCGCCGTGCCGTCGGCCGACACCCAGACGACGCCGGAGCGCCGGGTGGCCTCCGCGATCAGCGTGCGCGACACGCACGCAGGGTGACATGTGCCAATCACCTCCCGATGGGCAGGGCACCAGGGACCGAGATGCCTGACCCGTTCCAGGAGGACCCGTGTTCCTGCACCGCCAAGAGCTCCAGTACAAGGCCACCCCGGACAAGCCGGACGCCGTCTACGCCCGCAAGCTGCAGGAGGTCCTGGGCGGCCAGTACGGCGAGATCAGCGTGGCCATGCAGTACATGTTCCAGGGCTGGAACATGCACATGCCAGGCAAGTACCGCGACCTCGTGTTCGGCATCGCGTCGGAGGAGATCGGCCACGTCGAGATGCTGGCCGTCATGATCGCGCAGCTGCTCGAGAAGGCGCCGATCGGTGTCACCCACGACGCGCTGCAGGCCGACCCGACCGTCGCCGCCATCATCGGCGGCACCGACGTGCAGCACGCCATCGTGGCGGGGGCCGGTGCGCGTCCGGTCGACAGCATGGGCAACCCCTGGCAGGGCAGCTTCATCACCTGCAGCGGCAACCTGATGGCCGACTTCCACGCCAACGCCAACGCCGAGATGCAGGGCCGCGTCCAGGCCGCCCGGCTGTTCCACATGACCGACGACTCCGGCGTGCGCGACCTGCTCCGCTTCCTCATCGCGCGCGACACCATGCACCAGAACCAGTGGCTCGCCGCCATCGAGCAGCTCAAGGAGGACGGCGTGGAGCTGCTCCCGGTGCCGAGCAACTTCCCCCAGTCGGAGGAGCACACGGAGGTCAGCTACCAGTACCAGAACTTCTCCGACGGCACGCAGGCCTCCGAGGGCCGCTGGGCGAGCGGCCCGTCGATCGACGGCAAGGGCGAGTTCACCTACCACGACGGCCCGACGACGACCGCGCCGATGCCCGGCCCGACGCACCCGGACAGCCGGCTGTACGGCACGACCGAGCTGCCCAACACGCTGGAGAAGGTCGCCGGCAAGGTCCAGGACGTGCTCAAGCGCGAGTAGTCCGTCCGCGGTGTCGCCGCCACCGCTGATCGTCGTCCCCCGACCGGGTGCGTGCAGCCCCTGGTCGGGGGACCGTGGCGATGCGCGACAGTGGTGCCTCGGCCCTCGACCCCGGGCCCTCGACCCTGGACGCCATCCCCCGTGACCTGCTCCGCCCGCACCCGTTGACGCCGTCCCCGTCGTCAGGGGCGAGCGCGCCGACCGCCCTGCAGGTCGTACGCCGCCGCGGCCGCGTGCGCAGCTCGCTGACGCTGCTCGGGCCGGCGTTCGTGGCGGCCATCGCCTACGTCGACCCGGGCAACTTCGCGACCAACTCCTCGGCCGGCGCGCGGTACGGCTACCTGCTGGCGTGGGTGGTCGTCGCCGCCAACCTCATGGCGATGCTCGTGCAGTCGCTGTCGGGCAAGGTCGGCCTGGCGACCGGGCGCGACCTGGCTGCCCTGTGCCGCGAGCACTTCCCGCGGCGGGTGACCCAGGGACTGTGGGTGCAGGCGGAGCTCGTCGCCATGGCGACCGACCTGGCCGAGATCGTCGGCGGCGCGATCGCGCTGGGCCTGCTGTTCGGGCTGCCGCTGCTGACCGGCGGCGTGCTCACGGCCGCGGTGGCCTTCGCGCTGCTGTCCCTGCAGGGGCGGGGCCACCGGCCCTTCGAGCTCACGGTCGCCGGGCTGTTCGGAGTCGTCGCGCTCGGCTTCGCGTACAACTGCGTGCGCGCCGGTGTCGACGGACCGGCCGTCGCCTCCGGGCTCGTGCCGCGCTTCGACGGTCGCGACAGCGTGCTGCTCGCCGCCGCCATCCTCGGGGCGACCGTCATGCCGCACGTCATCTACCTGCACAGCGCGCTGACGGCGGGCCGGATCACGCCCGCCGACCTTGCCGAGACCAGGATCCTGCTGCGGCACCAGCGCGTCGACGTCGTGGTCGCCATGGGCATCGCCGGCCTGGTCAACCTGGCGATGCTCGTGCTGGCCGCCCGGCTGTTCTTCGGCGGTGACGTCGGCGAGGTCGACACCCTCGAGGGCGTCCACGCGGCGCTCGACCGGGTGGCCGGCGCGCCGGTGGCGTTCGCCTTCGCCGCCGCGCTGCTGGCGTCGGGCTTCGCCTCGTCGGGCGTCGGGACCTACGCCGGGCAGGTCGTGATGCAGGGCTTCCTGCGACGCCGGATCCCGCTGGTGCTGCGCCGCGCCGTCACGATGGCGCCCGCGCTCCTCGTCCTCGCGATCGGCGTCGACCCGACGCAGGCGCTCGTCCTCAGCCAGGTCGTCCTGTCGTTCGGCATCCCGTTCGCCCTGGTGCCGCTGGTGCTGCTGTCCCGCCGGGTCGACGTCATGGGGCCCCTCGTCAACACGCCGGTCACCACGGCCGCGGCGAGCGTCGTGGCTGCGGTCGTCATCGCGCTCAACCTGTTCCTGCTCCTCGACCTGGTCGTCTGACCTGCTGCTCCGCAGCACGGATCGCCCGCTATGCCTCCAGCGGCCGTCGTTCCGGCCGAAGCACCAGTGGTGAGCGACGTGCTGCTGTCCGCGCAGGACGCCCGACCGGGCTACCGCGCGGTCCTCGCCGACACGGAGTTCCGGGCGCTGTGGTTCGCGCACGTGACGAGCGTCCTCGGCGACCAGCTCACCCGGATCGTGCTGGCGTCGCTGGTCCTCGCACGCACCGGGTCGGTCGCGCTGTCGGCGCTGTCGTTCGCGACGACGTACCTGCCGTGGCTGCTCGGCGGACCCCTGCTGAGCCTGTTCGCAGACCGCTGCCCGCGCCGGACGGTGATGGTCTCCTGCGACGCCGCCCGGGGACTGCTGGTGCTCGTCATGGCGGTCCCGGGCGTACCGGTGTGGGGGCTGTTCGTGCTCGCCTCGCTGGTGGCCCTGCTCGGTCCGCCGTTCGAGGCGGCGCGCGGAGCGACGGTCCCCGAGGTGCTGCCCGCAGCGCTGTACCCGGTGGGCCAGGCGCTGTCGATGGCGAGCCTGCAGGCCGCGCAGCTGCTCGGCTTCGCACTCGGCGGCCTGCTCGTCACCCTGCACCCCGGCGCGTGGGTCCTGACCCTCGACGCGTCGACGTTCCTGCTGTCGGCCGCCGTGCTGCACCGGTGGGTCACCTGGCGGCCGGGCGCCGAGACCGCGACGGACACCAGCGCCAGGACCTGGGCGCGCGACAGCGCCGAGGGGCTGCGCGTGGTGGTCCGGGCGCCCGACCTGCGCATGCTGCTCGGGCTGTCCGCGCTCGTCGCGGCCGTGACCGTCCTGCCGGAGAGCCTCGCCATCGCGCAGGCCGACGCGCTCGGCCGTACGCCGTTCGTCGCCGGCCTGCTCTGCGCCGCCCTGCCCCTCGGCACGGTCGTGGGAGCGGCGCTGGCCGGGCGTCCCGGCGCCGGCGACGACCGCCTCTGGCTGGTGCGGCCGCTCGGCCTGCTGGCCTGCTCGGCGAGTGCCGCCTGCCTGCTCGAGCCGGGCCTCACGGGGCTGCTGCTCCTCTGGGCGCTGGCCGGCGTCGGCGCGGGCGGCCTGCTGCCGGCGAACGTCGCGTTCGTCCTGCGTGTCGACCCGGCCGTGCGCGGGCGCGCCCTGTCGGTCGCCCAGGTCGTCCTGCAGGTCGCTCAGGGCATCGCCGTCGGCGTCGGCGGACTGCTGGCCGGGGCTGTCGGCCCGGCTGCCGCCGTCGGGTGGGCGGGCGTCCTGGGACTGGTCGGCGCGGTGGTGCTGTCGCTGCGGTGGCCGGCGTCGCTGCGGAGTGCCGGAGCTCCGTCTGTCGTGGAAGGCGAGTTCCCGACGACCCGGCCAGCGATGCTCGCCGGTCCAGCGATCGGGCGGGTTCGCGCCTTCGCACTCCTGGTCGCGCTGGCCGCCGCCGGCCTGTGGTGGCAGGTGGGTCGCCACGTCACGGCGGTCGACGGACCCCTCGATGTCCCGTGGTGGGCTCTGCTCCCTGCTGTGTCCGCCGCTCAGGTGGTGAACGTCCACTTCCAGGTACGACGGCAGGCGCACGGCGTCTCGCTGTGCCACCTGCCGATCCTCATCGGACTGGTGTGCACCGATCCGTTGGGCTTCGCAGTGGCGAGGACCCTCGGAGGCTCGTTGGCCATGGCCGTCGTCCATCGGCAGAGGGGGGTCAAGCTGTTCCTCAACAGCGCCTCCTACGCCTTGGAGGCGACGGTCGCGGTGAGCCTGCTCCACTCCATGAGCGCCTGGCCGACTCCCGCGGCGCTCTACGTCGCCATGGTGCTGGCTGACATGACGAGCTTCAGCGTGGTCAGCGCCGCCATCATGCTCTTCGAACGACGCTGCGACCTGACGGCACGTCTGCACACCTTGCTGTGGCTGCTGCCCATCAACGTGGTCGCCACGAGCTTCTCGCTGCTGGCTGTCGCCGCACTGTGGCAGGGCAGCGTGTACGTCGTCCTCCTGGCCGTCGTCACGGCAGCGTTGCTGCTGTTCTACCGGACCTACGCACGTCTACGGGGTCGGCACCTCGACCTCGGGCACCTGCAGGGCCTTGCCGCCTCACTCCCCGCTCTGACGTCCGGGAGCCAGGACCTGTGTCACGTCCTCGAGAGGACCCGTCAGCTGCTGGTGGCCGATCGAGCCTGCCTGTGGCTGCCGGACGGCTCCATGACTGTCGCGAGGCACGACGCCCTCCCCGTCGCCTTGGCTGCGCACGGCTCGCCCGCGCCGGAGGCCGTGCGAGTGCACCGGCCGCTGCGACCTCCGGCATGGTCACGGCTGAGGTCCGAGGTCGCCTTCGACGAAGGCCGACAGGAGGCGATCCTCGTCGTCCAGGACCGGCTTGGAGCGGTGAGGCCCTTCAACGATGATGATCAGCGGCTCCTCGACGCTGCCACGGCGCTCATCGGCGGTGCCCTCGACCGGGGGGCGGACCGCCAACGCATGCTCGATGCCGCACGCAGGGACCCGCTGACGGGGCTGTGGACGCTGACGGAAGGCGGGCGTCGAGCCGCCGAGGAGCTCCGTACGGGCAAGGCCGTCGGGCTGCTCGTCCTCGACGTGATCGGGCTCCAGGACGTGAACGACTCGCTCGGTCACGACGCTGGGGACGCGCTCCTGCGCATGACCGCACAGCGCTTGCAGGACAACGTCGGCTCGAGCGCGGTCACTGCGCGCATCGGCGGGGACGAGCTGATGGTGCTGCTGCACCCCGAGGACCTTGCTCCCGAGCAGCTGGCCCAGGCGGTGTCAGGGACGGTGGACCTCGCTGGCGCGCGGTTCCAACTGCGAGTGCGTGCCGGCTACTGCGCCGTGACGGACGCCACGACCTTCCAGGCCCTCCTGCGCAACGCTCAGGCGGCACTGTCCCGTTCTTCCGCCGGCGGCACGCGCTACCGGTCCTGGACAGCTGAGTTGAAGGTCGATCCCACGCGCCGGCTGGCGCTGGCCGGTGATCTTCAGGGGGCACTGGTCAAGGGGGACGTCTTCCCGGTCTTCCAGCCGCTCTGCCGGGCAGTCGACCATGTCGTGGTCGGAGCGGAGGCGCTGGCGAGGTGGCGGCACCCGATCCTCGGCCCGGTGCCGCCGGACGAGTTCGTGGCCATCGCCGAGCAGACGGGTCTCATCACCGAGCTGACGAGCGTTGTCTTGGACAAGTCTCTGACGCAGGCGCGGACCTGGCGGGACCAGGGGCTCGCCCTGCGTGTGTCTGTCAACCTCTCTCCTCGTTCGCTGACCGACGGAGACCTCGCCCAAGCGGTGAGGGTTGCGTTGCAGCGGCACGAGCTCCCGCCCTCGGCACTGCTGCTGGAGATCACCGAGTCGACGATCATGAGCAACGTCGAACGGGCCTCAGCGGTGCTCGGCGCCCTGCGCGACGCAGGTGTGCACACCGCGCTCGACGACTTCGGTACGGGGCACTCGTCCCTGACGCAGCTGCGCGCCATCCCGGTCGACGAGGTCAAGCTCGACCGGAGCTTCTTGACCGGCGTCGACGGCGAAGCCGCAGCGCGCAGGGTCGTTGCGACGGCTGTCACGCTCTGCCACGACCTCGGCAAGACGGTCGTCGCCGAGGGAGTCGAGGACGAGGTGACGGCCGACTTCCTGCGCGACATCGGCGTCGATCTGCTGCAGGGCTACCACTTCGGACGTCCCCTGCCTGCGGACGAATGGCCCGGCCGGCTACTGGCGGGGCCCTCGGCCCTCGCTGTCGCCGTCCCGACGCAGCCGAGTTGCGACGTCTCGGCCCTGGCACGCTGATCCCCGTGCCAGGGCCCCGCGGGGCGGTCAGAACCAGCTGCTGCTCATGTGCGTCTCCCCTCTAGTGCTGGCTGCTGCAAGTGGGCGGGCTCGTCAGAACCAGCTGCTGCTCATTCGCCTGTCCTTTCCGGGTGCTGTGCGAGGTTGGGGGAGGGACTGCTCAGAACCAGGACGAGCTCACGCCGACCTCCTCAGGTCTCGTGCAGGCACGCACGCCTCACCCGATCGGGTGAAGTGCGGTGCGCGGTCTCAAGGCCGCTGACCTGACCGCCGATCGAATCTCCGGGTGGACCAGGTCTGCTGTCAGCAACAGTGGGGTGCCGAACGGCGGAAGTCTCTACCCCGGTGGCCCTTTCACCCACGAGCCCCTTCAGGTCACACCCCCGGCGCAGCCGGCGCTGGACCGTCCGGCTCAGCCGCAGCACGGGTCGCTGCAGGTCAGCGCTCGTCGTCCGCCACGTGCGACGCCGGGTAGCTGCGGTCGCGCCACGCCTGGAACGGCCCTGCCGGGCGCAGACCGCCGCCGGTCATGGCAGGCGTGAAGCGGGTCAGGCGACCCTCGGGTGTCGGCAGCTCACCCGACGTCCGCACCCGGCCCACCTCGCGCCACGGCCCGTGGGCGGTGGCGAGCAGGAGCGCCAGCTCGACCTCGTCCGGCAGCGCGGCGAGCGAGCGCGCCGGCGGCGTGCCGACGACGGGCACGGCGCCGACGAGCAGCCGCCGTCCGCCGACCTCGTACGGCAGCAGCGAGCCGTACACGGCGCTCGTCGCGTCCCAGCGCGGCCAGGGCACGCGTCGCAGCAGCGGCGCCGGTGAGGTCGTGTCGAGCAGCAGGTCCTGGTGCCGACCCGGGCCGTGCGCGTCCACGAGCCGGACGGCCAGGCCGTAGACGTCCGGCAGCCACGGCGGCAGCCCGGCCGACCGGGAGAAGCGCACGACGGCCTCGTAGGTCCCCGCGGTGTCGAGCAGCGGCGCGCCGGTGCCCGCGCCGCCGGGCAGCGTCACCGAGCCGGTGAAGGCCCGACCCCGGGCGTGGATGGCCCGTTCGCCGCGCAGGCGGGAGGCGAGCCGGACACCGGCGGTGCCGACGTCCACCAGGGTCGGGGGCCGGAACGTCACCCGGTGCTCGTACCCGACCAGCGGCTCGCCGCTGCGTGACCGGCCTCACGGCTCGACCGTCCCGAGCCTGCGGCCTCCGCCAGACGACTGCGACGACGTCGAGGCCGGTACGGCCGAGCTGTCCGCGTCGCGTCGGAGCACGGCCCCGAGGTCACCCAGGACCCGTCCCGCAGCCACGGCGGGTTCGAGGAGAACGAGAT
>Ga0210040_10003497_pt1 | contig 21224 bp, 20 predicted proteins | sample CryGeyCG12114_NA_FD_185462 | JGI IMG/M metagenome (GOLD analysis project Ga0210040, IMG submission 185462) | Groundwater microbial communities from aquifer - Crystal Geyser CG19_WC_8/21/14_NA (SPAdes) (version 2) | ecosystem: Environmental > Aquatic > Deep subsurface > Groundwater | place: USA... | reverse complement strand
ATTCGTCACTACTTAACATTCCAGTATACCAGGTTATTGGCCGACTGTACGTTGTTACTTACTAAAAGTACAAGGTCACTCACCACTCCAGGGTAATTTAGGGACCTATTAGCAATAAAATTGCAAATTTGAATTGCTACAGAGTAGCCATTTTTTGGGCTAGCTACATAAATATTTTTATGCCTCGCAAATGTTTTTACGTGTTGCATTATAATCCTCATATAGAACCTTGGTCTTTCAGTAACCGTTTTAGTTAATCAAGTATTATTACATGTCTAGCCCTCTAGCCTTATTTTCGGCCATTAAATTAAATGGTCAGTATGTACGATCTGTGAATTCGTAGTGGCTGCACGTGTTTCTAAAAAGCTGTAATTATGTAATTGTAACCAAACAACTATAAACTAAAAGTCAACTGTTATCTGTGTTGACTACCTCTGACGGAAAATCAAAATTCCCATTCATTCAGAAACTTGCTTACTTGGACAAACCTAATGTGTTTAGCTAACAAATACAATGCTGATAAGAAATACAGTTGTGAAGTATGGCAATGACATCTGATGGAAACTTATTTTTTCCTCATTGGTCTCCAAACAAATCCCTGGAGAGGTCTTTGTGCGATAATATGAACCATAAGTTTGTTTACTTAACTGAGACTGGTCGATTAGAGAAACTTTTGTATCGACATGATGAAGGAAAGGATGAGTTTTGATTGCATGTGTTTATTTTGTTACAGTTAACTACCAAGAAATTATGGGATGTTGAAGAAGGCAAAGATGACAAATTTATTGGAGAAGGCATGTGGAGAAACTCAACATGTTGGTCTACAAGTCCAGGTAATTTTTAAAGCCTATTGTCAAAATGACAGAATTCATTCGCCTATGGATTTATGACTACTGAAAATGCCATTATTTTGCGAAAATAATAGTTTTTAAAGGGCTATTGACTTTGACTTGTAGTTCATTCAATTCTTTCTGAACTCGTTGTATGTGTATGACGATCGTGTTACATTTAAGATAAGAAAGGGTGAACTAACTGACTGATAGTGATCATTAAACGCAAATAAAAATTTGCAGGCAAACAATCAATATAGAGGATTATGTGACTTGAGCTGTGAAATTGATAGATATAGTTAGTTGGTGAGTAATAAATTGAACCATAACTTTAGTTAACTAACGATGCATAATAAAATCACATTTTAATAACTCAAACTCGACTCGATGTATTCTCGTGTGAGCTCAAGATTTCATTGACTTTTGTTCGGATGCTTGATCTGTGGTCATTCTACGTTTGAATTCTAGACAGTGGGAAGAAACTATTGGTTTGGTTCATTTGTTTTATCATATTTTGTACTGGGCTGTACAAATGTGTGTGTATAGACTGGACTTGACATTTTCAAAATAAATATGAATACAAATTAGTGTGTGGATTGTGGATTGGATTCTAGCATAGCAAACATACCACAGATTGGAACAGAGAGCAGGAAACACTTGCCAAAGTCATGATATTTCTCGAAGGTAAAAAAATGGAGAGGGAAAAATGAATAAGACTGGTAGGTTTATTCCTTACTTACTGACTCACTCATCGTGGTTAAGATAGGCCAGGTAGACTAATAGATTTGTTGATGGAAGATTCGCACTAGTGAAGACAAAGAAAAAACGTGGTCGTTTCACTCACTCGTAGGCTCAGGTAGATACAATTTCATTTCTATGCATTATAGAGCGGCTGTTGAAAACTTCTCCAGAGCCAAGTCATCATAATATTTATGTGTGCTTGTATAGGATTTATCCTGTGGGCATAAAATAATGATGCAAATGATGTTCAATGAGACTTGTTGGTTTGTTCCAAAACTTTTTTCTAGCTAAACCTTATTGATAACCAAATGAAGGAATGCTACCGAAAATGCAGTAGCTAAAAAGGCTATGCAAATTAGCGTACCGATTTCCTATATTCTTAAGTAAAATGCGCGCTCTTAGATCGACCTGAACCTTTTTGTTCATTAACTAACCAAGTTTAGTTTGTAACTAACGTATTACTGGTGACGTGCGTTGTTTCCGTGCTCGATTTTCTTGAATTTTGCTCCTGTTTTTCCTCCCAGTGAATTAAAACGTGGCTTTAAAATTAACTAACTTACACTTAATGCCGAGTCGCATAGTGTTTAAATTAAATATAACGAACGCTTTCATAATAACACGACTTTTAAGAATCGACATCCATCGACATGACGGGGCCAATTCGAGGAATCAGACGCGGTGGCTCAAATCGACGCAACTTCTACCGCAATAGTAATAATCAGGACTACCATGATGAGTATCATTTGACGAATAATATAAGACAAGGGATTCATCACACTCCCGCTTTTTCAAACTATCATCATCATCATTCTAACGACAGACGCGGAAAAACTGACGATTACAATTTGACTAATACTACTATGACGCCCTCTGGACCAATTTCTTCGTCCACTTCTTCATCCTCGGCCATTGAGGGTGGTAATAGTTCTTCGGGGGATGAATTGATTTGCACCAATTGTTTGGCTCCACATGACTCGAGGAATGGAATGTGCAATTGTTCCCCCCATCATCAGTATATGACTAGTGAAGAAGAATCCACACATTATTTGAATGCTGGTGGTAATAATGAAGATGGTTAGTTTTTGGATTTTCTTCTGGCCATGACCTATTGAAAAATTAAGAGCAGTTGGATAGGGTGTTTACATTTTCGTTTGTTTTGAACACGTATATGCATAGGCTATAGTTAGTGAAGTATATGGGTTGGTTATGGCAGTGCTGGCAGCTTTGACTTAATGCTATCTTCTGAGAATTTCATGGATTTTCTTATAGTTTATAGTTCTTTCTCCCATTGAATGTAATTTTTGTCTTGGCTGTTAAAAGTGAAATTGGAAAATATATGATTTCGGCATATCATTTTTGCTCGAAATGTTAAGTTGACAAAGATCCATGAAAGCAAATTTTCTGGATTTTTCTACTGTGCATGAAGAATGAAATGCATCTAGGGGTAGTAAGTTACTTCATTTCATTCCTTATAGTGTAGGTTCCATTGTGGATTGAATGTTTTGCTCCCTTTTCGTTTATAATATTACACTACGACTGCTTACTCACAGTTTTTGGTCCATATTCTCTGGTGAACATGTGTGCACCACTGGTTTTGGCTTGTTGGTTTGAGTTAGCCCAGTACTGTTCCTGTATTTGGCTATGGAGAGAAGGGTGAGGGTTGGTTACTTATAGCTCAAGCTAGCTGCATGTTAGTTACTAGGGTTTCATTTTTCGTTCACAAGAACGAATAGGGGAGGAAAAAGGACCCGTCCATCCTTCCCTTGTTATGTTGAGAAAGAAGGGGTTCTTACTTCACTTGTGATGGCTCATCATTGCTTCCTATATTTTCCTCCTTCACATTGTCTGGCTTCGTACAACCTTCACAAGTTTTAAATGTATACAAAAAAGTCAGTCAAGTTTTTGTAACTAACTAAGTTACTGAAAAGTGTGCAATTTTTCTAGACTTAATTTTGATCTCATCTATCACAAATTGTTGTGGTAGATTTTGTGTGTTCCAAATGTCTGAATAGATAGCCGGTGGTGTGTGCTGTGGTTTCAGTTTTTTGCACTAGTTAGTGTCCTAATATTGTGTCCCCATGGTGGGTCTTTGGGGCTGGGGGAATAGTGGTAGCACTAGTGCTAGTAACAACAACGGAGGCTTGCAGACCACTGCCGCAGTTGTCAGTGGTGGAGACCATTTAGGCATAAGTAGTAATAATAATGGGATTGCAGCGGGTGCGATCGAGTTGCCACATCTTCAAGGTCTTCAGGGGCCTCAAGTTCATATTAATAGTGTGAATCAAGGCAAGTGATTTACAAGATGGGAGAGCGATTTTTATAGTTAGTTAGTTAGTAGTCAGGTTCTGGTTTATGATTTTTACGGGCTTCTTTGTTAGGTTTAAAAAGTCATTCAACTTATGCATTGCAGGGATTCATGAATGATAGCCTGATAAACAATAATAAGTTGTTGTTTAGTTAGTTTCAGATAGATACGACCTATTGTTTTGTGTTTTCCTTGTTTTTAGTAGCATTGACGTGACGCGCCACTGGTGAAAACAAAGGAATATTTAGTTGGTTAGTTGTCATGTGTTTAATGTGAGTTAAAGGCGGTATGTGATTTGTCACAGTCTTGTTAGTCAACTAAAAGTCGTAAATCTATCTGACTAGAGTGTATGCTCAATGAGTTCAATTGTGTAGATGATTTTTTTTGTTTGGAAAGAAAGCATTGAAAATTTTTGATAGACGAACTACCAAAATAGAATTCAGGGATTTTTGTTTATGAAATTCAAATGTAATGAGAGAAATGCAAAATTTGCTTAAGGCGCAGTTGGTTTTATATCTTATGCATCACTAACTAACTAACTAACTCACTCACTCAGTTTTAATATTTGCTTTGTTTACAATGCAAATGATTAGAGTCGTGTTTTTGATGATAGCTTTAGATAAGCAAAGTTAGTTAGAAGTTAGTTGTGCGTAACTTTAGCTTTGTTCCTCTGCTTTCAACTGACTGAGTGTGAGTTTAGAAGCTAAAATAATATTTGCTTTGTAATGTCCACAATAACTTGTGACCTTTAGCTTCTGTCTGATGGATAGTATGGTATGTCATGTAATATGATGTGTAATGAGATCAAAAGTCACACACTTTAGATGCTAGATAAAATATTGGTATCTTGAAGTCTGTCAGGCTGTAGTTTTATTACTATTGATTTGGTATTATTATAGAAATTGATATTTGCGACTAACTTTTGGTTCAGAGGGTTAAAGGTTACAATAAAAATGTTTAAAAGAGTGTCCGAAATTGGGGTTTAGTTGAAAATTGGAGATTTTTGCACATTGTGTCACTTGAGTGGTGAACCATGTACAATGTACGACTAATTCGTTTAATTTTATGTTCCCAGCAGAACACCAAGTGGCCACTGGACTAGGAGGACTGACTCGTAGGTCCACCGGCTTTTCAGATGGGAACTCAATTCTTTCCCCCCGATCCAATGAAACAGGGGGAGGACTTGGTGTCAAAATGGTGGAGTATGTTTTGGGCGCATCTCCCACCGTAAAGGATCTCGAGGGACGTATGAGACACCTAGTGATTGTAAGCCTTCTTTCAAAACATACAAAACATGAAAATTTGTCGTACTAAACTAACTGATTTCTATTTTTTCCCTTTTTTCAGGAGGACAAGGATAAGAAAGATGGGAAAAAGGAAGTGGAGAACGGGATCGTTGTACAAAATGGTCTCTCCAATGAAGACGTATCTCTACATCATATAAATAGTAACAGTGGGAACCAAATGGCAGCTCATCATCACCAACACCATTTTGCTCACCAATTGAGCCAAGAGGACAAAAATCAACAGCAACAGCAGCCAGTTGGCCCAGAAGAATTACACTCACAAATGATGGCCGTCGCACATCAACAACAACAGCATGTAAACAATGGACATTCCTCGGCTTTGGCTCATCATCATCATCAGCAGCAGCAGCAACAACATGCGGCTGCCGTGGCTGCGCATCAACAACAACAGCAGCAGCAATTGAATGCCGCCAATGTGATGGCTATGGGGGGACTAGGAGTGGGGGATGGGTTTGATATGTCTCTGGATCCTGCATCTCAACAACAAGGGGGTGGACCTCAACTCAGCTTTGATTCACCTTATCAGACTGGGAATGTGAATCCGTCGATCGTTCATCCTCCGGCGCCTCACAATGTCATGTCACAGGTGTATGACCAACAACAGGTAATTTTTTTACTTTTGTAGTTTGAATTGGTTGGCTCATTTGGTTAGTTAGTTAGTTTTGCTGCTATTGAACCGGCTAAATGGGAAGATTATTTGACCTTGTGTATAAATAAGGAAGGCACAAAAAATGAGTTGCCTTCTTGTATCTTGTATAGTGAATTTGTTGTTGCGAATGCAAATAACTAGGGGTTGGTGTTGGTTAGTTTGTTTGTATAGGCTGTGTTGAAGTTTGTGAAATGGGAATGACAAAAAAATGATAATGAGTGACTGAACTTTGAAGTCTGGATGGAAATGCAAGTGCGACTAAGGTCGAGATTTGGGTGCTTTTGATGGAAAATTTTAATACCATGAGAGTCAAACAATTCGGGATTACCACGCACCCTCTTTTAATCTCTTTGCCTTGACGAGATTTTTCTCAGCAATTTTAAATAGTTTAGGTTTAAAAAAGTTTTCCTCTTTTAATTTTTTAAAGAAATCTTAGGAATTTGTTGTGCCTGAAAGTATGGTTTTTTTAGTTAGTTGGAGGAATAAAGAGAGTATTTAAGAGTATTTTAAAGAGAGTATTTTTTGTACTATACTATATATAATATGAAGTAGAACATTTTTTTGGTAATAACTGTGATGCAGAAAATATCCTGACCTCTGGATGGATAATGTGATTTTGTACTTACAAAATCTCTTTGTTTAGATTTTGACTTACAGCTGTGGTGAGTTGGTTAGGGTGTATGTTTTGTCATGAAAATGGCCATCCATCGTACATGACTGTAAAATAGACAGTATGATTGCACTGCTGCTCAATGTGTGGCGTCACTTGGCTATACAAGTTTTTTGTGTTTATGGTCACTAACTAAACTGACTTGAATGTTTGAATTGGTTAATCAATAAGTTGAACTACTGTCCGTTTCAATGAAATACGGAGTAACTTTTTTCAATGGTTACCTGGTAGAGTTTGTTTATCATTGAGCAAAAAATAAATAATAAATAATAACAATAAATTCGTCTTAATCTCATCATGGGGACTTATAATCTAGAACATCAGGCAATTTTTACGAAATCAAGGTATATAGAATAGTATTTGTACGAAATTTGACTTTTCACGGTGATCATCCAACAAGCCTAGATAGCCAATTTAACATTAGGAACTCCGTATTTCATTGAAACGGACAGTAACTGCTGTATATGGTAACTAAGCTTTGGGTTTGAATGGAGATGAGAACTAGTAAATAATTCAAATTTTCTCGTCATGTTGGAAAAAAGTTCATATTATTTAAGAAAGTGAACTTTTTTGTTGCGAAATACAAGTTTGGAAACTCCTTTTTCATGTTTCCAATTCAATTTAGTGAAATTGACGGGATGATTGTAGAAACTGGTGCTGTGTTTTAAGTAGAAAGTTTTTCTACACTTTTGGGAGGCATAACGTACTGTTGGGGATTGCGATTCGATATTAGATAGTTTTGCAAATTTTTTTGTGCCTGGAATGTATTTGTGACTGTGCATGAAGAAGAAGTTGTTTTTCGATGGCATTATTTTAGCACTAACTGTACAGAAGCATTTCGTATATTTGATTTTCCCAATAAAAATAAGATTAATAGAAAGATAAAAGAAAAGCAGCATGCAGTTGTATTGATCCAATTTAAAAATGTATTACGTTCAGCTAAATTATTCTAGAGCAACATTTGTCTACGAGATGGAAACTTTGAGCATGTTATTTTCACATGAGTTATTTTTCTGCCAGTTTTCTTGATCTCAATTAATTCCATTAGTTGGAAATAAATCCTTTAGACCTGTGCCTGACACTATGTCTACTACTTTCATCTTCTCTTGAAAGTAGAGATAACGTGCAATGCTGTACTTAGTAGGCTTTGTTTCATGCAAAATTTCCACGTAATTCATTAGGAGGAGAAATGTATTTATTTACTTCTTCTTATTGGTATGTTTCGAAACCACTTATTGCACTCTCAGGTGTAATTCCTGTGTCTATAGATGATGACGAAAAACATGGGAGTCTCTTGTTCTCACGTAGTTTTGTTTACTTGGGAGGAGGAAATTGAACAAGAATTGGATTTACTTTGTCCATCTTTTAGCAAGGCCATTTTGTTTGGGTTTTGTCTTTTATAGTTAGTGAACCTTTGGCCTTACTAAAGAATCCAGATTTAATTGATCTTTTACGAGTACGTTGATAATAGATAGAGATTTCTTCCACTTGTGCGTACAGTACATCTGTATTTAGTCTGTGACTATATAGTAATCTAAATTACAGACTAATCTATTAAAGTTAACTTGTTTCAAAAAATTTACTGTGTTCTGTATTTGTACATAGTACAGTTACGCAAACTGAAAGCAAGTACTGTAGTTGCATTTCATGAAGGATTTCGTTAATAGATTTAAATTGGGAGGAACGGGGATCTTTATTTGTCTTCATTGAGCACTGCAGTTAGTACAGATTGTGTAGCTGACATTTTGAATATACCATTTCCTTAGGGTTGAAGGGTCACCGTGTAAATGGGAAATGGTTCCTCTTTTTTATTGCAGTGTAAAAACACATGTATAAGTAGTAGTTTGTGACTGATTTTTTCTTAGCTTTTCTGTGAGTAACAGTAATAAGGAAATATTTGCTCTCAATTTATTACTATGCAATGTCGTGTCACTGTGAAATTTCATATTTCACGGCAAAGTTAAAGTTAGTTAGGTGGGTATAGATTTGCATCGTCAATTCTGGTCGACGCTGATTTCCTGACTACAAATGTAGGATTCACGGCTTGGTGCATTCACATCATCATTGTTAAAGATTCACTTGACTCTTCAATTATTATTATTATTAGGATAATGTCAACTTGGTTCATCATCACACATAGGGAGGGACTGTTAGTTTTACTGTATGTGTGCACTCTTTCCCCACTTGTAATTTCGTACAATTATTCACTAACTATGGCTGTAGCCACTTATTCAAGTCCATTGAATAATCAGTCCGGATGACAACCATAGGTCTTGTCAATTAATACTATTATAACTATTCTTGACAAAATCTCATCCCTTAATGTGGTTGCTACATTGATACTAATGTGTATACTGTGTGTAGTATGCAATGAGTAGCTAACTCTGCTATTCGTACTACACTGCTCGCTACATTGATTCATACCGATTACTTGGGAATAAAAGATGGATAATGGATATATTAGTAATTATTTTAGTTGGACTAGTTCATTAGTATTGACTTCATACAGTAACTAACCAACTGTTATAATGATGGCTGCGAAAAAAAGCTGATTTCTGTTCAGATTCGTTTTACGTTGTATAGGAAATCCGGTCTAGTAAGTAAGTAACTAACTAATTTGTAATGGATTTTAGTAGTTAGCTAGTTAGTTAGTAAGTAGTGGTCAAAATGACTCGTCTTAAAATTTCTCTATTTGTATTATACTTTGTAATGTTGTTACTTACTTACTATGTGCATACTATGTAAAGGTGCGTCAACTGCTGCATTGTTTTGTGAGCTTATAGTAGTTAGTCAGAAGTGTGACATAGTTCACATGGCTTTTACGATTTTCACTACTTCAATGCGCTATCATATATCAGATTAGTATTGTGCCATGTGTGTATGTAATGGGGATGAAATTTTCACTTTATGCTGCTCGCTTGCTGACGAGACCTGGGATCGAGGTCGAAATTGACTGCCAGTATTATTAGAATGGTTATTAAAGATTGATTACTTACTGTTTTGTGATTCGTTTGCAATAATAATAAGTAAGTTAGTTGGTTGAGTAATTTATATTGTGGGCCTGCATTGAATTCTTGTTTGTAAGTCAGGTGGCGGACAATGACTTTCTGATGCTATGTGTGTGTGTGCATAGAAGCCGCATTTCCTTTAATTTACTGTAGCGTATCGCGTTATTATTATGAGGAACAGATTATTACGAGATCTTGTGTTCTTGCAAAATGTTCATCTTCCTTCCTCTGTGTTTACAGGAGATGTGCAATGCATTTTAGTTGGGAGAAGTAACTAACTAACTAACTTGTATCATGCTCACAGTCAGTAGTCAGTTTTTGGGGTTTATTCGCTGCAAATAACAAAAAGAGAGATACGCTTTGGATAATTTTGTGGCTTACATCGTTTTCTCTGTGTATACCTGAAGACATTTTGTTGGCTCTCCGCATGCATGGCTCATCTTTTAATTTGCGAATTATGTGTACTCCCTGACAAAGAAATATTGTTTTTTTGAGGGAGTTATTATAATTGAAGATATATTATGCGTGGGATGCTTTAAAATGACCATTTGATGACATCTTACATCCGTACTTTGGTATATTTTGTATGCATAAAGTATGATAGTGTGCTCGTGAGAAGCATAAAAAGTTTAGTTAATCACATTATTTACTGCGTTGTATGTTTTGCTATTTATTGTGAAATATAATATGGCGAGTCGTGGTATGTAAGTATTTCACATTTTCATGAGACTTTCTGTATGGTTCCATTCCAAAATGTTGTAAACTTGATTGCCTCCATGGATCATTATTATATGCTCAATTGGAACTTTGATGATGGGAACGTTGAAATTGTTACAAACTAACTAACTAAACCACAGCCTTTTAACCTTACATAAAGGGATTGAGGTGTAGTAGTAGAATTGAAAGTATTTATATGGTAGTTCTTAAGCTAGGAGGCTAGGATTGAAGAACTCGAGAACTACGAAGCCTTTGTTAGTTAATATCTACGTGCTGTGGCTTTGGTTGCGTTACTTTTGCAATATGGCTGTGAGTGTAGAGTAGGACTGAAAATGATGGAAACCCAGCTAACACAGTCCGTAGTAATGTCAGTCATAGTTCACATGTGGAGTTGTGAAGACCTCTTGTGAGTGAATAATGCTGCTATAAAATGTAGTGTACACTCATTGTTGGTAATGTTGAGCTCATATTATTTTTATTGGTCGTTTATGTTCACTAAAAGAATGAAAAAAACATGACTGTAGTGTCATTGTGTATGTAAGAATAGGGTCGTTGTTTACAGTGAGTGGAAAAAGATAGTATAGCTACAATTCGGAGTAAAGTTTAAAGTGGTTCTCTTGATTTGTTTTTACGACTTGATGTTATGATTAGTCTGAATGAGTTCGTGGAAATAGTGAGTCGTGTGTAAAAATGTGGTTGACGAAACAAGAATTTTTGACCAAGTGCAGATTTTTGTGACCCATAGATTGTCTTTGAGTAAAGTAAGTGAGTAAGTTGAGAATTGTCTCAAGATTGGATTTCATGTCTGTCCATTCATTGTGTATTTAGTGATGTAATGTTATCTTATTACCGCGTATCACTTTTGCTGTAAATATCTAGTTTTCGCGAATAGTTAGTTTGCTAGTTAGATGCAGACTCGAATTTTTTATATGGCTCACTAATACTACTGCTACTGTTTTTTCCCTCCTTGATGTCCAAATTAAATGAATTCTTCTTTTGTTGCAAATGGGAATTTCATGTCACAAAGTCTGCTCAATTTAATTGATGACATTTGTAAGGGAACATGAAAGAGATGGACGGTAATCACTTGAATATTCAAAAAGACACGTATTGCATTCTAGAGCTTCAACTTTTGCAAGCACATAAGTTTTTATTTCGTGCAAACCAAGAAATGAAAGCAATACTGTAGACCATATTTTGAGAAGGAACTAGGATACCAAAAACAGGAGATTTAATACCTTTTTAATGGCTTCATATGAATCATGCATGCACATGAATAAATGCTTGTGTGTGAGCCGAGAAATATCATATAAATTGATCGAGAATAATGTAGTCTGCCCTTTTGAACCAGACTTGAATTTTTTCACTACCATTATTATGTAGTTCGTATTGAGGACACATTCTCAATTTGCCCTAGTGTTTGTGTCAGTATTTGAGAATCTTTTTTTTTTTGCACCCCGTACATACCTACGTACTGGCATTTGTACAGTGAATGTGGTAGTGTAGTGAGCCTATGAGAATGTAGTGAGTTAGTAAGTTAGTTATATTTGCCTGCCTTTTGCTTTTGTTAAATTCACTGATTTCCAAATTACAATGTTTTGTACAAAAAAACTGGCTAATTAACTCACTTAATATAATGTACTTACTTGGGGAATTAATTAGTGCGCACTCAACACGCGTGATGAATGGATGGTGGTGAGCTGTATAATAAAGTGTACAGAAGGGCCCTACTTCTCAACCCAGCATTAGGGAAAGAGAATTTTGGGATGAAACTTGTCACCAAACGGTTCATAGGGCTTCATCATACGCTGGGCCCTTTGACTACCAAGGAACTTGCGATCAAGGTAGTAGACTTAATAACCCATTGATTTTATCCTACCTGCCCTTTATAGTCTTTTTAATTCATAATCAGATAACTAATTGTAAACCAAGAAACTTATAATAATCTTGGTTCTTGATAGATATAATAGCTAATCATCGGTATGGAACGGTGATGGTATGTGAATATTAATGTAATAGTCATATGTGTACCAGTTTTGCTCAAATTTCACTGCTTTTCGTTTACACGAAACTTGTGAGGATTTTTTCTTAGTGTGGTTGGTTAACATTAACCCGATTCTGCCATTGTGATAAGGTGATGCACGATTTAAGGCACGTATATTGTTAATGTAGGCCGCTTTATAATGTGCTCGGAGCAAGTAAAGTACATGGTGTGTGTTATCTACGTTAGTAAGTATGTTTTTATGTTTTTGGTGTCACATTTTGGAAGAAGTAATGCTTAGGTGGCTGAAGGTTACATTTTATAAAGGTGTTTTACTTTCTTGTTGCAAATTTTACTTGGCATATTAGCAGCGAGCTGTGATAATAAATAGTGATATTTGTTTATGAGTGGGTTAGATAGCTGGGAATACAAATATAATAGGGAGGTCTAGCTATAGCTGTAAAAATATTGAGCTAGAATTTTAGATAGAGATTGAAAAAACCGGTCTGTGTGTTCTGCGTAGTATACCATGCAGCAGCGTGAGTATTTGGTGTGTAACGGAAATGGAATTGTGATGGGAATATATGAGTTTTTAACAGACCTTTTCTCTTTTCGTAATGTATACACTAGAGTCAGAGTTTGTGTAGCAGACGTCTCTGTTAGACAATGGGAAGCAAATAGTAAATGATGGAAAAGATGTAAATTTTTTATTGTAGAGGACAGTAAAAAAATACAGGGAGCTAGCTGCAGGACTTCTATTGTTTTCCTTGTATAAGTTGGGTGAAAAATTGAGTAATCGTTAAACTACCGTTTCTTGTAGTAACTTGCAATGTACGTATGCTTTTCTGTCACTGTAGGGATTCCTTTATGCTCAATTTGGCTGGATTTATTTGTTTAGTGATTCCAAGGAAAGTAAATAGATAGGATGGGACTATAGAGCCTATTTTTCGTAACTCACTCAAACTTTAACTCATAACATGACATGAGGAGGGTGAATGAATCCTTTGTTTAATTAGACTCGCTCACCCATAAAATGTGTGGTTGGGATCTCAATTTGTCACTGGGACTGATAATATAGGTGATTTTTCATATGTGAATCTGTGTAGTCTCAATTTATCAACTAACTAACTAACAATGGGAAGATTAGGCTTGCTCAATCTTGTACGTGGAATCTTGCATGTTGCGAAAAAGTTGTGACTGTCACCACGGGACTCATTGAAATGAGTTGAGCATTTTATAGTTAGTTAGTGGCAACGTGCTTGATGACATTTTTTCTGTATTTTGTCTAGTACACGTAAACACACACTAGTCTGTCAAGAACTTAGTTAGTTTGTAAGTTTGTTACAAAGAATTTGGGGCAAGTGTACAATTAGCACGAGAAAATTTGAGTGTCATCATGTTAAATGAGAGAAATGAAAAATGAGGATTTGATTCTTTTCTTAAGTTGCGAAAATAAAGTTGGGGAAAAAATAGTGCTTTGTGTCACTATAAGGAGTGTAATGATTTTTTTATTTGGGAGAAATTAACGAACTAACTAACTTTACTCACTGAGAGTGTATTATGTTTTCTCAAGGTTTTTTTCTTTGTATATAATGTGATTAGGTCATTGCACAGTTTGGTACAAAAGTAAAACCAAGCCATGTTGGGTGTATAGTTAGCATGAGAATAATTAGTGAGTTATTATGTTGATTGCATTAGTTGGTGGAAAGTCTTGGGATAATAAATTATAATAATGTGATGAGGTGGTCTCACAAAAAAAATTGGATATGATTCCAAATTTGGGCCCCCTTGTCACTCTCAAATGACGTGTGCATTCTTAGATGAGTAGGTATAATTGAGTCGGTGAAAAATTCCATCCTTATTTTGTTATTGATGACGACAAGATTGATTTGTATATTAGTTAGTTAGATGAGGACTATGTATTGAAAGTGGGACATTTGATTTGTGAATTTTGTTGGGGTTGAGAGGGATAAAAATAAATGGCTTGAGAAAATGACCCAATTTCGGATGGAATATATTTCTAGAGCAGTTGATTCATTTTGTAGATTTCAAGTGAGAGAAACACAACAGGATTGGAAAGGATGAATGCGTGTTCATTAGTTGAATTATTCTTTGTGTACAGCTAAATGAACCGGGTCGAATCACTAGGAATAAAAAAAACTTTTGGGATTATCATTACTGTCAATACGAATGTTTTGTTGTGACAGAAAAGAGTATTTATTGAGTTTGTATGTAGGAAGATTCTTTAAGCGGATTTGTACAGTTCGTATCGTGAGATGCATTATGAGATTAGGAAAGTCAGTGGTAATTTGAAACTTTGGTTGTGATACAGCGGGAGGACAAGAATGTATAATATAAATTATGCAGTAGTTTAGTATTGTTCATAATGTATGCACAGGATTTCATTCTGCACGAATTTTTAGGCATACAAATTATTTGGCATATTAGTTGCATTGAAACTGACTGACACAGATTCGGCGTGTATACTCGCAGTGTTGATGAAAGTTTGTTTGGGAACAATCAGAATGCAATAATTATTCTGTCTTTGTCTCTTGTTAAAGTTAAGTAAGTACGGGAAATTGTATGAACTGACTAACTAACACATTCATAAAAGATTAGCTAGACGAAGCGTGCTTGAAATCTTCTTTTGTTTCAGTCTGTTCTCAGTATGTGTTCAATAATAGGAGATGTAAGCAATTATTTCGCCAGTGCTATTCTCTGTAAAAAAAGTGGGATTCAACTTTTGTCTACAGATTTGTCTGAGTGAGTGGGTGAGTGATATGTAAATGTTGTATGGGGGAAAAGTTTAATTGTCCCAAAAACTTTTCCTTTCCCAATTCGTGTGCACTGCACGCGCATTGTATTGACTATAACTAACTAATTACAGGTTTGTTCGAATTGATTTGTACGTCTGGGTACTTGATTAGTAAATGAGCCAACTTTGTAGATAACTAACTAACTATATTACTGATTTTGTAAGGTAATTGATTTTCCTGGAGATTCTAATTGTTCGATTTTATTGTCCTCAGTTATTTCGAAATCACAATGGAGCCGCTTCAAATGGTAATGGACCACCAATGCCCATTGTTCCACAACAGTATATCCAGGGGCAGCAGCAGCTTTGTAAGTCAAAATTTAATTTGACATTTTTAAAATTTTTGTTGTAAAATCCGTCGGATTGCGTAAGAAAGCTTAGTTAGTTAATAGTTAGTCCCTATACAATGTAGACCATTGTTGTCGATTTGTTGATCACAAGTATTGATTACATTTCAAGTGCTAATTGAATTTGTCTTGTGTTTTTTTCACGGTAGCGGCTACAGGCATGCCTCCTGGGTCTGCTGGGATCCCATTCACACCTTATGTCATCAATCCACAGGAGCAGTATACACTCATTGCACCAGGTGAGTTAAAGTTTGCATAATTAGTTGGTAGTATAGTCAGTTAGTTAGTATCCATTTTTCATTGAGAGACAAATACAGAACCTTACGTTATGGCCTGTAGCTAACATGTTGCTCAACAAATAGAGGCGGAATCAAGCTTTGTATTAAATCAAGTGGTCTATGGATTAGTTACTTAGTTAGAAGTGGAAGATAATTTGCCACTGAATGAATTGGCATTTCAGATAGGATTCAAGTTGTTGGCCAGTTAGATAGAACACAATGGTAGCTTAATTGTCCGGCTTGATTGTTTGGGTGACAATGATGGGAAAGATTGGAATAGATTGTGCCCATCATTATTAGTAGGATGAGGAGTTAGTTGCTACTATATTGCAATTTTGTTAAGCAAGAATTAGGAATAGAAATCATGCATAGTATGACGACAGATGAAATGTAGGGAAGCGTAGGCTTGTAAAGGCTTTGTTTACGAATGTGGGGATTGTAAGGTAAAATGTATAGGATTAATCGAGTTTAATTTTGAAACGATTATGTGTAGAAGTGAAATGGGTTCCACTGTTTGTAATTAGGTAATGACATGAAAGCAGGAATGTAATAGGGAAGATGAAATCTACTACTCTTCTGGTATTCATTCAGAATGTGCTCATTGAATTTCTGATGAATGGAAAAAGTCAATCACGACCACGACTTGAGTGGCATGCGTAGATTTAATTACAATGCTAATTTGATTACTCAGTGACTGACTTGATTTTTCTTCAGGATTCGTGATTAGTTGGTTAGATTGTTATGTATGACGAAATCTTCATTGCTTTCTCTCTCAGGGTCCACTATGGTTCCAGGTTATTACAATGTTGCCCCCTGGGGACTGTATCCAGCCACTGGGTTGATAGGAGCTCAAGGACAAGTGGCCGGGAATCGACGACCATTGACCCCCACTGGGAATGAGTTGAATGTCCAGCAACAAAATTCTGCAGCGGCAGCTGCCGCAGGTCAATTCCAAGTCATCCCTGCGTACTATGACCAGAACGGGGGCCTTGTAATGGGCGCAAGGGGTACCACCCCTTTGAGGCTCGTGTCTCCTGCCCCGGTTCTTGTCAACAATCCAGGTGTGTGCATTTTTCGTTTGTCTGGATAAATACAGTGCTGTAGGAATCAAAGCATTGTTTTGTGTGCATAGTTACTTTAGATACCATGATTGGACAGAATGGCGCACGCTGTGTGCTCTGTATATATTGTTACCATTGTTTAAAGCTCAGGACTGAATGAGCGTAAAAAATGAATCGTGAATTGGTATTTTACTCTTTTGATGAGGATTTGGAACGAAACAAAGATTATATTGTTTGGGAGAAATTTCACATTAATTTATTGATTCATGGCGGTTTTGTGCATATGAATTCGAGTGCACTTTTTCCGTGATCATTCCCGTGTGCTTAAATACAATGTAAATTGCTATATTGGTCATACTCTGTTGTGAAGTCTTTATATGGCTTTATTGCTGTGTAAATGGTCGGTTAGAGAAGTGAGGTGGGTCCGCCGAAGATTCTATATGTGCACAAGGTGGCCCATTGTATGGTAATTTTAGTTGAGCGCGTGTTGTGCACTATGAATGCACTTCTTTGTTTAAGATGGATTGATTAGTATGCGCTCTGAAATTCTAAATTTGGCTGTGAACTGAACTAACCGACCATTTGACAATGCTTCTTTCGTGTGTTGTTATTGCTGAGTGAGTTATTGTAACTACGTAGGATATACTATATGTAATAAATATTATGTGTGAAAATTATTATATGGGAAATGGTTGTGGTTTCGTGTCACTCGTTTGACTTAGGATCAGCTGGGTTTGGGGTGAATCCGCAGTACGGCGCTCCTCAGGGTTATAATCCTGCTTCTCTCAATGCCAATGCTTCCACTATTGGACAAGGTCAATTTAAAAACACTACTAACTTTTTTAGCACTATTCATGTTTTATAAAGCAATGGCATGATAGTATTTATGTGTTTACTTCTCACTTGGACCCTTTTTTTCGTGAATTTTTAGTATTAATAGCTCTTATCGTCTGTTGTAGTCCACTTGTGATAATGTACACTTTTGCACGCATATTTAGGTTGTTTGCGGTATTTAGTTTATACTTTGTAGTTAGTTAGTTTGAGTAATTATAGACTTTTAGTTCCAAATCTTGTTTTAGCTGAACTGATGCATTATTAAGTATATAGTTGGATTGTGTATTTTGGACAAATGGGTTAAAATGTATATATTTTCTCTGGTACTACTATAGGGATGATGAGAAGGGATTCTTTCGATTCAGATCGTGGCAAATGGGCTGCGTATGCACCTCTTGGTAAAAACAATTTTCTTATTGTACATTACTGTAACCTGGCGTTTTGTCAGGAATTATTTGCTTACTTACTGTACAATGCAATAGTGTTATGCAAGGGAGACTATTGACTTTCTTTATAATCTTGAAATAGCGCTCTATGATACCAATTTTATAAAATTGCGTTCTTATTTGGTTTGTATAGTAGTATAAATCTAATGGATTGTTTTACAAATCAGATAGTCAATACTTTCATGCCGTGGTTGGTTTCTACTACTATATAATATCTAAATATTTAGTGCTTTTTTATTTGGTGTAGTGTGTTGTTCGATTTGCACAAACCCATTTCGTATTGAACTGAATAATAAATGCGCTTTTTTGCAAAACCGAGCATCAATAAGATGAGTTTTTTATTCAATAGGGTCCCCACCTCCCGGCTCAGGTATGATGAACGGAAACTCACGACTTATGGGAGAAAAAGGACTTCGGGCTGGAACTGCTCTTTTTGGAGCCTCCAGTCCATTGTTCCCGAAAATTGGTCGTGCTTCGGCTGGCTCTTTTGACAAACCCTCAGGACGCTCTAGACTGTTGGAAGATTTTCGTAATAACCGATTTCCCAACTTACAGTTACGAGACATCACAAATCACATGGTGGAGTTTTCTCAGGTGAAAAATAAATCATATTATGATGATAGGTAATCATTATCATTAGTTTCAAGTGGTATATTTGTTAATATTGTGTTTGGTTCGATTTTAGGATCAACATGGCTCCCGATTCATTCAACAAAAGTTGGAGCGAGCAACTCCCGCTGAAAAGACTTTGGTGTTCAATGAGATCATTCCTTCAGCATACCCACTAATGACTGACGTTTTCGGGAACTATGTGATTCAAAAGTTTTTCGAGTTTGGTTCACCCGAACAAAAGAATACGTTGGCATCTAAGATCCGTGGGAATGTTTTGCCCTTGGCTTTGCAAATGTATGGTTGTCGAGTGATCCAAAAGGCTTTGGAAAGTATTGGGTGTGAACTGCAGAAGGAGATTGTGAGGGAATTGGATGGACATGTGCTCAAATGTGTCAAGGACCAGAATGGAAATCACGTGGTCCAAAAATGTATCGAGTGTGTAGATCCACATTCTCTTAGTTTCATCATCAATTCCTTCCAAGGACAGGTATAAACCAGAACATGAAGAAGAGTGATTGAGTTTTAAATGATATATGTGCATTATGTAAACTAACTGATACTGATGGTGATTTAATTGGTTCAGATCTACGCATTGTCTACACACCCATATGGCTGCCGAGTGATCCAAAGGATTTTAGAACACTGTACAGCAGAGCAAACGAACGGAATTCTGGATGAGCTTTTTGAGCAATCGGAACCATTGATTCAAGACCAGTATGGGAACTATGTTGTCCAGCATGTGTTGGAGCATGGTAAACCTGAGGATAAAGCCAAGATTGTGAACGTGGTGAGAGGGAAAGTGTGTACTTATTCGCAACACAAGTTTGCCTCCAATGTGGTCGAGAAATGTGTCACATATTCATCCCGGCAGGACAAGACTGTTCTCATTGATGAGGTCACTTCGTACAATACGGACAATGGGTAAGTTTTTGGATTGGAAATAATTAGTAGTATTTTTGGGGTGCTCTGTGGGGACTGTGGTAATAATGAACGCTGTGTGTTTATCATAGGGTGACGACAAGTCCATTGAACATCATGATGAAGGACCAGTATGCAAACTATGTTGTGCAAAAAATGATTGACGTTGCGGAGCCGTCCCAGCGGAAAATGCTTATGCAACGTATTCGACCTCATCTTGCACAACTGCGCAAGTATACCTATGGAAAACACATTATTGCCAAGCTTGAGAAGTAAGTTGAACTTTGAGAATCTTATTATTGGGTGTGGAATGGCGATTTTTGTAATGTGGGCGATTTGTTCTTTTGTGTAGATATTTCCTGAAGAATAACACGGATTTGGGGCCAATTGGACCACCTTCAAGCCAACCACCTCCCATGTAAAAAAGGCGAAAAATGTAATTTGTATTGTGCGGCGCATCATGCTCAATTATTGATTTGTACACTCTCCGTGTAAACTAAACCGCTACTAACTAACTACTTCTACTAACTAACAAGGAAAGAAAAGCAGACAAGTTGTTATTGTAAAGAGAGAGAATTTTTTGGGGGATGGCTATGACTGGAGTGGTTTTTAAGCTCTCTATAAATGTGCGCAGAGAGGAATACATAGCTAACACAACACATGTTTTTTAAATACTACTTTACACAGTATTTTTTTTTGGTGACGGGACTTTTTATTGGACCGTAAAGGAAAGTAGGAAAAATATCCTCTAATCTGTAATAGTTGTAAGAAGTGTGACTTTTGTAGAGTGTAAGTATCTGTGTAAGTTTTTGAATTTTTTAAGCAAGAAAAATGGTACATTTATAAATACTGTAAGATTTGACGCGGTTATGGGTCGTATACATACTATAAATATAAAACTTTGTATGATCATCATGTATCAAGAAGGGGCAGGTTTTTTTTGAATTCTTATGATTTTTTAATATTTTTTTTTTGAAGAAATGTGAACATTTTGTGTAGGATACTAAGATTGTAATTTTTGACTATAGAAACTATATTTACTGCACTGCAACCCTGTATTAAATTGTGAAAGGAGTGGATTTTTGATAGACAACAAAATAAAAACTTGTATGTCTTCCTTTTTTGTGTTTATATTATGCGTTATTTACAGAATGATTGATTAACTCTTGTATGTCTTCAAATGCAATAATTGACTAATTGTATAGATCTTAGGCTCCTTATGTATGAATGATAATACGAAAAACCTACACCATTATTATTGTAATTGTGACTTCAACGTTTAGACTGATCAGATCATAAAACATATAGCCTGATGAACTACTCTATATTATTGATAAGGCGTCATTCTCTGGTAAAAAATGATAATATAATCTAGTTTGGATCTTTAATACTACTTTTTCGATCTTATATTATATCTTAAGGGTAATGATTGATCGTATGGGGAGATGATGGACTTATGATGGCTTCATTGTAATTCCCTAAAATTATTATAAACACTTTGCGAAACAGACTCAGTGGAGTTCAGTTTGAAATAAAATACAAAGTTAGTAAAACATGCAAATCACGAAGCATTGGCTTTTCTCATTTCTTTGTTCAATCAACCAATAATATCTTCGGAATCGATCAAACAATCGATTTGTACGGTCAACAAGGACCAATATATATAGTCTAAAATCCTTTGGACCATTCAATTGGTGATTTTCGA
>Ga0210040_10003496_pt1 | contig 21224 bp, 20 predicted proteins | sample CryGeyCG12114_NA_FD_185462 | JGI IMG/M metagenome (GOLD analysis project Ga0210040, IMG submission 185462) | Groundwater microbial communities from aquifer - Crystal Geyser CG19_WC_8/21/14_NA (SPAdes) (version 2) | ecosystem: Environmental > Aquatic > Deep subsurface > Groundwater | place: USA... | reverse complement strand
GCCAATGCCTGCGGACCCAGTGAGGAGCGCGTCAACCTGGAGGGCACCGGCTCGTTCGCCGCGGGGAGGCGGTCTTCGGCGGTGTCCTAGGGCGCGGAAACGGAAACGGGGCCCCGGAGGGCCCCGCGATGGTCCGAAAGGACGGGTGAGGTCAGGCCTCGGCGGCAGCCTCGTCGCCGACGTTGTCGGAGGCGCGCAGGCCCGAGGGGGCCGAGATGTTGGCGACGACGAAGTTCCGGTCGATCGTCGGCTTGGCGCCGGCGGGGAGCGGGATGTCCTGGATGTGGATCACGTCGCCCACCTGGCGGCCCGTCAGGTCGACCTCGATGTGGTCGGGGATGTCGCCGGCGGTGACTTCGAGCTGCACCTGCGGGCGGACGGCCACGAGGGTGCCGCCGCGCTTGAGGCCCGGCGAGGCGCCATGGTTCGTGAAGACCACGTCGATCAGGAGGTTGATCCGGGTCGTGGGCGAGATCCGCAGGAGGTCGACGTGCGTCGGCAGGTCCTTGACGACGTGGCGCTGGACGCCGCGGCAGACCACGCGCTCGTCAGGGCGGCCCTCGACCTTGAGGTTGAAGAGCGTGCTGAGGAAGTGCCCGGCCTTCAGGCGCTTCATGAGCGCGTTGTATTCGATGTTGATCGGCATGGGCTCCTGCCCGCCGCCGTAGACGATCCCAGGCACGTCGCCTTGACGACGAGCGGCGCGGGCGGCCCCCTTGCCCGTCCCCGCGCGAACCTGGGCCACGAGATCGATGACCTCACCAGCCATGGTAGTCTCCAAATAATAAGGGGCCGCCCTCCAAGGGTGTGCGGCCCGGTTGAGGGCGCCGCCTTAGCAGGGGCGTGGGGGGAAGGGAAGGGCTTAGCCGTCCCCCTCTTCCGTGTAGCTGAGAAAGCCGTAGCGTTCCCAGGCCAATAGCTGGGCCTTCAGCCTCGGCAACTTGGTGTGCCGGAAGACCTCGACCGCGAAGCACTGATCATCGGACCACGGCGTGACGTTGCCGAAGGCAGCCAACCCCGACACCACGCCAGCGGCTCTACTCTGCGGAATATGCTGCCCGAAGTTGACTCGGATCAGCGGATTGGACCTGACACCCTCTCGCACGATGTCATACATCCGGACAAGCCTGGCAATGGGCGTTCCCTCAAGGCGTGGCGGAACGTCGTGTCCGTTGCGAGTTCGTGGTCCAAGGGGGTGCCGCGATCCGCATACGAAGGTGGGGATGGTTGGTGAACCCTCCCGCGAGCGGGCCGAACCACGCACCCTGCGTTTCACCCCGACACCGAAGGTGATCAGAAACGAGGCGCTCCGGCGCTTGCGGGGGACGGGTCCGACTGTCATTAGCGGCGGGTCTCCTTTCCCTGAGGTCCACCATGTCGGTCCTGACCGCCGTCCGTCTCGCCGCGCGCCCGAATGCGGCCTTCACGTCGCTGGGCCTCTTCTGGGGGTGCTGGGCGGGCTACGTGCCGGTCATCAAGGGCGGGCTCGGGGTGAGCGACGGGACCTTCGGGCTCCTGCTCCTCGGCTCGGCCGTGGGGCTCGTGTCCGCCATGTGGATCGCGCCGCGAACGGACCGGGCTTTGGGCGCGCGGGCGATGCAGGTGCTGGCGACGGCCTTCGCGCTCGCGTGGCTGCTGCCGACGCTGGCGCCGGTGCCGGCGCTGTTCTTCCTGGCGCTGGTGCTGGTGGGGCTCTGCTCGGGGCTTCTGGATGTCACCATGAACTCAAGGGTGTCGGAACTGGAGGCGCAGACGGGGCGGAGCCTGATGAATGGGGCGCATGGAATGTTCTCCGTGGGCTACACCCTGGGGGCGCTCTACGCGGGCGTGATGCGCGAGGCGGGGCAGGCGCCGGTGGTGGCTCTGATGGGGGTGGCGCTGGCCGTGGTGGTGCTGCTCGTGCCCCGGATGCGGCAGGCGCCCCATGTGGTGCCGCACCCCGAGGCGGGGCGGGGCGCCTATCCGCTCTGGCCGATCCTGCTCTGCGGGGGCGTGGTGCTGTCGGCCTTCATGACGGAAGCCGCGGTCGAGGCGTGGTCGGCGCTCCACATCGAGCGGACGCTGGGCGGCCGGGCGGCGGAAGGCGCGCTGGGGCCTGGGATGCTGGGGCTGACGATGACCATCGGCCGCTTCGGCGGGCAGGTGGTGGCGGAGCGACTGCGCGAGGTGACGGTGGTGGTGATCGCCGCCGCGCTGGCGGCCACGGGATCGGTCATCGCGGCCTGGGCGCCGGGGCCTCTCGTGGCCTATGTCGGCTTCGGGATGTTCGGGCTGGGCGTGTCCGTGATCGGGCCCATGGGCCTCGCGCTCGTGGGGAAGATGGTCCCGGCGCACTTCCGGACCGAGGCGATCAGCCGGGCGGCGGTGCTGGGCTTCTCGGGCTTCTTCTTCGCGCCAGTCATCATGGGGCTCATCAGTCAGGCGGCGGGGCTGCGCTGGGCCTTTACGGTCATGGCGGTGCTGGTGGCCTGCGCGGCGCCTCTCGCGCTGACGCTCGGACGGCGTCGCGTCAGCCAGCCCGCCTGAGCCAGAGCGCGGCGTAGGGCGGGACCAGGAGCGTGTCGCCGTCCCAGCGCAGGGAGGCGCCGTGCAGCGCGTCCTCCTGCGGGCCGTCGAGGCGGAGCGCCCAGGATGCGATGCGCTGCTCGTGTTCGGTGAAGTTGAAGACGCAGGTGATGGGGGCGCCGTCCTCGGCGCGGAGGACCGCGAGGAGCGCGGGGTGCCCGGTGTCGAGGACGCGCGTGGGCACCTGCGCCGCCAGGGCGTCGAGGCGCTTGCGGGCGGCCATGATGTGCCGGACGCCCGCGAGGATGCGGGCGGCGGGGAGGTCGGGCTCTCGCGCGATGCGGCCCACGAGGTCCCAGTCCATGCGGGGGCGGTGCATCCAGCGGCCATCGTCGCGGAGGTCGGGGTCGGACTCGTAGGAATGGTCGTTCAGCAGGCCGATCTCGTCGCCCATGTAGAGGAGCGGCATCCCCCCGAAGCTCGCGATGAGCGCATGGCCCATGGTGATGCGGTCAACGGCGAGGTCGATCTGGGCGGGGTCGCCCGCGGCGAGCGCGGATTCGAGCCCGCAGAGCGAGGCCAGCGAGCCGTTGGTGCGGCGGTCGCCGGTCTCGGGGTTGGACTGGAAGTCGGCACCGCGCGCGAAGGTCGCTGGGAAGGTGCCGTTGTAGAAGTCGGCCAGGAACTGGCGGTGGGCGTGGGCCTGGAGGTGCGGGACGTGGCCTGCATCCTCGTCGGTGATGGCCCAGCCGATGTCGTCGTGGCATCGCAGATAAGTTGCGAAGCCCGCGCGGCGGAACGACTCGGGGAAGTGGGTCCGGAGCACATGGGTCATCAGCCGGGTGTCGCGGGCGGCCAGCGAGGACCAGAACTGGACCATCAGGTTGTTGTGGTAGGCGAGGTGGGCGACGCGCCCCTCGTGCCGGCCGGTCCCGAGGTAGGGGACGAGGTCGCGGGGGCCGACGATGGCCTCGGCCTTGTGGAGGATGCCGGGAGCGGCGCCGCGGGTGGCCTGGACGAGGGCCTGGAGGATGTCGTGGACCTCCGGCAGGTTCTGGCAGGTGGTGCCCATGCGCTTCCACATGAAGGCCACGGCGTCGAGCCGGAACACCTCCACGCCCTTGTTGGCGAGGTCGAGGATGATGTCGAGCATCGCCAGGAAGACCTCGGGGTTCGCCCAGTTCAGGTCCCACTGGTATTCGTTGAAGGTGGTCCAGACCCACTTGCCCATGTCGGGGTAGAAGGTGAAGGAGCCGGGCGCCTGGTCGGGGAAGATGTCGATCAGGGTCCGTTCATAGTCCTTCGGCAGGGTGTCGTCGTCGAACATGAGGTAGAAGGCCTGAAAGCGCGGATCCCCGGCGCGGGCCTTCTCCGCCCACTCATGCTCCTTGGCGGTGTGGTTGAGGACGAGGTCGAGGCAGAGGGAGATGCCTTCGGACCGCAGCGCCGTGGCGGCGTTCTGGAGGTCGTCCATGGTGCCGAGCCGAGGGTCGATCCGGCGGTAGTCCATGACGGCGTAGCCGCCGTCGCTCTGCCCCGGGCGGGGCATGAGGCAGGGCATCAGGTGGAGGTAGGTGACGCCGAGGCCCGAGAGGTAGGGGATCCTTGCGGGCAGCCCGGACAGGGTGCCGGCGAAGCGGTCGGCGTAGCAGACATAGGCGACCATCTCCTGCGACAGGAACCAGTCCGGGTCGAGGTCGCGGGCGAGGTCGAGCGCCTTGAGGTCATCGGGGCGGACGCGCCAATGGCCCTCGGCCATGTCGCGGATGCGGGCGAGGAGGTCCTGGAGGCTGTGGCTCTCGCCGTAGAGGCGGGCCAGGGGCCCCCGCAGATCGCGGAGCGCACGGCGCCAGCGGAGGTCGAAGAGCGGATCGGACGGACGGGCGGCAAGTGGGGTCGTGGCCATCTGAGTCCTCCCGGGTCTGGGCGTGGGTCCGCCGTTAGGACACTGCGCCGAAACCGGCAAGCGGCAGGCGCGGAATCCGCTTCAGCCCGCCGCGCGAATCCGCCCGGTCGTGGCGCCTTCCCATGCGCCGCTGATCAGGCGGGTCCTGGCGATCACATGTTGTCGGCCCAGTCTCCCTCGAAGTCCTTCGGGACGAGGAGGATGTCGCGGTCGACGGTCCTGATGTCCCGCCGGCCGCAGAGGGCCATGGTGAAGTCCATCTCCTTGCGCAGGACTTCGAGCGAGCGGGTCACCCCGGCCTCGCCCAGCGCGCCCAGGCCGTGGACATAGGCCCGCCCGATCATCGTGGCGTCGGCCCCGAGAGCGATGGCCTTGAGGATGTCCTGGCCGGAGCGGATGCCGGAGTCGAGCCAGATTTCGGTCTGTCCCTTCACGGCGCGGACGATGGAGGGGAGGATGCGGATCGAGGACAGCGCCCCATCGAGCTGCCGTCCGCCGTGGTTGGAGACGACGATGGCGTCGGCGCCGCACCTGACCGCGAGGCGCGCATCCTCGGCGTCGAGGATGCCCTTGATGACCAACTTGCCGCCCCACTTGTCGCGGATGCGCTCCACCTTGGGCCAGTCGAGGCGAGGGTCGAACTGTTCGTTCGCCCAGGTCGAGAGGGAGCTGAGGTCGCCCACGTTCCTGGCATGGCCCACGATGTTGCGGAAGGTGCGGCGGGGCGTCCGCGCCATCCCGTAGCTCCACCGGAGCCGGGTGGCGAAGTCGACCATGTTGGGGATCGTGAGCTTGGGCGGTGTGGAGAGGCCGTTCTTGAGGTCCTTGTGCCGCTGCCCGAGAAGCTGGAGGTCGAGCGTCAGCACCAGGGCCGAGCATCCGGCGGCCCGGGCGCGCTCGATGATCTCGTCCACGAAGGCCCAGTCCTGCATGACGTAGAGCTGGAACCAGAAAGGCTTTTCCGGGACGTGCTCGGCCACGTCCTCGATGGAGCAGACGGACATGGTGGAAAGGGTGTAGGGCACGCCGAACCTAGCGGCCGCCCGGGCGGACTTGATCTCGCCGTCGGCGGCCTGCATCCCCAGGGACCCGATCGGGGCCAGCGCGACGGGCATGGACACCGGCTCGCCCAGCATGGTGGAGGCGAGGTTGCGGTCCGACATGTCGACGGCGACGCGCTGGCGGAACCGGATCTTCTCGAAGTCGGTGGTGTTCTCGCGGAAGGTCTGCTCCGTCCAGCTTCCCGACTCGCAGTAGTCGAAGAACATCCTGGGCGTGCGGCGGCGGTGCAACCGCTTGAGATCGTCGATGCTGGTGATGACGGGCATGGGGCCTTTCCGGCGCGGGACCGGCCTTGTGTAGCAACGCCTTCCTCTTCGGGCAATCCGCGCCACCCCGTCCGGTGCCGCGCGAAATCAAGCTGTTCGCTGTGTGTTCTTAACCTCATCTTTGCAACTTGCGCGTGAACCTCTGCCCGGACGACTCGGGAGATGCCGGCATGAGTTCCTTTCTGACGTTCTTGACGGCCCGGCGAACTTGGGTGGCTCTCCTCGCCGCGGCACTGGCTGGCGCAGTCGTGGTCCATGTCAGCCTTTTCGACATGCTGTACAATTTCTCGCGGGCGCACGAGTCCTGGGAACTGGACGAGATCTTCTCGTTCATGATCCTCGTGTCGCTGCTGGTGCCGATCCTTCTGCTGCGCTGGAACCGGGGCCTTGCCGCCGCCCATCGCGCCACCCTGGAGGCCAAGGCCGAGGCGCAGCGGATCGCCTTCCATGACCCCTTGACCGGCCTGCCGAACCGGCGGCTGTTCCAGCGCCACGTCGCCGAGGTGGAGGCGCGCGCGCAGGCGGGGGAGGAGCCGCTGCTGACGGTGCTGCTCCTCGACCTCGACCGCTTCAAGCCGGTGAACGACCTCCGTGGCCATCAGGCGGGGGACGCGCTCCTGTGCGAGACGGCGCAGCGCCTGCGGCGGATCGCGCCGCCCGATGCGCTGGTCGCGCGGTTGGGAGGCGACGAGTTCGTGCTGGCCGTCGGCGGGGCCGCGGCTGAGGATCATGGGGTGTCGCTGGCGCGGCGCATCAACGCGCTCCTTTCCGAGACCTTCGAGTTCGGCGACTGGTCGGCGACGCTGTCCTGCTCCATCGGGATCGCCGATTGGGCGCCAGGGATGCTGCCCTCGGACCTGCTGCGGCACGCCGACCAGGCAATGTACCGCGCCAAATTCATGGGTCGCGGCAGCCACGCCCATTACGACGAGGCGCTGGGCGAGGCCCTGCGCGAACGAGCGGCCCTGGAGCAGGACCTCCGCCGCGCCCTCTCGGAGAAGCGGGCCGTGGCGCCCTACTTCCAGCCGATCTACGACATCACGGGACGCACCCTTCGCGCTTTCGAGGTGCTGGCGCGGTGGAACGATCCGGTGCGCGGATTCGTGCCGCCGGACCAGTTCATTCCGATCGCGGAGGAGATCGGTCTCATCGACTCCCTGTCGGAGCTGGTCCTCGATCAGGCCTGCGCGGCACTGGCGGGCTGGCCGACGGACCTGCCCATCTCCTTCAACCTGTCGCCCCGGCAATTCGGCGACATGACGCTGCCGGGCCGGCTCCTCGCAATCCTGAAGCGGCACGGCATCCCGGGGCACCGACTGGAGATCGAGATCACGGAGCGGGCGGTGCTGGCCGACCTCGACATCGCGCGCGCCATCGTATGGGAGCTGGCGGCGGCGGGAGTGCGCATCTCGCTCGACGATTTCGGGACGGGAATGTCGAGCCTCGCCATCCTCACGCAACTGCCCATCGACAGCCTCAAGATCGACAGGAGCTTTATCGCGGGCGTCGACCACCTGCCGCACAAGGGCAAGATCGTCATGGGCGTGCTCGCCTTGGCCGAGTCCCTTGGCCTGCAGGTCACGGCCGAGGGGATCGAGCGCGACGAGGAGCTGGACTTCCTGACGGAGCGGAATTGCGCGCTGGGGCAGGGCTACCTGCTGGGTCGTCCCCAGCCGGCCGGCGACATCGCCCAACTCCTCGACCAGCAGGCCGCGCGGGAGGCTCCGATCCTGCGGCGGATCGCGGCGGTCTAGAAACCCGCCGGAACGCGTCAGGCTGCGTGGGCGCCCTCGGCCAGCGAGCGGACGAAGGCCAGGACCTCGGACGGTGAGCGGCCCTGGGCGATCTCGGAAACGATCGCGGAGCCTACCACGGCGCCGTCGGCGACGCGGGCGATGTCCTGGGCGGCCTCAGGGGTGCGGATGCCGAAGCCGACGATGACCGGCAGGTCGGTCTGGGACTTGATGCGCGCGACCTCGGGCCCGACATCGGTCGCCTGGGCGGCGGCGGCGCCGGTGATGCCGGTGATCGAGACGTAGTAGACGAAGCCGGAGGTATTTCGGAGCACCCGGGGCAGTCGCCGGTCATCGGTCGTGGGCGTCGCGAGGCGGATGAAGTTGAGGCCGGCGGCCTGGGCCGGGAGGCAAAGCTCTGCATCCTCCTCGGGGGGAAGATCGACGACGATGAGGCCGTCGATCCCGGACTCCCTGGCTTGCTCAAGAAAGCGCGACACCCCGCGCGAGTGAATCGGGTTGTAGTAGCCCATCATCACGATCGGGGTCTGGTCCCCAGTGGCGCGGAGGTCGCGGGCGATCTGCAGCGTCCTGTCGAGCGTCTGGCCGCCTGCTAGCGCCCGCTGGCCCGCGAGCTGGATCGTGGGACCGTCCGCCATCGGGTCGGTAAAGGGCAAGCCCAGCTCGATGATATCGACACCGGCCCCAGGCAGGCCCAGCACGATCTCGCGCGAGGTCTCGTAGTCTGGGTCGCCCGCCATGACGTAGGCCACGAAGGCCTTGCGGCCCTCGGCCCTGAGCCGCGAAGGTGTCGTCGATGCGTGTCATGGCCCTGTCCCCCTGCTGCGTCACGGGATGCGACAGGGCAGGTGAAATTGCAAGGCGGGGGCGGAGCGGTTCGCGGTCCCCGGACCGTGTTCGGGCGAGGTGGGCCGAGGGGGCGAATGCGGGACGGCGGGCGGGCCGGAGGGAGGGGCCGGCCCGCCCGGGTCGGCCGGGCGACGGGAGGGTCCTGCCGCCGGGCCGACGGGACGGGGAGCCGCGACGGGGGCCGCCGCGGCGCGCGCGTCAGGTCGGATAAGCCTCGGGCTCGGCAGCCTCCTCGCCGCTCGCGGGGGCCGGGTCGGTGGTGATGATCCAGGCGGTCCCGAAGCGGTCCCTCACCATCCCGAAACCGGGGGAGAAGAAGGTGGGGCCGAAGCGCTCGATGATACTGCCCCCGTCGGCGAGGCGGTCGAAGGCGGCGCCGGCGGCGCCCGGGTCGGACATGGTCTGCGCGACGCTGACCGCCGCCTGTGGCTCCCCCTCCACGCCGGGCGGGAAGTCGGAGGCCATCAAGGTGCCGTCGCCGAGCGTGACCTGGCCGTGCATGACGCGCGACGAGGAGGTCCAGGCCTCCGGGACGCCGGGGCCGTCGGCGTAGCGCATGGTCTGGAGGCCGGTGCCGCCGAAGACCTCGGCGTAGAAGGCCAGCGCCTCGGCACACTGGCCCTGGAAGTGGATGTAGGCGCTGGTGGCCATTAGGCGTTCCCCGGCTGCGGCGCGTGGGTGTCGATCATCCAGCGGGTGCCGAAGCGATCGGTGAGGCTGCCGAAGCCGGGGCTCCAGGAGGTGGGGGACAGCGGCATCTCCACGGCGCCGCCCTCGGCCAGGGCGTCGAAGACGCGGCGGCTCTCGGCCACGTCGGGATAGGTGAGGGCGATGGAGCTTCCCGCCATGGGCTCGGCCTTGGAGTAATCCGAGGCGTAGAGCCAGCCGTCGCCCACCTGGAGCGCGGCGTGCATGACCGCGTCGGAAAGGCCGGAGGTCTCTCCCTCGGGCGCGTCGCGGGCGTACATGATCTGCGGCTCGGGCGAGCCGAAGACGGCGGCGTAGCGCCGGACCGCCTCCTCGCAGGTGCCCTTGAAGAAGAGGTAGGGGGTGGGGGCCATGACTGATTCCTCCGGTTGACGTGAAGGAAAGTTAACATGTTCGTGGTTTGTTCCAAAGCCCCGAGTTGGGCCACCGTCGATTTTTCGCCGATGCGGGGGAGGGGGGATGCAGCGCGGGCCGAGGCTTACTACATGGGGGCTCATGAACTATGTCCTCGCCCTCCTCCTGCCACCGCTGTCGATCCTCTTCGCGGGGCGGCCCATCCTTGCCTTCGTGGTGTTCCTGTTCTGGCTGCCCGCCATCATCTTCTCGGGCGGGCTGGGGCACCCGATCTTCATCCTCCTGGCCTGGATCATCATCTACCAGGGCCAGCAGGATTCGCGCGCCCGGCACTAAGGGTCCGGGCGCGTCAGGTCAGGCCCCGCCGCGCGGCGGAGGCATGGCGTCCACCATCCACTTCGCGCCGAAGCGGTCGGTCAGGCGTCCGAAGCCGGGCGACCAGGGGCTGGGCTCGTAGGCCCTGTCCACGTGCCCGCCCTCGGCCAGGGCGTCGAAGACGCGCTGCCCCTCGGCCGGGTCGCAGAGGGTAACGGCAAAGGCGTTGCCTGCCACGGGGTCGGCGCGGGTCGGGTCGGGCAGGGGCCGCCAGCCCTGGCGCGTCCGCACGGCGGCGTAGAGGACGGGGTCCTGCGGAGCTTGGGAAGGCCTGGGGCGGAAGATCGCGGCGTAGGTGCGCCGGGCGTCCTCGCACGTGCCCTCGAACAGAAACGTGGGAATGGTCATGACCGATTCCTTCATCTGGGCGAGGCCCAAGATACCATGTTCCCTCTTTGTTCCCAAGCTTTGCTTGCGGTGGGCCCCGCATCGCCCTAGAAGCGCGGCGTTTCGGCCACGGAGGGAAACATGGGCTTTCGCATGGGGATCGTGGGGCTGCCCAACGTGGGCAAGTCCACCCTGTTCAACGCGCTGACGCGCACGGCCGCCGCGCAGGCCGCCAACTTTCCCTTCTGCACCATCGAGCCCAACGTGGGCGAGGTCGCCGTGCCGGACGGGCGGCTGGAGAAGCTCGCGGCCCTGGCCAAGTCCCGGCAGATCATCCCGACGCGGATGACCTTCGTGGACATCGCGGGCCTCGTGAAGGGCGCGAGCAAGGGGGAGGGGCTCGGCAACCAGTTCCTCGCCAACATCCGCGAGACGGATGCCATCGCGCACGTGCTCCGCTGCTTCGAGGACGGGGACATCACCCATGTCGAGGGGCGCGTCGATCCGGTCGCGGACGCGCAGACCATCGAGACGGAGCTGATGCTCGCGGACCTGGAGAGCGTGGAGCGGCGGCTCCAGAACATCCAGCGCAAGATCAAGGGCGGCGACAAGGAGGCCGTGGAGCAGGAGCGGCTTTTGAAGCTCGCGCAGGCCGCGTTGTCGGAGGGCAAGCCCGCGCGGACGGTGAAGGTCTCGGACGACGAGCAGCGGGCGTGGCGGCTGCTGCAGCTTCTGACCGCGAAGCCGGTGCTGTACGTCTGCAATGTCAACGAGGATGACGCGGCGGCGGGCAACGACTTCTCGGCCCGGGTAGCGGAGATGGCGCGGGCCGAGGGCAACTCGCATGTGGTGATCTCGGCCCGGATCGAGGAGGAGATCGCGCAGCTTCCCCCCGAGGAGCAACAGGAGTTCCTGGAAACGATGGGGCTGGAGGAGGCGGGCCTGGATCGGCTGATCCGGGCCGGGTACGAGCTTCTGCATCTGCAGACCTACTTCACGGTCGGGCCCAAGGAGGCGCGGGCCTGGACCATCGGGCAGGGGACGCTCGCGCCCCAGGCGGCGGGGGTGATCCACGGCGACTTCGAGAAGGGGTTCATCCGGGCCGAGACCATCGCCTACGACGACTATGTGGCGCTGGGCGGCGAGGCTGCGGCGCGGGACGCGGGGAAGCTCCGGGCCGAGGGCAAGACCTACGTCGTCAAGGATGGCGACGTGATGCACTTCCTGTTCAACACGTAGCCTCCAAGGGCTGGGGCGAGCGGCGGGGCGTGCCGTCCGCCCTGACAGGCCCCGTGCGCTGGCGCACCGGCTCCGTGCTCGGGCGCCATTTGACTCCGGCCCCCGGCGAGCGACCTTCCGTCCGACGCATCAGACCGGAGGACCCCCGATGAAAGCCGTTCGCCTGCCGGATTTCGGCGATGTGGACCAGTTTCATCTGGAGGAGGTGCCCGACCCAACGCCCGGGCCGGGCGAGGTGCTGGTGCGGGTGGCGTTTGCCGGGCTGAACCCGGTGGACCTTTACGTGCGGCAGGGCGGCTTCGCGCGCCAGAGCATCCAGCTTCCGGCGATCCTGGGGGTGGATGCGGCGGGCACGGTCGAGGCCCTGGGCGCGGGCGTGACGGGCTTCCAGGCGGGCGACCGGGTGGCGGTGCATGCGCCGCTGAAGGGCCGGGGCACCTATGCCGAGAAGGTGGCGGTGCCGGCCGAGGGGCTCGCGCATCTGCCCGGGAACGTGGACTTCCAGGCCGGGGCGGCGCTGCCGCTCGTGGGCCTGACGGGGCGGCAACTCGTGGACACGCTGGGCGGCGTCAAGGCCGGGGATCGGGTGCTGGTCTCGGGCGCGCTGGGCAGCGTCGGCCGGGCGGCGGTCCAGTACCTCAAGGAGTTGGGCGCGCTGCCCGTCGCGGGCGTACGCGCCGAGCGTCTGGAGGAGGGTCGCGCCCTCGCGGGCGAGGCCATGGACATCGGGGCCGGGGGCGAGCCGTCCTTCGATTACGGGGTGAGCACGGCGGGCCCTGTGGGTGGGCAGCTTTTGGCTCTGGTGCGGGACGGCGGCACCATCGCGGCGGCGATCCCGATTCCCGAGGAGGCCAAGGCCGCGCGGCAGGTCCGGGTCGAGGTCATCATGGCCCATGACGATGCGGCGATGCTGCAGGCGGTGGCCGATGCGGTCGGGCGCGGGGACCTCGTGCTGCCCGTCGAGCGGGTCATGCCGCTGGCCGAGATCGCCGAGGCGCACCGGGCGCTGGCGGAGGGGTCGAGGGGCAAGATCCTGATCGAGACCTGAGGGGCCTCACTCCTCCCGCTCGGTGGTGAAGGCCAGGGGGTAGCCCTCCTGCGCGGCCATGTCGGTGGCCTGCTTGGCCTTCGCCTCAGCGACCTCGCGGGTGAAGACGGCGACGACGCAGGCGCCCTTGCGGTGCGCGGTGAGCATGACGCCCAGCGCCTCGCCCTCGGCCATGCGGAAGACGGACCGGAGGACCTTCACCACGAAGTCACGGGGCGTGTAGTCGTCGTTCAGCAGGATGACCTTGTAGAGCTTGGGACGCTCCACCTGGGTCTTGGGCTTGGGGAGAAGGACGATGTCGGGCATGGCCGCGGCGTTCCGATCGCTGGGACGGGTCGCGTGAAAGAACAGCATCGCCAAAGGCGGCGCGAAAATCCAGAGCGAGGTTAGGCGGCGAGCAGGGTTTCGAGATGCGCCTGCGCCGCGAGGAGGTCCCGGCGGAACTTCTCGGTCTCCATCTCCTTGGCGACAGGGTCAGGGAGGCGGAGCAGGAAGCTCGGGTGGACGGTGAGGAAGACGGGGAGGCCGTCGGGGCCCTCCTCCAGGGTGCCGCGCCGCTTGAGGATGCCCTCGCGGGAGCCGGTGAGTGACTCGGCGGCCGAGGCGCCCAACGCGATGACCAGCTTGGGCCGGACAAGGGCCAATTCCTGGGCGAGCCACCACTTGCAGGCGGCGATCTCGCCTCCGTTCGGGCTCTGGTGGATGCGGCGGACGCCCTTGATCGTGTACTTGAAATGCTTGACGGCGTTGGTGAGGAAGACCTTGGAGCGGTCGATCCCCGTCTCGCGCAGCATCTGGTCGAAGAGCTGGCCGGCGGGGCCGACGAAGGGACGGCCCGCGAGGTCCTCCTGGTCGCCCGGCTGCTCGCCCACCATCATCAGGCTCGCGTCGAGCGGCCCCTCGCCGGGGACGGCCTGCGTTGCCTGGGCGTGGAGGGGGCAGCGGGTGCAGCCGTCCTCCTCCTCCTTGAGGGCGGAGATCAGGCCGGGAGCGGAGGCGGGAACGGGCCTGGGCGGCGGCGGGCGGTTGGCGAGCGCCTTGGCGTAGAAGGGCGCGCGGGTGGGCGCGGCCTCGGCCATGTCTCGGACGCGGGACTCCGCGTTGGCGAGGAGGTCGGGGATGATCGCCGTCTCGGGCAGGTTCTTCCAGTACTTCTTGGGCATCTCGGCGAGCATCCGGTCCACCTTGACGCGGGCCGGGTTGAAGATGTTGCGGAAGTAGGTGAGCCAAAGCTCCTCCTGCGCGTCCTCGGGGAGGTCGGGCTTCTCCACGCCCTCCTCGAAGGAGACGGTGCCGTCCTCGTAGCGGGCCACGAGGTCGGGGGTGGCGATGAGCCAGTCCATGTCGGTGAAGCGGCGCGCGAAGAAGGGAGCGGCGGGTTCCAGCGTGAAGTGCGAGGGCTCGAACCAGGCGGCGAAGCGGCGGCGGGAGGCGTCACGCTCTCCGACCTCGCGGAATCGGACGAAGGACTTGGTCTTGTGGATGTCGCGGTGGACGGCCCGGTCCATGTGGCGGAGCGCCACGAGGTCGCGGTCGGCTGCGTCCTGCATCAGCTCGCGCTCGGTCCGAAGGCGCCAAAGGAAGGCGTAGAGGCGGGCGAACCTCTCCGGGTCCTTGTGCCAGACGACCTGGGAAGCGAGGTGGACGAAGCTTTCGGGGACGCGGATCTGGCCCACCTTGGGGGCGGGCGGCGGCTCATCCTCGGCCCAGAGCAGGGCCTCACCGGGGCCGCGGCTCCAGGTGATCGCCTCGGGGGGGATGCGCGCGGACAGGCAGGCGCGGGCGGCCTCGCGCCAGGCCTCGGCCGTGCCGACCTTCGGGAGGGTCACATGGGGCATGAGGTTCATGTATTGTTCTGCGCCTTGAGTCGCAATCGAGAGATAACGCGGAGGCCGGGGCCGGGGTCCCGGTGTGACTCGGTCAGAACAGGCTGAGCTGCTCGGGCTCGGGCGCGAACTTCGCCCGCAGGTCGGCGGTGTCGAGGAGCTGGCCGGGAGTCCAGTCGGGCAGCTCGATGAAAGGCTGCGCCTTCTTCAGGGAGGCGCCCATGCGGAGGAGGTCGTCGTAGCGGAGCGTCCGATGGCGGCGCGTGGCCAGGATGCGATCCACGGTCTTGGTGCCGATGCCCGGCACGCGGAGAAGCATCTCGCGGGGCGCGCTCTGGACGTTGACGGGAAAGCGCTCGCGGTTCTGGAGCGCCCAGGCGAGCTTGGGATCGATGGCGAGGTCGAGGTTGCCATCCTGGGCGATCTCCTCGGCCGAGAAATCGTAGAATCGCATGAGCCAGTCGGCTTGGTAGAGCCGATGCTCCCGCATCAGGGGGGGCTTCACGAGGGGGAGCTTGGCGGTCGAGTCCGGGATGGGCGAGAAGGCGGAGTAATAAACGCGCTTGAGCCCGTAGGAGCCGTAGAGGCGGGCGGACTGCTTGAGGATGGTGGCGTCGTTCGTGGCGTCGGCGCCGACGATCATCTGCGTGGACTGCCCGGCGGGGGCGAAGACCTTGGGCTTGGTGCCCTTGTGGGACGCGTCCTCGGAAGCTTCGCGCCGCAGGCGGATGTCGCCCATGTGCTTGCGGATCGCGCCCGCGTCCTTTTCCGGCGCGAACTGGGCAAGGCTGATCTCGGTCGGAAGCTCGATGTTGACGGACAAACGGTCGGCGTGGAGGCCAGCCTCCTCGATCAGCTCCGGCGAGGCGCCGGGGATGGTCTTGAGGTGGATGTAGCCGCGGAAGTCGTGCTCCTCGCGCAGAGATTTCACGATGCGGACCATGTCGCGCATGGTGTCGTCGGGCGACTTGATGATGCCGGAGGAGAGGAACAGCCCCTCGATGTAGTTGCGGCGGTAGAATTCGAGCGTGAGCTTCACCACCTCCTCGGGCGTGAAGCGGGCGCGTTCGACGTTCGAGGAGACGCGGTTCACGCAGTAGGCGCAGTCGAAGACGCAGAAGTTGGTCATCAGGATCTTAAGGAGCGACACGCAGCGGCCGTCCGGCGTGAAGCTGTGGCAGATGCCGTTGCCGTCCGTGGACCCCAGCCCCTTGCCATCGCGCGAGTCGCGCTTGGACGTTCCCGACGAGGCGCAGGAGGCGTCGTAGCGAGCCGCGTCGGAGAGAATCGCAAGCTTCTCTTGGATGTTCTTGGCCATGGCGTTCATGTAATGTTCAGGGCTGGCTCCGGCAACCTTTTGAGGCGTGTCGCGGTGGATTTTTCGTCCGTGTGGCCGGGGTTTGCAGGCCGTTCGATGACTCTTTTCGCGGTCCTCCGATTCGCTCGGGAGTCGCTCCGTGCGTGGGTCGCCCGGGGGCCGGGGGACTTGGCCCGCGGACTGTCCCACGCTATGGCTGCCGCCCGTTTCCCCCCACCTTGCGAGACGCCATGACCCTAGATGCCGCCCGCCGCATTCCCCACGCCATCGCCGCCGAGATCGGGGCCGGGGTCCCGCAGGTCGCGGCGGCCATCGCGCTTCTGGACGGGGGGGCCACGGTGCCCTTCGTCGCGCGCTACCGCAAGGAGGCGACGGGCGGGCTCGACGACACGCAGCTTCGGACGCTGGCCGAGAGGCTCGGCTACCTGCGGGAGATGGAGGGGCGGCGGGCGGCCATCGTCGCGTCCATCCTTGAGCAGGGGAAGTTGACGGACGACCTCGCGCAGAGGCTGGCGCAGGCCGGGACCAAGGCGGAGCTGGAGGACATCTACCTGCCCTACAAGCCCAAGCGGCGCACCAAGGCGATGATCGCGCGGGAGAACGGGCTCCAGCCGCTTCATGACGCCATCCTCGCGGACAGCCGTGCCGATCCGGTGGAGCTGGCGCGGGGCTATGTGGGCGAGGCCGTGCCGGACGCGAAGGTCGCGCTGGAGGGCGCCCGCGACATCCTGGCGGAAGGGCTGGCGGAGGACGCGGACCTGCTCGGGCGGCTGCGGGGGCACATGAAGCAGGTGGCGCGCCTCAACGCGAAGGTGGTGGAGGGGAAGGAGGCCGAGGGCGCGAAGTTCTCGGACTATTTCGCGCATTCGGAGGCCTGGGCGACGGCGCCGTCGCACCGCGTGCTCGCGATGCTGCGGGGGCGCAACGAGGGGGTCCTGGCGCTCGACCTCGGCGTGGACGACGACGCCCCCCGGGGGGAGAGCCCGGCGGAGCGGATGTGCGGCGCGGCGCTGAAGACCTCGGGGAGCGGGCCGGGCGACAGGTGGCTGCGGCAGGCGGCGAGCTGGGCCTGGCGGGTGAAGCTGCGGACGTCGCTGTCCCTCGACTTCCTGGCCGAGATGCGCGAGCGGGCCGAGGAGGAGGCGATCCGCGTCTTCGCGCGCAACCTCAAGTCGCTGCTCCTCGCCGCGCCCGCTGGGGGGAAGGCGACGATGGGGGTCGATCCGGGCATCCGCACTGGCTGCAAGGTCGCGGTGGTGGATGCGACCGGGAAGGTCCTGGCGACGGAAACGGTCTATCCGTTCCAGCCCAAGAACGACCTCCGGGGCGCGCAGGTGATGCTCGCGCAACTCATCGCGAAGCATGGCGTGAGGCTCATCGCCATCGGCAACGGCACCGCGAGCCGGGAGACCGAGAAGATGGTGGGCGACCTCCTCGCGGCGCTGCCGGGGAGCGACAAGCCCGTGAAGGTGATCGTGAGCGAGGCGGGAGCCTCGGTCTATTCGGCTTCGGAGTTGGCGGCGCGGGAGTTCCCGGACCTCGACGTGTCGCTGCGCGGCGCGGTGTCCATAGCGCGGAGGCTCCAGGACCCGCTGGCGGAGCTGGTGAAGATCGAGCCCAGGTCCATCGGCGTGGGCCAGTACCAGCATGACGTGGACCAGGGTCGGCTCGGCCGGTCGCTGGAGGCGGTGGTCGAGGACGCCGTGAACGCGGTGGGGGTGGACCTCAACACGGCTTCCGCGCCGCTGCTGGCGCGGGTGTCAGGCGTGGGGCCGTCGCTGGCCGGGGCCATCGTCGCGCACCGCGACCAGAACGGGCCGTTCCGCACGCGGCGGGAATTGCTGAAGGTGGCGCGGCTCGGCCCCAAGGCCTTCGAGCAGGCGGCAGGGTTCCTGCGCATCCCGGGCGGCGCGGAGCCGTTGGATGCCTCCTCGGTCCACCCCGAGGCCTATGACGTCGCGCGGCGGATCGTGAAGGCCTGCGGGCGGGACATCCGGGCGCTGATGGGCGACGGATCGGCCCTGCGGCAGCTGGACCCTCGCGCCTTCGTGGACGACCGCTTTGGGCTGCCGACGGTGAAGGACATCCTGGCGGAGCTGGAGAAGCCCGGGCGCGACCCGCGCCCCTCCTTCAAGACGGCCTCGTTCGCCGAGGGCGTGAACGAGATCCGGGACCTCCAGCCGGGGATGCTGCTGGAGGGGACCGTAACCAACGTTGCAGCCTTCGGCGCCTTCGTGGACATCGGCGTGCATCAGGACGGGCTCGTGCACGTGAGCCAGCTCGCGGATCGGTTCGTGAAGGACCCGCACGAGGTGGTGAAGGCCGGGGACGTGGTGAAGGTCCGGGTGGTCGAGGTGGACGCGGCGCGGAAGCGCATCGCCCTCACGATGCGGAGCGACTCGGGCCAAGCCCGGGAGCAAGCGCGCGAGCGGGGGCCGGCCCGGGACAAGGCCCCGGCGCGCGGGCCGTCGCAGGCCTCGCCCAAGGGGGGATCGCCGGGTGGGAACGCCTTCGCCGACGCGCTGAAGGGCAAGTTCGGGAAGTGAGGCCGTGTGAGGCCGGACCGCATTGGTCCCGCCGGGGGCCTGTGATAAGGCGTCGCGCCGAGCGGGCCGGTGCAAGCGGGGACGCGGGGAGACCGGCCCAGGGTTTCGTCGGGAGGACGGCGCATGAACGCAATCGATCGGGTGACGGAGCCGCGGCTGACCTCGCTGTCCCATGGCGGCGGCTGCGGGTGCAAGATCGCGCCGGGCGTCTTGTCCGAGATGCTGAAGGGCACGGTTGGGCTGCCGGTGCCCGAGGCCCTGCTGGTCGGGATCGAGACGGCGGACGACGCGGCGGTCTACCAGCTGAACGACACGCAGGCGTTGGTGGCGACGACCGACTTCTTCATGCCCATCGTGGACGACCCCCACGACTTTGGCCGCATCGCCGCGACCAACGCGATCAGCGACGTCTACGCGATGGGCGGCACGCCGATCATGGCGCTGGCGCTGGTGGGGATGCCGATCAACGTCCTGTCGGGCGAGACCATCGGGCAGGTCCTCGCGGGCGGCGCCTCGGTCTGCCGCGAGGCGGGCATCCCCATCGCGGGCGGCCATTCCATCGACTCGGTGGAGCCGATCTACGGCCTCGTGGCGCTGGGGCTGGTGGACCCGCGCGTCGTCAAGCGCAACGCGCGTGCCGAGGCGGGCGACGTGCTGGTGCTGGGCAAGCCGCTGGGCGTGGGGATCATGTCGGCGGCGCTGAAGAAGGGCGCGCTGGACGCCGAGGGCTATGCCCGGATGATCGCTACGACGACGAAGCTGAACACGCCAGGGCCCGAGTTGGCGCGGCTGGAGGGCGTCCATGCGATGACCGACGTGACAGGCTTCGGGCTGGCGGGCCACGCGCTGGAGATGGCGCGGGGGTCGGGCTGCGAGGTGCGGCTCGACTGGGCGGGGGTGCCGCTGCTGGAGCAGGTGCGGGCGCTGGCGGGGCAGGGCTTCGTGACCGGCGCCTCCGGGCGGAACTGGGCGAGCTACGGGGCGGAGGTGGACCTCGCGGAGGGATTCGCGCCGGAGGACCGGGCGCTGCTCTCCGATCCGCAGACGAGCGGCGGGCTCCTGGTGGCCTGCGCGGCCGGGGCGGTGGACGAGGTGATGGCCACTTTCCGGCGGCACGGGTTCGAGGGCGCGTCGGTGGTCGGGTCCGTCCGGGAGGGCGCGCCCCGGCTGGCGGTCAGCTGACGGATCGCGCGGCCTTTCGCGCCGATCCGTCCCGCGATAGGGAGCGCCCCATGTCCCGCGCCTTTGCCTCCGTCCCGGAGTTCCTTGCCCATGGCTTCGACGACCTGATTGACGTCCGCAGCCCGGCCGAGTTCGCCGAGGACCACGTGCCGGGCGCAATCTCCCTCCCCGTGATGTCCAACGAGGAGAGGGCCCGCGTCGGCACGATCTACGTGCAGGAGAGCCCGTTCCTTGCCCGCAAGATCGGCGCGGCGGTGGTGGCCCGCAACGCCGCGGCCCACATCGAGGGGCCGCTCGCAGACCGCGACGGAGGCTGGCGTCCCCTGGTCTACTGCTGGCGCGGGGGGCAGCGCTCGGGCAGCTTCACGACGATCCTGAGCCAGATCGGCTGGCGTGCCGACACCGTCGAGGGCGGTTACCGGAGCTGGCGGCGGCTGGTGCAGGGGGCGCTCTACGAGGGAACGCTGTCGCACCGGCTGGTGCTTCTCGACGGTCTGACAGGGACCGCGAAGACGGAGATCCTGCACCGACTGGACCGGCTTGGGATGCAGGTGCTGGATCTGGAGGGGCTGGCGGGGCACCGGGGGTCGCTCCTGGGCGGGATGCCGGGCGGGCAGCCCTCGCAGAAGGGGTTCGAGACGGAGCTGGCGACGCGGCTCGCGGCGCTCGATCCGGGCCGTCCGGTGCTGGCCGAGGCCGAGAGCAGCAAGGTGGGCGACCTCGCGCTGCCCCCGGCCCTGTGGGCGGCGATGCGGAAGGCGGAGCGGATCGAGGTGACGGCGGCGCCCGAGGCCAGGGCGCGCTACCTCGCCCGGACCTATGCCGACCTCGCCGGGGACCGCGACCGGCTGGAGCCGATCTTGCTTCAGCTTGTGGCGCTGCGGGGCCGGGCCGTGGTGGACCGCTGGCTCGCGCTCCTACGCGCGGGCGAGGCCGAGGCGCTGGCCGCCGCGCTGATGATGGATCACTACGATCCGGCCTATCGCAGCGGACAGGCGCGTCATCCGGCACCGAAGCTTGGCCCCGTCGATGCCGGGACGCTGGCCGAGGCTGACCTCGAGCGGACGGCCCAGCGGATCGCGGAGATGGTGGGCGAGGACTGAGGGGCCCCGCGTCAGCCCTGGCGGCCCACCCAGATCCCCACGAGGGCCGTCGCAGCCACCAGGGACAGGAACAGGTTGACCGCGATCAGCACCCAGCCAGGCAGCCGGTCGATGTCGGGCGCCTCGGGCTCCACCTTGAAGAGCTGGCGCCGGACGCCCGCGACGAAGCAGAAGATCGCGAAGAGCATGAGCACCGAAGCCTGCGCCAGGACCATCCAGCCGGGCACAAGGCCCTCGAGGAGCGCCCGCGCCCCGATCCCGCCCGCGAGGCCCACGAGCCCGGTCCGCACCCACGCCGCATAGGTCCGCTCGGCGGCAAAGATCGTGCGGTCCCCTGCGAGCTCGGTCCGCCGCTCGGCGCTGTCCTTGGTGATGACGGCGGCGGTGGCGGTCGTCTGCGCGGCGACGGCCGAGGTCTCGGCGGCGGCCGAGGTCCGGGTGGCGGCCTGGGTCGTCGTCCGGGCGGCAGCGCTTGCGTGCTGGGCGGCGGTCGCGGCATTCTCGGCGGCGGCTTGCGTCTGCTCCTTGGTCTCCCGGACCGCGGCTGCCGTCTTGTCCTTGCCTTCGTCCATCATCGCCCCGCCGTGACACTCGGGAAGAGGGTGGAGCGGCAGGGGCGGCTGCCAAGCCCTGCGAGCGTCGCGACCGTCGTGTTCGGACGCCCCCGGTTGTCCTCAGGACCCAGGGACGTCAGGCGAGCCTGCGAGCGGGAGGCGCTACCTTGACGGCTCAGGTGCGGCGCAGGCCGGTCTCCTCCAGGAGGCCGCGGTCGCGAGCCTCATAGTAGTAGCCGCGGCGATACCAGTCATAGGCGCGTTCCTGGTTTCCGTTCGCGACGATGTAGGCGCCGCGCAGG
>Ga0210040_10003495_pt1 | contig 21227 bp, 7 predicted proteins | sample CryGeyCG12114_NA_FD_185462 | JGI IMG/M metagenome (GOLD analysis project Ga0210040, IMG submission 185462) | Groundwater microbial communities from aquifer - Crystal Geyser CG19_WC_8/21/14_NA (SPAdes) (version 2) | ecosystem: Environmental > Aquatic > Deep subsurface > Groundwater | place: USA... | reverse complement strand
CCTTTTACCTTTATATTAGAAGCCAGCAGCAAAGTACCTAAGCTAGCCGGCGCTAAGAAAAAGACTGTTGGAATCCGGGTGCCCGACCACCAAATTCCGTTAATGCTGGTAAAAGAACTCGGCAACCCTGTTATATCTACATCTATTCACGATGAAGATGAAGTAATAGAATACAGCACCGACCCCGAATTAATTTTCGAGAAATATAAAGGCTTAGTAGATATGATAATTGATGGTGGTTACGGTAAAAATATACCTTCTACGGTAGTAGATTGTCAGCAAGGAGTTTGCGAAGTACTGCGCCAGGGGGCCGGCGATATAGAAGCATTTATGTAAAAGAATATGCCTTTCCAGGAAAAGCAAAGCCCATAATTATCAAAAGAGAGTAGTTTAAAGGCTTAATAAACTCAGATGGAATTTATAATAAATGAAAAAAATACACCAAAGTATTACAGCAAATCAATAACAACCGATCAAGCATAGGGTTTAACAGAGATAATGCTGATTGAATTAATGTCTCTTATTTATCCACCCTCTTTCATAAGTATCATCCATAAAACTAAACTCAATCTTAAACCATTATATTAGTATTTAGATTGAACTTTATAACCGTACGATAAAGTTAATTTTAAGGAATGATACACGTGTAAGGAGGAGAAAGCAACAGTGCTTATTTAAATGCCTAAAATTAACTACAATCTAAATGTTGCTTGCTGTAAATGGAAAATAATAGCTTGGTTAGTTTTTTTGCTATTTACTAATCCTTTATACGCTCAAAATCAATCCGTATTTCTTAAAATAGATGAAATCAATAACCTTCCGATTAGTTCTGTAACCAGCATAACGCAAGATACGGATGGTTTTATCTGGATAGGAACTAAAAATGGCTTAAGCCGCTATGACGGACATAGCTTTAAACTGTATAACTACACCAATAACAGATTAGATGCCGATGATGTATCGGCCGTATTTATAGATTCCCGAAAACGTATCTGGATAGGCACCTTAGACGGCTTGCATTTATTAAATAAAAAAACAGACCAATTTATTTCCTTTAAGCATAGCGAAACAAAACAAAAAAGTATTTCCTCTAACGAAGTAAATACCATTTTCGAGGATGCAGCAAAACAAATATGGATTGGCACTGAGAGAGGGCTTAACCAGTTTATAGAACGAGATAGTACCTTTGTTACCTACCTGGCTAACTCAAACCCTACTTCACTAAACCACAATAGTGTAAAAACCATTTTCGAAGACGCAGATCGAAATTTATGGATAGGCACTTTTGGGGGCGGCCTCAACCAATTTTCAAAAAGTCGCAAGCAGTTTACCCGGTACTTGTTTACCAACTCAAAAGCAGATGCGCGCTCGGCTAATTACATTAATACCATTAAATCTTTCAGCAAAACTGAACTGCTGCTCGGCACTTCGGGCGATGGTTTATTAATTTTTAATTGCCTAAGCGGCCAACTTAAACCTTTTTTTCAGCATAACCCTACCCTAGCGGCCATATCTATTATTAGGGCCATTTTTAGAGAAGCAAACGGCACTTTCTGGATCGGAACCGATGGCAATGGTTTAATCAAGATTCAGAACGCCAGAACGGAAAACCCAAAAGTTGAGCTCTTTGAAAAGAATAATGAAATACAAAATTCCCTTGCGAGCAATGGTATCTATTCTATCTTTGCCGATCGGCAAGGAAATTTATGGTTGGGCACTGCTTGGAATGGAATTAATATCCTAAAAAGGAAAGAACCAGAAGTACAGTTTTACCACAGCGATTTCAAAGGTGCCAACCCATCACCCGTATTGTCGGTTTATAAGCAACAAGATAAATTATGGTTTGGCACCGATGGCTTCGGACTCAATATTCTAAACTTTAAATCGAATGAAGTTACCCGGTTTTCTAAGCAAAAGTTGGGTGGCGATTATGTGCAGTTAATTAAAGAACGTAAATCAGGAGACTTTTTTATTGGCACCTTTTCCGATGGGCTCATTTTATTAAACCCTCAAACCGAAAAATTTCAGCAGTATAAACACCAGGCAAACGATCCCAACTCATTAAGTTATAACGATGTAAGAGCGGTAATAGAGGAAGACAACGGAAATTTCTGGGTAGCTACCTGGGGAGGTGGATTAAATTATTTTAACAAAGCAACCGGTAAATTTACCGTTTACCGAAAAGAAGCCCGTAATAGCCACTCCCTGACCAGCGATAATGTGGTAGCCCTTTCGGAAGATGAGAAAGGAAATATTTGGGTAGGCACTTTTGGCGGCGGTTTAAATTTATTCAATCCTAAAACCCGCAAGTTTTATCAGTTTAAATCCCAACCAGCAAGGCACCTGCCGCTTAGTACCCTTAATATTATAAGTTTATTAAAAGACTCGCATGGCTTTTTATGGATAGGCACTTGGGGCCAGGGTTTATACAGGCTTAATACCCAAAACCAGCAATTTGTAAAATTTAATAAATTAGATGGTCTGCAAGAAAAAACAGTAACAGCACTGGCCGAGGATGAAGAGGGCAATATTTGGTTAAGCACCAAAAGCGGTATTTTTGAGTACGAACAACGCACCAAAAATTTTAAGCGTTATAGTCAGTTAAATGGTAGTTACCATATAAATGCCGTTTTTAAGACTGGCAGTCAGTTGTATTTTGGTGGGAATGAAGGCGTGGTGGCATTCGAGCCGAAGAGGTTGCAGAACCCGGAAAAAGAACCCATTATTAAATTTACGGGATTTAAACTGTTAAACAAAGAAGTAAAAGCAGGAGAAGCCAACAAGATTTTAAATAAAAATATTCTGGATGAAGATTTTATAGAACTGAAGCATAACCATTCGCTTATCACTTTTGAGTTTACCGCCTTAAATTTCCCTTTCTCTAATTATGAGTACGCCGTTAAGTTAGAAAACTTTGATCGGGATTGGCGTAGCATTGGTACGCAACACGAAGCTACTTTTACCAACTTAGCTCCAGGCAACTATACTTTTAAAGTAAAAGCCCGAATACCGGGTGAGAAATGGGGCAACAGTTACCAGCAATTGCAAATATTGGTGCACAAGCCATTTTGGAAAACCTGGTGGGCTTACTTGCTTTACTTCAGTATAGCCAGTTTCCTGCTGTATCTTTTTTATCGGTATACCATTCACCTCGAAAAATTAAAAAACAATCTTCATTTGGAGAAAATAACCCGGGAGAAAGAGCAGGAACTTAATAAACTAAAGCTGCAATTCTTTACCGATGTTTCCCACGAAATCCGGACCCCTGTTACCCTCATGTTGGGCAGCATTAATCGCATAATCGAGGATCAGGAAGGTTTCCGCAAGCAAGAGATCGTGCAGGAATTAAAAAAGAATGGTTCTCATTTACTTCAATTGGTAAATGAATTGCTCGATTTCCGAAAAATAGATGCAGAAGGCATTAAAATTAAAGCCTCAGAAAGTGATTTTGTTAGTTTTGTAAAAGAAATATTTCTTTCGTTCAGCAGCCACGCCGAAAACCTGGGCATAAATTATTCTTTTTTCTGCGCCTACGAATTTATTCCGCTCTGGTTCGATAAAGAGCAAATGGAGAAAGTAGTTTACAACCTACTCGCTAATGCGTTTAAATTTACCGAGGCAGGTGGTGCCATTAATGTGGAAGTAGCGCAAAACGATTATAATGTGGTGCTGGTGGTAGAAGATACCGGCAAAGGTATTTCCGAAACCAAGCTGAAGAAAATTTTTAAAAGGTTTTACCAAAGTGGAAATCATAACCAGATACAAGAAAACGGTTTTGGTATTGGACTTTCTATTGTAAAAAATATTACTAAGTTACACGGCGGTAAAGTTTTTGTGGAAAGCGAGCCAGGCAAAGGCAGTAAATTTTCGGTGAAGCTATTGCGGGGCGAGAGCCACCTGACGCCGCTTCAGAAAATGGCAGAAGCAGATACACCAGAAAACGTGGGAAATTACCTGGTAAGCAGTCCTGAACCTAAACCAGAACAAATGCTAACAAATCAGTTGGCCGAAGCCTCCGTTCTGGTAGTGGAAGATAATACTGATCTTCGAAATTACCTGCTGACGCTGCTACAACCCTTATTTCATACTTTTTCGGCCAGCAACGGAGTAGAGGGCTATGAACTGGCACTAGCCCAAATGCCGGATCTGATTATTAGTGATATTATGATGCCCCAAAAAGACGGCATTACCCTAACCCGGGAACTTAAAAAAGATGTACGGACCAGTCACATTCCGGTGATATTATTAACCGCCAGAACCTCTTTTATTTATAAAAAGGAAGGGCTGGAGACTGGAGCCGACGATTATATTACAAAACCATTTAGCGAAGCACTGCTCAAAACTCGTATTTTAAATTTATTAAAAAACAGGCAAATCTTACGCGAGAAATTCCAGTTAGAGGTTGTGATAGAGCCTAAAAAGCTGCTGGTAAGCACGCCAGATCAGGACTTTTTAACGGAACTAACCGAAATTTTAAATCAGCATTTAGATAACACTGAACTAAGCGCTGAATTTATCTCGAAACAAATTGGTATTAGTCATTCGGTAGTTTATAAAAAATTAAAATCGCTTACCGGCTTGTCGCTCGTGGAGTTTATCCGGGACTTTAGGTTAAAGCGGGCAGCGCAATTGCTCCAGGATTATGATTTGCCCGTTACGGATGTTTGCTATAAAGTAGGTTTTTCGGATCGCCGGTACTTTAGCCAGATGTTTAAGAAAAAGTTTGGCGTTTCCCCATCTGCATACGGAAAGGATCTGACCACTAATTCAATACTGAATAAAGAAGATTTGTAAGTTCTGAATATGGCCTAGGTGTGCGGCCATCTACTTCAATCAATCTATTAACTGGTTCCTGCTAATGTTGAATATATCTTTAACTTGGCTGCTGTTCGGGCTTAAATTTAATCAGTGTTGCCTGCCCTAGCAGCTACTCCTAAAATTTGAGGCAACTACTAGTTAGGCCTGCCACCCAATTATCCTTTTGCTGCACCACCATAAACCCCATGAGGTATTTTTTATTCATGAGCAATTAAGCCTTAATTTATTTCGATAGAGCCTTTCATTGTGATTTTTTCCCTAACAAACGATTTTACCATACCTTTTGCATGGAAATATCCCCCCTCCTGGCAAGATTTTGTCCCTAATTTTAGGAAATTTTTAACCCATGAAAATACTTATTATCAAAAGACACTTGGTTGGTGTGTTGCTGGTTATAATGGTTTTGCTTTTTATATACTTATTATAAATTAATGAATGCTAATAAAGAAAATTACCCACTAGTATTCTGGAGATGATAAACTGGATATGATAAAATAATGCTAATAATAATCTAATTTATTAATGTAATATCTCAATATTTAACTAACACCTATCCTCTATTAAAAGTATAATAATTAAATCTTAACTCGTCTATGATAAATTTTAGCAGGCAAAGGATATTTTCAACAACTGGGTTTTCTAAGAACCGGTTAATCAGGAAATGTGCTTTTTTGTTTTTTTTAATAACTATTATTGTTCATGTAGGTAGTATGCAGGCGGCAGCACAGCAGTTAACCGTTACCGGTACTGTTACCAACCCTGCCGGAGAACCTTTGCCGGGGGTTACTGTTTTATTAAAAGGTACCAATACGGGCGCCACTACTAGCTTGGATGGCCAGTTTAGCTTAGCTGTGCCGGATAGAAATGCGGTGCTGCAGATCTCATTTATCGGTTACCTTACCCAGGAAGTGCCGGTAAATGGCCGCAATACCCTGGCTATTACTTTAGCCGAAGATGCCAAGGCGCTGGAAGAAGTAGTAGTTATTGGTTACGGAACGCAGCGCAAAAGCGATTTAACTGGTTCCGTAACAGCCATTTCGTCGGAAGACTTTAACCGGGGCCAGAATACCACGCCCGAGCAGTTAATTGCGGGTAAAGTGGCCGGGGTGCAAATCACATCCAACGGTGGGGCGCCGGGTGCCGGTAGCCAAATCCGTATTAGAGGCGGTTCTTCTTTAAATGCCAGCAATAATCCTTTAATTGTAATAGACGGGGTGCCTTTAGATAATACCGGCGTAGTCGGCACGGCCAATCCGCTAAGCATGATTAACCCGAACGATATTGAAACTTTTAATATTTTGAAAGATGCCTCGGCTACTGCTATTTACGGTTCCCGGGCTTCTAATGGTGTTATCATCATCACAACTAAAAAAGGTAAAGAAGGCGATAAAATGCGGGTAAATTTCAGTTCGCTGGCTTCTCTTTCCGAAATAACAAAAACCCTTGGCCTGCTTTCTGCCGATGAGTACCGGGCGGTGGTAAACCAATATGCCCCGGAAACGAATAAAGCTTTGCTCGGTAACGCTAATACCAACTGGCAAGACCTTATTTACCAAACAGCTTTTACTACGGATAATAACCTGAGTTTAAGCGGTACTTATAAAAAATTGCCTTATCGCTTGTCTGTAGGTTATCTCGATCAGAATGGTACGTTGAAAACCTCAAACATGAAACGTACATCCGCGGCGCTAAATCTGAATCCGGTTTTTCTGCAGGATCATCTGCGCGTAAACCTAAGCGTACGAGGAATATATACGAATAACACCTTTGCCGATGAAGGCGCCATTGGCGCCGCCGTAAACATGGACCCAACCCAGCCGGTTTATGCCAATAATAACTTAGGCGGTTTTTTTGAGTGGGTAGATGTAAACGGTATTCCGATTACCTTAGGACCGCGTAACCCGCTTAGTTTACTCACTCAGCGCGACGCTACGGGCGAGGCCCGCAGAAGCATTGGTAGCCTGCAATTCGATTACAAGTTCCATTTTTTGCCGGAACTGCGCGCTAACCTGAACATAGGCTACGATATTTCTAAAGGCGAAGGGCATACGTACCTGCCGGTAATATTAGCCTCTGTATTTGCCCGAGGCGGCAGCAATACCCAATACGCCCAATCTAAAAAGAATAAACTACTGGATTTTTACCTGAATTATACCAAAGACTTGGCCAGTATTAACAGCCGGATTGATGTAACAGCTGGTTATTCGTACCAGGACTTCCTGCGGGAAGAACCTTCGTTCCCCGAATTAAATGCCGAAGGAGATGTATTGACACCAGCGGCTATTAATCCGTTTAAAACCCAGAATACCCTAGTTTCCTTTTTCGGCAGAATAAATTATACGTTCCGGGATCGCTACCTACTCACGGCTACGTTGCGGCAAGATGGATCATCGCGCTTTAATCCGGATAACCGCTGGGGTACTTTCCCGGCGCTAGCCCTGGCTTGGCGAATTATTGAAGAGCCTTTCCTCAAAAATACAACTGCTATTACCGATTTAAAATTAAGAGTTGGCTACGGTGTAACCGGTCAGCAGGAAATTGGCGAAGATTATCCTTATTTAGCCCGTTATGTAGTTGGGGATAATACGGTGCAATATCAGTTTGGCAACCAATACTACAGCACGTTCCGTCCGGCTGGGTTCGATCCTAATATTAAATGGGAAGAAACCACTACCTACAATACTGGTTTAGACTTTGGGTTTGTAAACGGCCGGATTTCTGGTAGCCTTGATTATTATTTCAAAAAGACAAAAGATTTATTAGCTACTATTCCGCCAGCAGCCGGTACCAACCTAACCAATACCCTCTATACCAACGTGGGCAACCTGGAAAATAAAGGACTGGAATTAGCGCTTAACTTTAAACCTGTGGCGCAGGAAAACTTTACCTGGGATTTTGGGTTTAATGCCACTTTTAACCGGAATAAAATCACAAACCTGAGCAAAACGCAAGACTCTGCTTCGGTGGGGCAGGTAGCTGGTTCGGTAGCTGGCGGCACGAATAATGCCGTGCAAATCCATACTGTGGGCTATCCTACTTTTTCTTATTACTTATTAAAACAGGTTTATAACGAAGACGGTACTCCGATGGAAGGCTTCTACGTGGACTTGAATAATGATGGTGTAATTAATGAACAAGACCTGTACCGGTATCAGTCGCCGGCCCCAAAAGCTTCCTTAGGATTTAACTCCCAACTGGCTTATAAAAAGTGGAGCATGTCTTTTACCATGCGGGCCAACCTGGGCAATTACGTCTACAATAATACCCGGGCCAATGCGGTTTCCAATAATGTAACCTGGCCGGGCTATTTACTCAATATTCCGAGCAGCTACCTCGAAACCCGGTTTACCGGCAACGACAACAACCGCTTACGTTCCGACCTTTGGATAGAAAATGCTTCCTTCCTCCGCCTCGACAACCTTAACTTTGGCTATGATTTTGGTAGGATAATGAACGAAAAAGCAGGTTTACGTTTGTCGGCAAGCGCGCAAAATGTATTTGTAATTACCAAGTACAGCGGCCTGGATCCGGAAGTTGCCGGCGGAATCGATAACAATTTCTATCCGCGGCCCCGCATTTACACCTTGGGTTTGAACCTGGATTTTTAATCACCAAAGAGAATTATCGCCATGAATTATATAAAAAGAATTATTTATGCAGGAATAATCGCGGTAGCGGTTAGTTCCTGTACCAAAGACCTGGATCGGGAACCTTTTTACGATGCCACTACCGAAACAATTTACCGCGATTTTAATAATTATAAAGGTGTGTTGGCCCGGATTTATGCGGGCTACGCCGTAACCGGCCAAAGCACTGCTGATCGGCCCGATATTGGTGGATTTGACGTTGGCGAATCGGCTTACTTGCGGGCTTACTGGCAGTTGCAGGAACTTACCACCGATGAAGCCGTGATTGCCTGGAGCAACAGCGGCTTGCCGGACCTGCACGAAATGGATTGGGCCTCGACTAATAATTATACCCGGCTAATGTACGACCGCTTGTTTTTCCAGATTGCCGTAACCAACGAGTTTATCCGGGAAACTTCCGATGAAAAGCTCAGCAGCCGGAACATTACCGGGAATAATTTAACCCAAGCCCAAATTTTCCGGGCTGAAGCCCGCTTTTTGCGCGCCCTAAGCTACTGGCATGCCTTGGATTTATATGGCAATATACCCTTTGTAACCGAAAACGAAGGCGTGGGTGCTTATTTCCCGGAGCAGATACAAAGACCAGGATTGTTTGAATATATTGAGTCGGAACTTCTGGCTATTGAAGGAGCATTAGTAAATGCCCGCCAGAATGAATATGCCCGGGCCGACAAAGCCGCTGCCTGGACTTTGCTTACCAAGCTATACCTAAATGCTGAGGTTTATACCGGCACCGCCCGCTATACCGATGCCATTACCTACGCTAAAAAAGTAATGGATGCGGGTTATACCCTGGAGCCGGAATACAGTAAATTATTTTTAGCCGATAATCATACCTCCAGCGAACTCATTTTTCCTATTGCGTTCGATGGCACCAGAACCCAATCCTGGGGCGGTATGAGTTTTATTATTAACTCGGCTATTGGCGGCACCATGAACCCGGCCAACTTTGGCATGAAAGTAAGTGGCTGGAACGGCATCCGGACAACCGAGAATATTGTTGAATTATTCAGTGATATTACCGGCAACACCGACGAAAGAGCCATGTTCTACACCAGTGATCAGAACCTGGAAATAAATAATATTGCAGCTTTCCAGGATGGCTACCCAATCACCAAATTCAAAAACATAACCTCCACTGGGCAGGCGGGTTCAGACCCAACCGGCACCTTCCCGGACACTGATTTCCCAATGTTCCGGTTGGCCGATGTTTACCTGATGTATGCCGAAGCGGTGCTGCGCGGCGGCATGGGTGGCTCCAGAGTCACCGCCCTCGATTATATAAACAGGTTGCGCAACCGGGCCTTTGATGGTACCTCCGGCAACCTCTCCGATGCGCAGTTAACGTTAGATTTTATTCTGGATGAACGGGCGCGGGAACTGAATTGGGAAGCGCACCGCCGCACCGATTTAATTCGCTTTGGCAAGTATACCGGCAGCAACTATGTCTGGCCCTGGAAAGGCGGCTCCCCAGCAGGCACCGGCGTGGAAAGTTACCGCAACCTTTTCCCGCTCCCCTCTTCCGACTTAATCTCGAACCCGAACTTACAGCAGAACGAAGGTTATTAAGAAACTAAAAAACTAAAGAGGAGCAGATTTATTTTTTGCAAAACTTATCTGCTCCTTATTTAAATATATAAAAAATGAAAAATATAAAAATCCGGGCCCATAGTTTATTCTTTCTTTGTTTGTTTTCACTGGTGCTTATTTCTTGTGAAAAAGATGAGGAACGAGCTATTTTTAAATTGGGCGAAGCCCCGGCCCTAAATGCCTCTGCCTCGAATGTGGTATTATCCGAAGCTACCATAAACGACAATGCCGTTGCATTTACCTGGTCAGCTGCCAATTACGGTCTGAATGCGGCCGTTACGTATACTTTAGAATTTGATAAAAAAGGCAATAATTTTGCCGATGCCGTAACAGTGGCAGCCGGCAATACCAAAATGAAAGAATTTACGGTAAGCGAGTTTAATGCACTGGCTTTTCAGCTTGGTTTAGAAGCCGGTGTGGCCGAAGAAATAGAAGTACGGGTGCAGGCCAATGTGGCGGCATCGGTACCAGCGGTTTATTCCAATCCGCTGGCCGTTACCACCACGGCTTTTGCTAGTGAACCGCCTTATCCTACTTTGTATATGGTTGGCCCAGCCACCGAGTTTGACTGGGAAGGTGCCAAAGGCACACCTATGTTCCGCGACGATACCGATCCGTTTGTCTATACTTTTACCGGTTACCTGGAACAAGGCGATCTTTTCGTATTAGGCTACCTTAATCAGTGGGGGCCTATGTGGGGTACCAACAGCGAAGGCACCCTCAGTTTCCGCCCTACCGATAAAGATCCGGAGCCTTGGAAAATTTGGGTGCCGGCAAATGGCTATTATACCTTTACCATGAACCTGCGGAATCTGACTTACACCTTGACTCCCTTTGATGCCGCCAGCAAGCCTGTTTATAACTCGCTCGGTATTACCGGTGGGTTTAACAACTGGGGCAATGTGGCCATGACCAAAACAACTTTTAACCCACACCTCTGGACTCTGGATTATACCATTGCGGCCAATACCGAATTAAAATTCAGTACTCCCGACTGGAGCGCCTCCTGGGGAGCAACCGGTAACTGGGAGCGTTTATACGGTAAGCTAACCTTTAAGGTGGACGGTAACCTATGGATATTAGCGGGCAGCAATCGCATCTTGTTCAACGACCTGACCGGCCACTATGTCTTTATCGAGAAATAAAATATTCAATATTTTAAGTTAAGACTATGTTTAAAATTTAAAACTTGGACTGTATACTTTATAAAGAGCGTATTTACTATAAATTTATAAAAAGGAAAAAGTCACTTATTGCCCTTAATCACCGTCATTCTGCAGAATTCGAAGAATTCCAAAAGAATCTTCTGGGTTACCTACTCAGAAGATTCTTCCAGATTGACGGTGATAAGTAGAGTTTTCAAAATTTAAACATGCTCTAAGATCATCCTTAAAGTTAAATAATTTAGTTGCTGTTAAATTTCCGTTGATTTAGACAAATGCACTCAGTAAACTATCTGTAGAATAGGTGTAAACACCTATTCTACAGATAGTGCAAGGAAATTATTTATGGTAAAAAATTTCATTAATAAGTTAATCAGGTAAAAGAAGCTTTAGGTTTTCTAACTTATCCCTGGACAACCTAATGGAACGATAATTATAGCAATCAGTTGGGCAGTCAGGCACCGGTAACCGGTTATCCCTACACCCAGGTAGACCAATTAAATTATTTAAAAGCATTAACTCAGGAAATGAAGGATGGTGGTGGCAAAAGCCTCGTTTACTGGGAGTCCGCCTGGATCACTTCAAACCTAAAAGATTTGTGGGGTACCGGTTATTCCTGGGAAAATGCTGCTCTTTTCAATGGCAATGCCGTGCTGGGTATGGATTACATGACAGCTACGTATAAATAAGCCGGAACAGGTAAGAAGAGAAGAGGCTCCTTCCTTATCCTGGATAACACAAGGCTGTTGCTAAACCTATTTAAGCAATCTAAAATTTAAATGAAATACAGATTTAAGTTATTATCTTTTTTTTGCTTTATAATTTTCGGCCTTTTTAGTTTTTCTTCACTACTAGCTCAGAATAAAAACACCAAAGAACCGGAGCTGGTTTATGTAGATAAGCAGGGAATACTACGCTGGAAGAAGAACAAACAAGAAGCTGCTTTTTTCGGGGTAAATTACACCGTACCTTTTGCATACGGTTATCGCTCCGTAATAAAACGGCAGATCAATCCGGAAAAGGCCATTGACCAGGATGTATATCACTTAGCGCGGTTAGGGTTTGATGCGTTCCGGGTACACGTTTGGGATACCGAAATTTCGGATACGCTCGGTAATTTACTGGAAAATGAGCACCTGCGCCTGTTCGATTACTTGGTTTACCGGTTAAAGCAACGCAACATTAAAGTTATGCTCACGCCAATAGCTTTTTGGGGCAACGGGTACCCGGAGCGCGATGAAAAAACGCCCGGCTTCTCGCACCTGTACGGAAAATCACGGGCCCTCGTAAATGAATATGCTTTTAAAGCCCAGGAAAATTACCTCAAGCAATTGTTGCAACACGTAAATCCGTACACCAAGCTTACCTACGGTGCCGATGCTAATATCATAGGAGCCGAAATAAACAACGAACCCCACCACTCCGGCCCCAAAGCCCGCACCACCGAATACGTAAACCGCATGGTAACGGCGGTGCGCAACACCGGCTGGACCAAACCTATCTTTTACAATATTAGTGAGTCGCCGCGCTATGCCGATGCGGTAGCCAAGGCTAATGTAGATGGTTTTAGTATGCAATGGTACCCTACCGGGTTAGTGGCCAACCGCACCTTACAGGGAAATTACCTGCCTCATGTCGACCGCTATGATATTCCGTTCGATACTATTCCGCAGTTTGCAAATAAAGCTTTAATGGTTTATGAGTTTGATGCCGGCGATATTTTAGGTTCGTATATGTATCCGGCCATGGCCAAAAGTTTCCGGGCCGCTGGGTTTCAGTGGGCTACCCAGTTTGCTTACGATCCAATGGCTACGGCCTACGCCAATACCGAATACCAGACCCATTTTGTAAACTTAGCCTACACCCCCGCCAAAGCCATTAGCCTACTGATCGCCGCCAAAGCTTTTCACCAGCTACCCTTACGAAAAAACTATGGCACTTACCCGGCTGATAGTGTTTTTAATGCTTTCCGGGTGAGCTATAAAGAATCGTTGAGCGAGATGAATACGGCACAGGAGTTTTACTATTCCAACACGACTCGTACCCAGCCGGTAAATGCCACCAAGCTAACGCATGTGGCGGGGGTGGGCAGTTCGCCGGTGGTGCAATACCGGGGAACCGGCGCTTATTTTTTAGATAAATTAGATAAAGGAGTGTGGCGGTTAGAGGTAATGCCCGATGCCATTCATATTCGTGATCCGTTTGCCAAAGCTTCGCCCAGCAAAGAAGTAAGCCGTATTCAATGGCAAACACAGGCCATGCAAATTACTCTTTCTGATTTAGGTAACACTTATTTTATCCGGGCGGTAAATGACGGCAATAGTTTTAACGCTACTGCCAAAGACGGCAGCTTTCAGGTACAGCCCGGAACTTACCTGCTCTCCCGGAAAGAGCGCACCTCCTGGAACGGAAACAGCCCTATGGGTACGATGCAGGTAAAGGAATTTGTAGCGCCGCAGCCATTCGATACCAAACCTTATGTGGTGCACCAGCCTTACCCCGAAGTTTCGGCTGGTAAAACTTTTTCTATTCAGGCTCAGATTGTAGGCATATTGCCCACTGCCAAAGTATCGCTGCAACTAAACAATCTGGCGGGGGTGTATAAAACAATTACTATGGAAAACACAGGCGCTTACCAATATCAGGCAGCGGTGCCGGTTGATCTGGTCATGCCCGGTCAGGTAAATTACCGGATTATGATACAGGACGCGGAAAAACAGTACACATTTCCGGGGGGCTACGAAGGCGATCCCTGGGCCTGGGATTATTACCACAACGACTCCTGGCAAACCTTTGTGGCTGCCGAAAAGAGCCAACTGGAACTTTTTAACGCCACCACTGACCGTTCGGTAGTTGTTTACCCAAATCTTTGGAAAAATGAGGAACGACAATTGCTGCCGGGCGATAAACGCGGTCAATTCAGTTTGAAGTTAACGGCGAAAGAATTGCCGGTTGAGCAAACAATGGGATTTCAGCAATCCATTGCCGACAAGTTAAAAGGAAGAGAATCGGAACTGGCCGCTTTTGATAAATTAGTGGTCCGCATCCGGACAGCAAATACAACACCGGTTCAGGTAAAAGTAAGTCTGATTACAGAAAATGCAGCCGCCTATGCGACAGATATACAGGTTGAAAACTCATTTAAAGATATTCGGATTCCGCTGAACACCTTAAAATCGAGTTCATTTATGCTGTTGCCGCGGCCATACCCGGGTTTCCAGCCTTTTGGGTTTAATTCAGCTAAGGCGGGTTCCTTTTCTTTACAACAAGCTGATAAGCTTCAAATATCTTTAGAGCAAAAGCTTAATCCGGCGCTATCCGGTCAAAACTATACCTTTGAGGTGGAATCGGTTTGGCTGGAAAAGAAATAAGAAATAGAAACAAATATCCATATTTAAGTATCAAGCTATAAGATATTAGGCCTTCTAAATGGCAGAAAACCGGTATCTAAAAATTTATTGCCAAGTTTAAGAAAAGACCTTTAGTGTACTTTCAAATAAAGACCTTTAGTGTACTTTCAAATTTAAAAATGAAATAATGAATTCTCCCATATTGAGAAACTTCGTATATCTATATTTAGTACTAATCAGTGGTTTAGTTGCCTGTAAAACTCAAAATACCAGTTTATCGGAGGGCAAAAATAACACCGGCTCGATCGTAAACTTTAACCACGGCTGGGAGTTTGTGAAAGATATTGATACAACCCAAGCTGCTAATCGTTTATTTACCAAAACGGCGCCGGTGGAGTGGCAGCAAGTATCACTTCCGCATACGGCTCGCCTCGAATCCATTGAAAAAAAAGAACAGCAATGGCAGGGCACTTGCTTTTACCGCAAATCCTTTACCATTCCGGCTACAGATAAAGGCAAACATATAGCTATCCAGTTCGAGGCAGCCATGCAAGTAGCCGACGTGTACCTCAACGGACAACACGTTTTCCGGCATTTAGGCGGATACTTACCCTTCTATGTAAATATTTCCGAAACGGTAAAGTTTGGGGAAGAGAACATTATCTTGGTAAAATTAAATAATCAGGATAACCCCGTTGTACCGCCCGGTAAACCTATTGCTACCTTAGACTTTAATTATTATAGTGGCATTTACCGGAATGTGTCCCTCATCACCAAAGACAAACTGTACATAACCGATGCCGTTGCCGCAAACCGCTTGGCTGGGGGGGGCGTTATGCTGCATTACGAAAATATAAGCCAGGCGGGCGCTACTTTGCTGCTGAAAACCGAAGTTAAAAATGATTTTCAGGATGGGCAAAATGCCCAAATCAGAATAATTCTGGCCGATAAAAATGGTAAAAATATAGCTACAGGCTTATCAGATAAAACTCCGGTAGCCGCTGGTAGTTTTGGCACTTTCACCCAAAAACTGAATATTTCCAATCCCAAACTATGGTCACCGGATGCACCTTACTTGTATACACTTTCGGTGGAGTTGCTCCGGGACGGAAAAATAACCGAGGTACAGGAGATTAAAACCGGTATCAGGAGTATCCGGTTTGCGGCGGATGGTTTTTACCTGAATAACCAGAAACTATTTATAAGAGGCACTAACCGGCACCAGGAATATCCATTAGTAGGCAATGCCCTCTCGGATCAAGCCCAATACCGGGATGCCTGGAAGATAAAAGAGGCCGGTTTTAACTTTGTCCGGAGTTCACACTATCCGCAATCGCCGGCTTTTCTCGCTGCCTGCGATGAATTGGGTATTTTGGTGATGGATGCCATACCGGGCTGGCAGTTTGTCGGAAACGAAGAATTTCAAAAGAACAGCCTTCAGGACGTGCGGGATATGGTGCGCCGGGACCGCAATCATCCGGCTATTGTACTCTGGGAAGCTTCGCTCAACGAGTCGGATATGAGTAAAACCTATATGGAAAGGACGCACGAGGCAGTACACGAAGAGCTGCCTTTTGCGGAAGTATACACCTGTGGCTGGAAAGACTATGCTTACGATGTGTTTATACCCGCCCGGCAACACGCCAAAGCGCCAGATTACTGGAAAAAATACGCCAAGCAAAAGCCTTTAATTATAGCCGAATACGGCGACTGGGAATATTATGCTCAAAATGCCGGCTTTAACCAAACCGCTTATGCTAACCTGAAAGCAGAGGAAAGAACATCGCGTCAGTTACGTGGCTTTGGGCCCAAACGCCTTTTGCAGCAGGCGCTTAATTACCAGGAAGCGCATAATGATAACTTAAAGGGCCCGGCTGTGGGTGATGCAAATTGGCTCATGTTTGATTACAAAAGAGGCTATGCGTCGGATATAGAATCGTCTGGTATTATGGATATTGTGCGGTTGCCTAAATTTGCCTTTTTCTTTTACCAGAGCCAGGCCGGTCCTAATTTAAATAAGCAGGCATTATTTGGCAAACCCATGGTTTTCATCTCTAATTACTGGCATGACCCAAGTCTAAAGCAGGTGAAAGTATTTAGCAACTGCGAAGAAGTAGAACTGTTGTTGAACGGTAAACTAATCGCCCGTCAGAAGCCGGATACCGACCAATATTCTAGGAACCTGAACCATCCGCCATTTACCTTTAATGTTGCTGCTTTCCAAAAAGGTACTCTTACTGCAATAGGATATATAAAAGGTGCAAAAGTAACCCAAACCGCTCAGCGCACACCGGAATTGCCGGCTAAACTCGACTTGCAGGTTGACGAAAGCGGCAAACCTTTAACCGCCGGCAGTAATGATATGGTATTTGTTTATGCCCGTGTAACCGACAAAAACAACATGGTAATTCCGGATGCCACCAACGAAGTAACCTATAAGGTAACAGCGGGCAGCGCAGAAATAATGGGACCGGCAACGGTAAAAGCCGAAGCGGGTATTGCTACTATCCTGTTGAAAGCAGGCTTATCAACTGGAAATATCCAAGTAGAGGCAAGTAGCAATAATTTATCAACAGGAACCATATCTATTAAATCAGTGTCAAAATCTGAATAAACTTTCTTTCTACCAATAGTATAAAAATTGCTGCATTAGCACACTAATTAGAATAAAGCTTTAGGCTGGTTACTGTGCATAATTAATGTACTTTCCCATGGCACCTCACGTACAGATAACCCTACAGTAGCAATTTAACCAGTAACCGTAGCTCTGCGTAGCCCCCATAGTAGACGGTAAATTAGATTAGAAGAACTCCCATTGCATCGGTAAAATCTCTTAATGGAAAGTTGAGGTAAAGTAGGCCTCCGTCTTTTAAAATTAAGAGAATTACAGAAGAAACCTCGTTCCAGAAGGATTTTATGCGTGTTTTATGCGTGTTTAAAGTCCAGACAGGATGAATGTTATCCTTATTTAACTACATGGTGACTTACGCCATCCAGGCTTTGCGCATAATCGCCATAAATGAATTATAAAATACGGCAGAATAAGCTTTTGTAACAAAATACTTACAGCATAGCAGGTTTGCTAACAGTTTTTTTCATCCCATCTCCTTGCCCTCATTATTCAAGTTAAATTTCAGCTTAGTGTTCTACCTCTATGTATAATTTTATTGCACAAGAAAAATACTTTAAATATAAATATTTAAAGTACAATCTAAATTAAATTTATTTATTGAAAGTAAAGCACAATATTTTAATAGTTATAAAAAAATATTTATACATCAGCATATATAATAATAAATTTATTTTCTACATTGTATCCAAATTAAAGAGTTATATAATAAATTTAATAATAAAATAATATTTACACTTGCAACAATTAACGTTTTATTATACTTAAAAATGACTTATTAAACATTATAGATGATATAAACACAAAATAAGTCAAGTATTTACAACCCACCTAAATTATTATATAATATAACTTACTTTAACAGAAGTTTACTATGATAAAAAATTTACTTACTAATAAAGTTATAGTTTTAAAAACAAGTTCATATTTAACATTATTCTTTATATTGATTTTTTTGCCCCAAATTACCTACAGTCAATTTGTAGTAAAAGGAGATGCCAGCAAAATATCGGAGAAATGTTATAAAATAACCGAAGATAGAACCGACCGCTACGGTACCATCTGGTGGCCGAACAAAATAGACTTGCGCCAACCTTTTGAGTTAAACTTTATTTTATACCTAGGCAATAAAGACCTGAAAGGTGCCGATGGTATTGCTTTTTTGTTCCACAACGACAAACGTGGCTTTGACGCTACAGGTGCCGTAGCGGGTGGTATGGGCTATGGCCGCGCGGCAGAATATCCGAGTGTACAGCCTATTCAGCCTTCGGTAGCTATTGAATTTGACACCTACGATAATAACAACGATGAATTTACCATTGGAGTCGATTACGGTGATATTCCTGCCGACCACAGCACTGTTGTGTACAACGGGCAAGTATGGAAACCGGAACTACCTGCTGTATGGATAGACCCTAACCAAGCGGACGTGGAAAACAATCAATGTCATGCTTATAGAATAAGCTGGAACCCGGTAAGTAAGGAGTTAAAACTTTTCTTTGATGAGCAACTGCGCTTTACGCATACCGATGATTTGATTCAAAATGTATTTCGGGGAGAACCGTTGGTGTATTATGGCTTCACTGGTTCTACGGGTGGCATGACTAATGAGCAAACGATATGCTTGCTGGATGAGAATAGTAAGCCTCTGCCCCAACCAGATGTGGCACGAACTGAACCGGGGCAAGCCGTCAATATTCCGGTTACTGCCAATGATTCGCATACCGATAAGGAACCCATTGCTTTGTCGGAGGTAGCCACCCAGCCCCAGCACGGCAGTGTAAGTATAGTAGGGCAACAGCTTGTATACACGCCAACAGCAGGTTTTACCGGCACCGACTCTTTTACCTACACCGTATGTGAAGCTAGTTCGACGAAATGTTACGCCAAATGTGCTACGGCCACGGTAACGGTAACCGTGGCTTGTCAGGTAACTCCCGATGCCGCAGTAACAGTAAATGGCTCCACGCAGTTGTGTGCGGGCGGTAAAGTAACGTTAACGGCAAAACCCGGTTACAGCTATAAATGGAGCAATGACGCTACTACCCAAGCTATAACAGTAGAGCAGGCCGGAAATTATTCGGTAGAAGTAAAAACTATCACTGGCTGTACCGCTACTTCGCAACCCATTGCCGTAACCTTACTACCAACTTTATCCGCCCCTGTAATTACAGCATCTGGTTCTACTGCTTTGTGCAGTGGCAACAGCGTAACATTATCGGTACCCGCCACAACTGGCGTTATTTACCAATGGAAGAAAAACGGGCAGAACATTGGAACCAACACGTCTACGTTGACTACTTCCGAAGCCGGCAATTATACTGTTGAAATACAGAATAGCTGTACCCCAAGCCCAGTAAGTAGCAGCAATACTGTTGTAACCGTTACTCCTATTCCTCAACCTACCACTATTACTGCTTCCGGCGCCACCACTGTTTGTAAAAACAACAGTGTAGTTTTAACTGTTCCGGCCCAACCTGGGGTCAGCTATCAGTGGCTGAAAGACGGGCAACCTATCGGTACTAACAGCAACACCCTGGAAGCAAGTACAAGTGGCAATTATACTATTAGAATCTTTAATAATTGTGGCCAAATTAATAATAGTAATAGCATACCTTTCACCATCGTGCCCGACTTGCAGCCCGCCACTATTACTGCTGCCGGGCCAACTACGGTTTGTGGTAGCGGCAATGTAACTTTATCTGTACCGGAACAAAATGGGGTTACTTACCAATGGAAAAGGGATGGTCAGGATATTGGCTCCAATAGCCCTACCTTAACAGCTAATCAGACCGGTACTTATTCGGTTGTTCTGACCAATGCCTGTGCCCAAATCAGTAGTAACACAATAACCTTTACCATTACTCCTACGCTTCTTTCCCCTACCATTACCGCTAACGGGCCTACTACTGTTTGCGGGAATGGTAGTGTAATTTTATCCGTGCCTGCCCAAAGTGGAGCCATTTACCAATGGAAAAGAAACGGAATTGCTGTTGGTGCAAACGAGCCGACTTTAACCGCTACCCAGGTGGGTAACTATACCATTGCCCTCCAGAACGATTGTAATGAAGTAAGTGGCAGTAATACGATTGCTTTTACCATTCTCCCTGAACTACAGCCCGCTACTATTACTGCCTCTGGCCCTACTGCGGTTTGCGGCAGCGGTAGCGTAATCTTGTCGGTAGCAGAACAAATTGGCGTTACTTACCAGTGGAAAAAAGACGGGCAGGATATAGGTACTAATAGTGCTACTCTTACGGCAAATCAAGCTGGCACTTATTCGGTTGTCCTGACTAATACCTGTGGTCAGGTCAGCAGCAATGCTATTACCTTTACCATTACGCCGGCTCTTCTAACGCCCACTATTACAGCCAATGGTCCTACTACCGTTTGCGCCAATGGCAGCGTAGTTTTGTCAGTACTTCCTCAACAAGGTGCCGTTTACCTCTGGAAAAAAGACGGAATGGCTATTGGCACCAACGCTCCAACTTTAACGGCTACCCAGGCTGGCAGTTATACGGTTGCTCTTAGTAATAATTGTGGTCAGGTAAGCAGCAATCCGGTTGCCTTTACCATAAACCCAGCACCAGAACCTTTCACCATTACTGCCGACGGGCCGCTTACCTTTTGCGGCAGTGGCAGTGTAATTCTTTCTGCACCGGAACGAACCGGCACTACCTATCAATGGAAACGAAATGGAGAAAACATTAGCACAGGTACTAACGCTACTTGGTTAGCAACAGAAAGCGGTACGTATACGGTAGAGTTGTCGAATATGTGTGGTGCCATTAATAGCAGTAATACCATAATCTTTACCGTTAATCCTGCTACTCCGCCCATAGCTATTACTACTTCGGGACCTACTACTTTTTGCCAAAGTGACAACGAAAGTGTTACGCTTGTGGTACCGGCGCTGCCCGATGTTACCTACCAGTGGCAAATAAATGGTCAAAATACCGGTACAAACAGCCATACCTTAACGGTTAGGGAAAGCGGAGAATACAAGGTGTATGTAACAAATACCTGTGGC
>Ga0210040_10003494_pt1 | contig 21232 bp, 22 predicted proteins | sample CryGeyCG12114_NA_FD_185462 | JGI IMG/M metagenome (GOLD analysis project Ga0210040, IMG submission 185462) | Groundwater microbial communities from aquifer - Crystal Geyser CG19_WC_8/21/14_NA (SPAdes) (version 2) | ecosystem: Environmental > Aquatic > Deep subsurface > Groundwater | place: USA... | reverse complement strand
AGGGGAGGAGCAGAGTGCTCGACATCACCGGTGGCCGCGGCGAGACTCAGCGAACCACTGCAACTGACTCTAGCGCACGCTGGTGCCGCCCCTCGGCCGAACGGCGCCCGGCGGGTCTTCGGACACGGTGACGTCCACCACCTGCTGGGCGCGGGCACCCGTGGGGGTCGGCCACTCCGAAGGCTCGGCGGCTCACTGCGGAGCACTGCTCATGGGGGACGGGTCCGGAGGCGGATGGAGCAGCCCGTCCGGCGTGACGCAGAGCGCTCTCCAGCGTGACGCAGAGCGCTCTCGGCGGCTGCCGCTGCCGGTCCTCGCCGACCTAGACTGCAGCGGTGCCCACCCGCGACGTCGACGCCGACGCCCTCGAGGTCGTCGACCTCTCGGTGTCCTTCGGCGGCCGGCGCGTGCTGGACGGGCTTCGGCTGAGCGCCCGCCGTGGGGCCATCACCGCCGTGCTGGGCCCCAACGGCGCCGGCAAGACCACGCTGATCCGCTGTTGCACCGGGTTGGTGCGGCACCACTCCGGCTCCGTCCGGGTGCTCGGCGGTCAGCCGGGCGACCAGCGCACCGCAGCCCGGGTCGGCCTGATGCCACAGAGCACCGGGGCCTGGTCCGGGATCCGGGCCGGTGAGCTGCTGCGCTACCTGGCGAGCCTCTACGCCACCCCGCACGACGTGGCGGCACTGAGCAGCCACCTCCGCCTCGACGCCCTGCTCCGGACGCCCTACCGCCGGCTCTCCGGCGGACAGCAGCAGGCGGTCAACCTGGCCGCAGCTCTGGTCGGTCGGCCCGAGCTGGTCTTCCTCGACGAGCCGACGGCCGGGATGGACCCGCACGCCCGCCGGTCCACCTGGGCGCTGCTGCGCGAGCTGCGCACCGCCGGGGTGGGGGTCGTGCTCACCACCCACGCCATGGAGGAGGCCGAGGCGCTGGCCGACCAGGTCTACATCCTGGACGCGGGCCGGGTCGCCGTGGCCGGGACGGTCGCCCAGCTCACCGGCAGCGGCCAGAGCCTGGAGGACGTCTTCCTCTCCCACACCTCGCTGTCGGCCGGCTGATGAGCGCTCTCGACCTCTCGCCCGCGCCGGGCGCCGCACCGGCGGGTCGCCGCGTCCTGGCGCACGGCCTGACCGAGGCCCGGCTGCTGGTCCGCAACGGCGAGCAGCTGCTGCTCGCCCTGGTCATCCCCCTGGTGATCCTGGCCGCCGGCCGGGTGGTCGGTGGCCGCTTCGGCTCGCTGGCCACCCTGGCCCCCTCGGTGCTGGCGCTGGCCGTCTGGTCCTCGTCCTTCACCTCGGTGGCCATCGCCACCGGCTTCGAGCGCCGGTACGGAGTCCTCGAGCGGCTGGCCGCCACCCCGCTCGGCAGGTCGGGGCTGCTGGCCGGCAAGGCCCTCGCGGTCGTGCTGGTCCTGGTCGGGCAGCTGGTCGTGCTCACCGTGACCGCGCTGGCCCTCGGCTGGCGGCCCGCTTTCACCCCGGCCTCGGCGTCCGTCGCGCTGCTGCTGGTCGTGCTCGGTGCCGCCGCCTTCGTCAGCCTGGCCCTGCTGCTGGCCGGCCGGTTGCGCGCCGAGGCGACGCTGGGCCTGGCCAACCTGATCTATGTGGTGCTGCTGGTCGGCGGGGCACTGATCCTGCCGGTCGACCGCTACCCGACCGCGGTGCGACCGGTGCTGGAGCTGCTGCCCACCGCGGCCCTCGGCGAGGGCCTGCGGGCGGCAGCCGGCGGCACGGTGCTGCTCTGGCCGCTGCTCGACTCGCTGGTCTGGCTGGTGCTCGCCGGCGCCGCCGCACGAAGGGGTTTCCGATGGACAGCATGACCACCCACGCGAGCGGCGAGCGCGACCCGGCGTCGGTCGCCCCGCTGGAGCTGAGCCCGGGTGGGCTGCCTCCGTCGCAGCTGCCGGCCTTCCTGCTCCCCGTCGGGGGGCCGGTCGCGCTGCGCCGCTGGGCCGTGGCCTCGCTGGTGGCGAACATCGTCATCGTGGTCACCGGTGCGCTGGTCCGGCTCACCGCGTCCGGGCTCGGCTGCCCCACCTGGCCCCGCTGCACCGACGAGTCCTACGTCAGCCACCCCGCGCTCGGCATCCACGGCGCCATCGAGTTCGGCAACCGGCTGCTCACCTTCGCCCTGGTGGTCGTGGCCGTGCTGACCTGGGTGGCCGCCATGCTGCACCGCGACGGCGGCCGGCGCCGACGAGACCTGCGCTGGATCGCGGCCGGGCTGGCCCTCGGCATCCCCGCCCAGGCGGTGATCGGCGGGATCAGCGTCCTCACCCAGCTCAACCCCTTCGTGGTGGCCCTCCACCTGCTGGTCTCGATGGTGCTGATCGCCCTCAGCGTCTGGCTGGTGCGACGCACCCGTTCCCTGCCGGCGCGCCCGGCGGGCCGCGGCGGGGTGCTGGCGGCGCGGGCGACGTTCGTGCTCACCTGGGCCGCGGTCTGGCTGGGCACCGTGGTCACCGGCAGCGGACCGCACGCCGGCGACGCGGGCGCCGCTCGGACGGGCTTCGACGGAGCCCTGGTCACCCAGCTGCACGCCTGGGCCGTCTACAGCGCCGTGGCCGCGACCGCGGTCGCCGTCTGGCTGCTGCGCAGCCGCGCAGCCGTGCTGGTGCTGGCGGTCGAGGTGCTGCAGGCGACCATCGGCCTCGCCCAGTACCACCTCGGGCTGCCCGTCGTCCTGGTCCTGCTGCACCTGCTGGGCGCCTCCCTGGCCGTGGCCGCCGCCACCAACCTGCACTTCTCGGTCCGGCGGCGCCGTCCCACGGACGTGGCCGTCACGAGCAGCAGCCCGGTCGAGCGTCGGCTGCCCGTCGCCTGAGAGGGCTGCCGGAGCACCCCACCCTCGAGTGCCCTGGACCGGGTCAGCTCTTGGGTCACGAACCACAGCCGAGCTGTGCGTTCCGCTCCTGGTGGACCTCTCGCTTCCTAGGCTGTTCGTGAAACCTCCGCACTCACAGGAAGTCACCGAGTTGAGCTATCCCGCCGGTCCGCAGGACCCGTACGGCCAGCAGAATTTCTACGGTCAGGGGACCGCCTACAGCCAGCCGAGCGGGATCGACGCGCCACTGCGCGGCGCGTCCATCGGCCAGTCCGTCAATCGCTTCTTCAAGAAGTACGCAACGGGCCGGGCCGGGCCAGCCGCAGCGAGTTCTGGTGGTGGTACCTGATCAGCTTCGTGGTCTCGGTCGTGCTGAGCGGCATCAACGCAGCGACCACCGCAGGCACGACGACGTCTGACCCGATGGCAGGTTTCGGGCCGGTCTACTGGGTGCTGGCGGTCTTCGGCCTGGCCACGCTGATCCCGAGCCTTGCCCTCGGTGCCCGGCGGCTGCACGACACCAACTGGAGCGGCTGGTGGCAGCTGCTCGGCCTGATCCCGTTCATCGGCAGCATCGTGCTGATCGTCTTCTGGGCTACCGGTCCCAATCCGGCCGGCGCACGGTATGACGCCAACGCCGGAGCGGCCGCCGGCTACCCGGCCGGCTGAGCCGTCCAACCCGCTCCCTCAGGAGCACCGCGCCATCGAAGCCGGTCGCTGTCCACCCCGCGAGGGTGGCGAGCGGCCGGCCTCGCCCACGTGCAGACGAGATCCGGGATGATCGAGCGGTGCCCACTCCCGCCGACCCGCTCGACCTGGCGGCGCTCCTCGAGCGCGTGCCCGAGGGCTGGACGTCGGTGACCTGCCATGGCCGCCGCTACGGGCTGAGCCGGACCACCCGCGCCGGCGGGCGGAGCGTCAGCGTCTACGCCGAGGAGCTGGGCGGACCGGACGTGGTCAGCACCAACGTCTACCGCACCACGACGGCCGACCTGCTGCGTCCGTGCGAGATGCCGGCGGCGAAGGTGCTGGCCTTCCTCCGTGCCTGGTCACCGGCCCCCTGACGGGCCGGCGCGCGCCGTAGCCGGTGGCTCAGCGACGCAGCAGACCGGTCAGCGGCGCAGCCGGCGCACCGCGGCGTAGGCGAGGCCGCCGGCGACCAGCCACGGCGCGCCGACGATCAGCACGTCCAGCGGCTGATGAGCCAGGTCGGCGCGGCCCCGGCCGAACCGGGAACGCAGCGGATGCCGCTTCAGCTCACCCAGCACCCCGGTCTCGGTGAGCGGGTTGTCCGGGTGCCCGGCACGCAGCGCGCTGACGCTGCTCTCCAGCACGTCCACCCGGTCGGCGGCGATGAGGATCAGCCAGTGCGCGGCCCGGCCCTCGCTGTAGCGCTGGTAGGCGAGCGTGCGCAGCACCCCGGACAGGCCCTTGCGCGGGCAGCTGGTGCCGAACACGGGAGTCAGGAACGCGTGCTCGACCGAGCGCTCGCGGGGCGCGAGCTCGGGCTGACGCTCGGGGAAGTCCCAGCGCGCGCCGCTGGCACCCGGGTCGAGCTTCTCCCGCGGCACCGACGGGCGGTCCGCCGGGTCGAGGTCGGCACCCCAGCCCGGGATCCGGGCCCGCAGCTGCTCGGTGGTCTCCGGCAGGGCCGGCTTGTCGGCGATGTAGGCCATCGGTCGCTCCTTCTCGGCTCAGGCGTTCGGGACGACGAGGGTCTTGATGCACTCGTCGAGCTTGGCGGAGAACATGTGGTAGCCGTCGGCGATGTGCTCCAGCGGGATGCGGTGGGTGACGATGTCGCTCGGCTTGAGGTAGCCGTTCTGGATGTGGGAGAACAGCCGCGGCCACTGACGCTTCACCGGCGCCTGGTTCATCCGCAGGGTGAGGCCCTTGTTGACGGCGTCGCCGAACTTCACGGCGCTGAAGATCGGGCCGTAGGCCCCCAGCACCGAGACCGTGCCGCCCTTGCGGACGCCGTCGATCGCCCAGTTCAGCGCCACCGGCGACCCGCCCTGCAGCTTCAGCTTCGCTCCGGTCAGGTGCTGGGTGAGGTTCCCGTCCGCCTCGGCGCCGACCGCCTCGATCACCCGGTCAACGCCGAGGTGGTCAGTGATCTTCTTCAGGTGCACCACGATGTCGTCGTACTCGGTGAAGTTGTAGGTCTCCGCGTGGGCGAAGGTGCGGGCCTTCTCGAGCCGGTAGTCCAGGTGGTCGACGACGATCACCCGGCCGGCGCCCATCAGCCAGGCCGACTTGGCCGCGAACAGCCCGACGGGTCCGGCGCCGAGGACGAGCACCACGTCGCCTTCGTGGATGTCGGCGAGCTGGGCCCCGAAGTAGGCCGTGGACAGGGCGTCGGTGAGCAGCACCGCGTCCTCGTCGGCCATCCAGTCCGGGATGAGAGCCGGGCCGACGTCGGCGAACGGCACCCGGACGTACTCGGCCTGGCCGCCGTCGTAGCCCCCGCAGGTGTGGGAGTAGCCGTAGATGCCGCCGACCGCGGTGGCGTTCGCGTTGACGTTGTGGCAGTTGGAGTAGAGCCCGCGGGCGCAGAAGAAGCACGAGCCGCAGTAGATGTTGAACGGCACCATCACCCGGTCGCCCACCTTCAGGTTCTGGACCGAGCCCCCCACCTCGTGCACCACCCCGATGAACTCGTGGCCGAACGTGTGGCCCACCCGGGTGTCGGGCATCAGGCCGTGGAACAGGTGCAGGTCCGAGCCGCAGATCGCCGCCAGGGTGACCTTGATGATGGCGTCGTTGGGGTGCTCGATCCGGGGGATGTCCTTCTCCTCGACCCGGATCCGGTACGGCCCTCGATAGACCATGGCGCGCATGCGTTCTCCTGCGGGCAGGCGGGACAGGGCACCCCGCGTTCTCCTGGCCTGCTACCCGATCGGCCCCCGCTCACGCGAGGGAGGGTGCTCCCGGGATCAGTGGCTGGTGGTCCCGCGGCTGCTCTGCAGCACCGGAGCGACCAGCCGGTCGGCCACCATGCCGGTGACCGTCGCGTAGACCGCCTTGTGCGCGACGTCGACCACCTGCTCCGAGGCCGGCCACGTCATCGGCGGAGCCCCGGCCCCGGTCGCGTTCTCGATGGTCTGGTCGACCGCCAGCCGGGCCAGGGTGAACCATCCGTTCATCACCGGTCCGCGCAGGCCGGTCACCGCCCAGATGCCGCGCAGGGCACCGACCAGCGCGCCGGTGCCCCAGTGCATGGCATGGTTCCAGACCGCCGGCTGCGCGGAGTCGGGCGTGGGCAGGCCCAGCAGCCCCCGCAGCGCCCGGGCGGGCACGTAGGAGCTCGGTCGACCGGTGACGGCCTGCTCGAGCTTCTCCCCCGCCGTCATCACCGCGACCCCGACCAGCCCGGCACCGGCGCCGGCCACGGCGCTGCGCAGGAGGAGGGCGGCACGGCTGGGTCCTGCGGGCATGGGGTGCTCCTCGGCTCGGCGTCTGGCTTGCTGCACCACTACCCGGCCGTGCTGCCCTCAGACGGGCGGGACTCCCGAGCGGCCCGGCGTCAGGTGTGCTCGACGGCGGTCCGCTGCACCGGCAGCGCGGCGACGAACCGCTCGGCGTAGGCCGCGAAGCCGGACACGTCAGCCGGGTCGGGCTCGACGACGTCCAACGCGGCACCGGCGAACACCTCGGTGTCGAGGAAGTCGTCGAGGCCCTGCCCGTCGGCGCGGCGGGCGCGGAAGGCGGCGAGCACGGCGATCCCCCAAGCCCCGCCCTCGGCGGCGATGTCCCCCACGACGACCGGGGTGTCGATGGCGGCGGCGAGGAAGCGCTGCGCGACCCCCTTCGTGGTGAACAGCCCGCCGTGGGCGAACATCCGGTCCAGCCGCACCTGCTCGACGTCGGTGAGCACGTCCATCCCCACCCGCAGGGTGGCCAGGGAGCCGAACAGCTGCGCGCGCATGAAGTTGGCCAGCGAGAACGTGCTGCCGGGCGAGCGCAGCACCAGCGGCCGACCCTCCTCCAGCTCGGTGATCGGCTCGCCGGACAGGTAGTTGAACGCCACCAGGCCGCCGGCGTCGGGCTCACCCTCCAGGGCGGCGCGGAACAGCGTCCCGAACGCGTGGGACCGGTCCACCGGCGTGCCGGCAGCCTCGGCGAACTCGCAGAAGACGCCGACCCACGCGTCCAGCTCGCTGGCGCCGTTGTTGCAGTGGACCATGGCCACCGGGGCGCCGGCGGGCGTGGTCACCAGGTCCAGCTCGCGGTGCGGAGCGCGCAGCGGCTGCTCCAGCACGACCATCGCGAAGATGCTCGTGCCCGCGCTCACGTTGCCGGTGCGCGGCGCCACCGAATTGGTGGCCACCATGCCCGTCCCCGCGTCGCCCTCGGGTGGGCACATCGGGGCGCCGGCCTGCAACCGGCCGCTCGGGTCGAGCAGCTGCGCGCCGTCGGCGGTCAGCTCCCCCGCGTCCGCTCCCGCCGACAGCACCTGCGGCAACAGGGCAGCCAGCGACAGCTGCGACCCGGCGCCGGCGACCAGCCGGTCGAACTGCGCCAGGAGCCCGGCGTCGTAGCCACCGGTGGCCACGTCGATCGGGAACATGCCGCTGGCGTCCCCGACGCCCAGCACCTGCCGGCCGCTCAACCGCTCGTGCACGTAGCCGGCCAGGGTGGTCAGGGAGGCCAGCCGCCCGACGTGCTCCTCGCCGTCCAGCACGGCCTGGAAGACGTGGGCGACGCTCCACCGGTGCGGGATGTTGACCCCGAACTCCGCGCTCAGCCGTTCCACGGCCGGACCGGTGTGGGTGTTGCGCCAGGTGCGGAACGGCACCAGCAGCTCGCCGGCGACGTCCAGGGCGAGGTACCCGTGCATCATCGCCGACACGCCGAGGCCGCCCACCGTGGTCAGCTGCACGCCGTAGCGCTCCTCGACGTCGGCGGCCAGCGCGGCGTAGCACTGCTGCACGCCCTCCCAGACCGACTCCAGCGAGTAGGTCCACATCCGGTCCACGTACTGGTTCTCCCAGCCGTGGCCACCCACCGCCAGCGGCCGCGAGTCCGACCCCGTCAGCACCGCCTTGATCCGGGTCGAGCCGAGCTCGATGCCGAGGGCGGTGCGGCCGGCCTCGATGTCCTCCCGCGCGCTGGTCGTCCGGTCGGCGTCAGCTGAGGTCGTCATCAGGCCCTCAGAAGCCCAGGCCGAGGCGGTAGGCGGCCTGGTTCCAGCGGATCTCGTTGCCGAAGTCCCGACGGTTGGTCGAGCCGTCGATGACCAGCAGCTCGACGCCGATCATCCGGGCGAAGTCGGTCAGCTCCTCGGTGCCGACGGACTGCGACAGCACCGTGTGGTGCGGTCCGCCGGCCATCAGCCACGCCTCGGCCGAGGTGGCCAGGTCCGGCTTCGGCTCCCAGACAGCGCGAGCCACCGGCAGCTTCGGCAGCGGCTCGTCCGGCTCGACCACGTCGACCTCGTTCAGCACCAGCCGGAAGCGGTCGCCGAGGTCGCAGATCCCGACCACCGCGGCCGGTCCGGGCGTCGCGTCGAAGACCAGGCGGACGGGGTCCTCGCGGTCCCCGATGCCCAGCGGGTGGATCTCCACGCGCGGCCGGCCGGCCGCGATGGTGGGGCAGACCTCGAGCATGTGGGCGCCGAGGATCTTCGGGGTGCCCGGCGCGAGGTGGTAGGTGTAGTCCTCCATGAAGGACGTGCCCTGCGGCAGCCCGGCTCCCATGGCCTTGATCGTGTGCAGCATGACCGAGGTCTTCCAGTCGCCCTCGCCGCCGAAGCCGTAGCCGTCGGCCATCAGCCGCTGCACGGCCAGCCCGGGCAGCTGCCGGAGCCCGCCCAGGTCCTCGAAGTTCGTCGTGAAGGCGCCGAAGCCGCCGGCGGTCAGGAAGGCGCGCAGCCCGGCCTCGATCCGCGCCCCGTGGCGCAGCGACTCGTGGCGCTCACCGCCCGGCTGCAGCTCAGGCGCGAGGTCGTACAGGTCGGCGTAGTCCGTGACGAGCGCGTCGACGTCGGCGTCGCTCGCCCCGTCCACCGACTCCACCAGGTCGTTGACGCCGTAGGTGTTGACCGAGACGCCGAACCGCAGCTGCGCCTCGACCTTGTCACCCTCGGTGACGGCGACGTCGCGCATGTTGTCGCCGAACCGGGCGAGCTTGAGCGAGCGGACGGCAGCCGCCCCGACCGCTGCGCGCTGCCAGGCCGCGACCCGGGAGAGCACGACCGGGTCCGACACGTGGCCGACGACGGTCTTGCGGGCCACCCCGAGGCGGGTCTGGATGTAACCGAACTCGCGGTCGCCGTGAGCGGCCTGGTTCAGGTTCATGAAGTCCATGTCGATCTCGGACCACGGCAGCGAGACGTTCGCCTGGGTGTGCAGGTGCAGGAACGGCGTGCGCAGCGCGTCCATGCCGGTGATCCACATCTTGGCCGGCGAGAAGGTGTGCATCCAGGCCATCACCCCCACCACGTCGGCGTCGGCGTTGGCCTCGAGGACCGCCTGGTGGATCGACTCGGAGTCGGTGAGCACCGGTCGCCACTCGACCTCCAGCGGGAGCGCGTCGGCCGCGTTCAGCTGCCGCACGATCTCCTGTGACTGCTGCTCGACCTGCGCGACGGTCTCAGGTCCGTAGAGGCCCTGGCTGCCGGTGAGGAACCAGACGCGGGGAGAGGAGGTCATGTTCGTCCTTCGGGTTCGGAGCGGGAGGTCGTGGGAGGAGTGGGGCCGCGGCTAGCGCTGGCCGTAGGCGTTCTGGTAGCGGTCGTAGAGGCGGTCGATGTCGGACTGCGCGATGGGCAGCGGCTCCCCGAGCTGGCGGGAGACGTGCACGGTGCGCGCCACCTCCTCGACCAGCACGGCGGCCTTGACCGCCGCCTTGGCGCTCCGGCCGACGGTGAACGGGCCGTGGTTCTGCATCAGCACCGCCCGGGACCGGTACGACTGCAGCGTGGCGACGATCCCCTGGCCGATCGAGTCGTCACCGATCAGGGCGAACGGGCCGATCGGGATCTCGCCGCCGAACTCGTCGGCCATCATGGTGAGCACGCACGGGATCGGCTCGCCGCGGGCCGCCCAGGCGGTCGCGTACGTGGAGTGGGTGTGCACCACCCCGTTCACCTCGGGCATGTGCTTGTAGACGTAGGCGTGCGCCGCCGTGTCGGAGGACGGTGCGTGCTCCCCCTCGACCAGCCGGCCCTCGAGGTCGCAGACGACCATGTTCTCGGGCGTCAGCTCGTCATAGCTCACCCCCGAGGGCTTGATCACCAGCAGGTCGTGGCCGGGCACCCGGGCCGAGACGTTGCCGGCCGTCCAGACCACCAGCTCGTTGCGCGGCAGCTCGGCGTGCAGCAGGGCCACCTCGCGCCGGACGTCGGCCACCACCTGTACCTGGTCCTGCTCGACCGTCATTGGCCATCCTCCTGCTCGCTGCCGGTCGAGCCCGGACGGACCCGCTCCAAACCCTTGTGATGTTAACGTTCACACGGGAGTAGGTCAATCATCTCGCGCCGGGACCGACGGTAGCGGTGCTGGCCCGCCGCCTCAGCTCGGGGGCGAGGAAGGTCGTCGTCGGCTGCTGCTCCCCGGCCAGCCGCCCGAGCAGCAGCCGGACGGCGGCCCGGCCGAGCTCGCCGAAGTCCTGCCGCACGGTGGTCAGCGGAGGCCGGGCGTAGGCCGCGACCTCGATGTCGTCGAAGCCCACCACCGACAGGTCCTCCGGCACCTGCAGCCCGCCCTCGGAGACGGCGCGGACGAGCCCGAGCGCGGTCAGGTCGTTGGCCGCGAAGACCGCGGTCGGTCCCGGCTCGGCGAGCAGGCGTCCACCGGCGGCGTACCCGCCCGCGGCGGTCCAGTCCCCGGCGAGGATGGGGCCGAGAGCCAGACCGGCCGCCGCCAGCTCGTCACGCCAGCCGGCTGCGCGCTCGGCGGCGTCCAGCCAGGCTGGCGGGCCAGCGACGTGGGCGATCCTGGTGTGCCCCAGCTCGAGGAGGTGACGGACGGCCGCCCGGGCCCCCTGCCGCTGGTCGACCGCGACGTGCAGCGACCGGCCGTCGGCCACCGTCGGGGCGACCACGACCACCGGCAGGTCCAGAGCCACCGCCGCGGCCGCCTGCACCGCGTCCCGCACCGGTGCGATGGCGATGAGGCCCTCGACGCCCTGGTCGAGGAAGTGGTCCAGGGCGTCGCGGACCGAGGAGGGGTCGTAGACGCTCAGGCCGACCACGCTGACGTACATCCCGGCGGCCCGGGCAGCCTCCTCCACCGCGACCAGGGTGGACACCGGGCCGCTGCGGCTGGAGCTCGCGGCCAGCAGCCCGATGGTGCTGCTCCGCGCGGTGGCCAGCGCCCGGGCGGCGGAGTTGCGGCGGTAGCCGAGCTCCCGGATGGCCGCCTGCACCTTGGCCCGGGTCTCCGGACGGACGCTGGGGTGGTCGTTCAGCACCCGGGACACCGTCTGGTGCGAGACCCCGGCCAGCCGGGCGACGTCCAGCATGCCGGGCGCCCGTCCCGCCGTCCCGGGCGTGTTCGAGAGCCGGGACATGGGCGGCAGCGTAGTCGAGGGGGCTGACGGCTGACCGCGGCAGAACGGCGGGGACCGGCGCCGACGGTTCCCAGTGACCACAGCCCCGGGAGTCAGCGGGGGACGAGCTCCCAGGTCTCGCGCCGCTCGCTGTCCCAGCGCCGGCAGCCCCGGCTGGTGGCGAGGAGGTCGGGGACGCCCCCGAGGGCGGCGAGGACGTCGGCCACCTGGTCCTGCGGCATCCGACGGGCCAGGGTTACGTGCGGCGTCCAGCGCCCCGGGGCGAACTGGCCGTCCGGGTCGGCGCCGCAGACGGCGGCCACGGCCGTCTGCAGGGCGAGCAGCGGCGGGCTGACCACGACCTGGCGCGCCAGGACGTAGCTGCCGCGTCGTGGCCCGAAGAGCAGCACCCCGCCGAGCCGGAGCTCGAGGTCCAGCCCGCCGAACAGCCCGGGCAGCCGGGCGTCGGCCTCGGCGGCGAGGGCGTCGGCGGCGAACAGGGTGACGTGCGGACGGTGCGAGGAACTGGGCTGGGCGCGCTGCTCGGTGGGCAGGCCGGCGGCGGCCAACCGCCCCCACTGCGACCGGACGGCCGTGTCGGCGTCCTCGTCCAGGGTCAGCTCGACGGACTGCGTCACCGGCTCAGTGCAGCAGCGGGTCGACGGCCGCCGCCACGAAGACCAGGGCCAGGTAAGAGTTGCTCCAGTGGAACAGCCGCATCGGCTTCAGCGCCGCGTCGGTCAGCCCACGGCGGGCCCGGAGCAGCAGCTGCAGCGACTCCCAGAGCAGCGCCGCACCGGTCACCGCAGCCACGGTCGGGTAGAGCCAGCCGGTGCCCGCCACCGGCCACAGCGCCAGGGAAACCGCGACGGTGAGGACCGACCAGGCCATGATCCGGACGGCGACCACGGGCGCGGTGCGCACCACCGGCAGCATCGGGACCTCCGCGGCCGCGTAGTCCTCGCGGTAGCGGAAGGCGAGCGCCCAGGTGTGCGGCGGGGTCCAGCAGAAGACGATGGCGAAGAGGACGAACGGCGCCCAGGCCAGCGAGCCGGTCACCGCGGTCCAGCCGATCAGGGGCGGGAAGCAGCCGGCGATCCCGCCCCAGACGATGTTCTGGGAGGTGCGGCGCTTGAGCCAGAGGGTGTAGACGAAGATGTAGAAGGCGTTGGCCGCGAGCGCGAGCCCGGCGGAGAGCCAGTTGACGAAGACGCCCAGGACCAGCGTGGCGGCGATCCCCAGCACGGTCCCGTAGACGGTGGCCGCCCGGGCGCCGACGGCGTGGCGGGGCAGGGGGCGGCGGCGGGTGCGGCGCATCCGCTCGTCGATGTCGCGGTCCAGCACGCAGTTGAAGACGTTGGCGCTCGCGGCGGCCAGGCAGCCGCCGACCATGGTGACCAGCACCAGGAGCAGCGGCGGCACGCCGTCGGCTGCGAGGAACATCGCGGGCACGGTGGTGACCAGCAGGAGCTCGATGATCCGGGGCTTGGTCAGTCCGACGTAGGCGCTGAGCACGTCCCGGATGGTGGCGGGTCCGTCGGTGCGGGCATCGTCAGCAGCCCGGGCAGCGGTCGCGTTCCGGCTCGCCTGCTCGCCGGCCGCCACCCGACCCGGCACGTCGATACTCGTCACTGACCCTCTTCACTTCCGGGGTGACCGGGGCGAACCACGGTCCGTACGCCCCCCGAGGTCGGGGCACGCCGAGGGCGAGTCTATGACGCTCTTCCCTCGTCGTTCATTCCCGCTCCGGACAGCGCGGCGATGCAGAGCCAGCCCCGGCGGTGCTGCGCGGGGCACGTGATCTGGCCCACCCGCTGGCCGGCGGACGGAGCCCCGTTCCCGGGCGGGAGCGACCCGGATAGGCTCGAAGCCGTTCGATGCCCAACCATGGGCTGACAAACGACTTCCGGAAGGACCGTCCGACTGTGACCGACACCTCAGCACCCACCGCTCTCGTCCCCGAGGGCTGGACCGATCTCGACAGCCGTGCTGTCGACACCGTCCGGCTGCTCGCCGCGGACGCCGTGCAGAAGGTCGGCAACGGCCACCCCGGGACGGCGATGAGCCTGGCCCCGGTGGCCTACCTGCTGTTCCAGAAGACGATGCGGCACAACCCGGCCGAGCCGCACTGGCCCGGCCGTGACCGCTTCGTGCTGTCCTGCGGCCACTCGAGCCTGACCCTCTACATCCAGCTTTACCTCGGGGGCTTCGGCCTGGAGCTGGACGACCTCAAGGCGCTGCGGACCTGGAACTCCAAGACGCCGGGCCACCCCGAGTACGGGCACACCGACGGCGTGGAGATCACCACCGGCCCACTGGGGCAGGGCATCGCCAACGCGGTGGGCATGGCCATGGCCGCCCGCCGCGAGCGCGGCCTGCTGGACCCCGACCCCGCCCCCGGCGCCTCGCCGTTCGACCACCAGATCTTCTGCCTCGCCTCCGACGGCGACATCGAGGAGGGCATCAGCTCTGAGGCGTCCTCGCTCGCCGGCACCCAGCGGCTGGGCAACCTGACCCTCATCTACGACAACAACCGGATCTCGATCGAGGACGACACCAACATCGCCCTGACCGAGGACACCGCCGCCCGGTACGAGGCGTACGGCTGGCACGTGCAGACCATCGACTGGACCAACGGCGACACGAACTACGAGGAGAACCTCCAGGCCCTCGACAAGGCGCTCGCCACCGCGCGCGAGGTCACCGACCGGCCGAGCTTCATCAGCCTGCGCACGATCATCGGCTGGCCGGCGCCCAAGAAGCAGGGCACCGGCAAGGCCCACGGGTCGGCCCTCGGTGACGACGAGATCAAGGCCACCAAGGGGGTCCTCGGGTTCGACCCCGAGCAGACCTTCGAGGTCTCCGACGAGGTCATCGCCCACACCCGGAGCCTGCAGGACCGGGGCGCCGCGGCGCAGGCGGAGTGGGAGAAGTCCTTCCAGGCCTGGGCCGAGGCCAACCCCGACGGCAAGAGCCTCTACGACCGCTTCGTGGCCGACGAGCTGACCCCGGGCTGGGAGGACGCGCTGCCCAGCTGGGACGCCGATCCCAAGGGGCTGGCGACCCGCGCCGCGTCGGGCAAGGTGCTCGGCGCGCTGGCGCCGGTCATGCCGGAGCTCTGGGGCGGCTCGGCCGACCTCGCCGAGTCCAACAACACCACCCCCGAGGGCGAACCGAGCTTCTTGCCCACCGACCGCCAGACCAAGGCGTTCTCCGGTGGACCGTACGGCCGGGTGCTGCACTTCGGCATCCGCGAGCACGCCATGGGCGCGATCATGAACGGCATCAAGGTGCACGGCGGCACCCGCCCGTACGGCGGCACCTTCCTCACCTTCAGCGACTACATGCGCGGCGCCGTCCGGCTGTCCGCCCTGATGCGGGTGCCGGTCACCTATGTCTGGACCCACGACTCCATCGGCCTCGGCGAGGACGGACCGACCCACCAGCCGATCGAGCACGTGGCCGCGCTGCGCGCCATCCCCGGCCTGGACGTGGTCCGGCCGGCTGACGCCAACGAGACCGCAGCCTCCTGGGCGCAGATCCTGAAAAACGGCGACCGTCCCGCCGGGCTGATCCTCAGCCGGCAGAACCTGCCGATCGTGCCCCGCGGGCAGGACGGCTTCGCCGACACCGCAGGCGTGGCCAAGGGCGCGTACGTCCTCAAGGACGCCGAGGGCGGGAGCCCCGACGTGGTGCTGATCGGCACCGGCTCCGAGGTCCAGTACGCGCTGGCCGCCCAGGAGTCGCTGGCCGCCGAGGGGATCAAGGCCCGGGTGGTCTCGATGCCCTGCCGCGAGTGGTTCGACGAGCAGGACGCCGACTACCGCGAGAGCGTCATCCCGGCCACGGTCAAGGCACGGGTCAGCGTCGAGGCAGGCGTGAGCATGGGCTGGCGCGACCTGGTCGGCGACGCCGGCCGGATCATCAGCATCGACCACTACGGCGCCAGCGCCTCGGGCAGCAAGCTCTTCGAGGAGTTCGGCTTCAGCGGCGAGGCCGTGGCCGTCGCCGCTCGGGAGAGCCTGGAGGCCGCGAAGTCCAACGCGGCACCCCTGCACAGCGCTGCGAGCGGAGCCAAGGCGCCGGCGGACCTCGAGTCCGACCCCGGCGTCACCATCAGCTGAGCCCGACCGGGCCCACCACGTACAAACCCTCCTAGGAGGACCACCATGAGTGACCGACTGAAGCAGCTCGCCGACGCGGGCGTGTCCATCTGGCTCGACGACCTGTCCCGCGAGCGGCTCAAGACCGGCAACCTCGCGCAGCTGGTCGCCGACTCCTCCGTCGTCGGGGTGACCACCAACCCGACGATCTTCGCCTCGGCCCTGTCCAAGGGCGAGCAGTACGACGAGCAGATCCGGGAGCTGGCCGCCGTCGACGCCAGCGTCGAGGACGCCATCAAGGCCCTGACCACCGACGACGTCCGGCACGCGTGCGACGTGTTCAGCGACGTCTACGCCTCGACCGGCGGGCTCGACGGTCGCGTCTCGATCGAGGTCGAGCCGGGACTGGCCATGGACGGTGACGGGACCACCGCCGAGGCGGCGGACCTGTTCAAGATCGTGGACCGGCCCAACGTGCTGATCAAGATCCCGGCGACCAAGCCGGGCCTGCCCGCCATCACCTCCTCCATCGCCGAGGGGATCAGTGTCAACGTGACCCTGATCTTCGCCCTGGAGCGCTACCGCGGCGTGATCGACGCCTACCTGTCCGGGCTGGAGCAGGCCGCGGCCAACGGCCACGACCTCAGCAAGATCCACTCGGTCGCTTCGTTCTTCATCTCCCGGGTGGACAGCGAGGTCGACAAGCGTCTGGACGCCATCGGCACGGACGAGGCGAAGGCGCTCAAGAGCGCTGCCGCTCTGGCCAACGCCCGACTGGCCTACGCCCTGTACCAGGAGGAGTTCGCCTCCGAGCGCTGGGCCGCGCTGGAGGCCAAGGGCGCCAACCGCCAGCGGCCGCTGTGGGCCTCGACCGGGGTCAAGGACCCGGAGCTGTCCGACACGCTCTACATCACCGAGCTGGTGGTCGCGGACACGGTCAACACCATGCCGGAGAAGACCATGCAGGCCTTCGCCGACCACGGCGAGCTCCAGGGCGACAGGGTCACCGGCACGGCGGCCGACGCCCAGCGGGTGCTGGACAGCCTGACGGGCCTGGGCATCGACTTCGACGACGTGGTCGACGTCTTGGAGCGCGAGGGCCTGGAGAAGTTCGACAAGTCCTGGGGCGAGCTGGTCGAGACGGTGCAGACCGCGCTCGAGGACGCCAAGCTGGGCAAGTCCGACCCGGGTGGGTCAGCCGACCCGGACGTCACGCACGACTCGGTCTAGTCCTCGACGGGAGTCGCCGGGCCAGCCGGCTCGGCGACTCCCCCCGGACCGGTCGGCGGGCAGCCGTCGTGGCTCCGGTACACCCCTTCGATCGGAAGTGAGTGCATGACCGCCGACGACGTCGACGCCCCACCGCCGGAGATCGTCCTGCACGACGGGGCCGACGAGGTGGCTGAGGCGCTGGCCAGTCGCCTCGTGGAGCGGCTGGCGGCCCTGCAGAGCAGCGGTCATGACCCTCAGGTCGCGTTGACCGGTGGCCGGATCGCCACGAAGGCCTACGCGCGCCTGGCCGCGGACGGCGCAGGCTCGGCGGTGGACTGGGGGCGGGTCGACCTGTGGTGGGGCGATGAGCGGTTCGTCCCGGCTGACGACGACGAGCGCAACGCCAAGCCGGCCCTGGACCTGGTCCGCGAGCCGCTCGCCCTGGCGGCGGACCGGATCCACGAGATGCCGGGCGCCGACGGGGACCTGGGTCTGGACGACGCTGCGGTCGCCTACGCCGACGAGCTCGGCACCACCGCGTTCGACATCTGCCTGCTGGGGCTCGGCCCCGACGGCCACATCGCCTCGCTCTTCCCCGAGCACCCGTCCTCGCGCACCGAGGGTGAGGTCATCGCCGTCCGCAACTCGCCGAAGCCGCCACCGGACCGGCTGAGCCTGACCCTGTCGGTGATCAACCGGTCGAGCGAGGTCTGGTTCGTGGTCAGCGGCGCGGACAAAGCGGACGCGGTGGCCCTGGCCCTGCAGGGGGCCGGACCGCTCCAGGTCCCGGGTGCGGGCGCCCACGGGACGGTGCGCACGCTGTGGCTGATCGATCGCGAGGCCGCCTCGAAGCTGCCGGACGGCCTCGTCGACTCCACCGCTGGCTCCCAGGACCAGCCCCAGACCTGAGGTCGTCGTCCGCCTAGCAGAAAGCTCGGGGTCCGACCGTCAGTAGATGACCTCGCCGCGAGCACGCTTGTCGCGGAGCATCTGCAGGGCCTCGCCGAGGATGTCGGCCGCTTCGGCGTCACTGCGCCGTTCCTTCACGTAGGCCAGGTGGGTCTTGTACGGCTCGATCTTCGGCGGCGGCGGCGGGTTCAGGGAGTCCAGGTTGGCCGGCAGGCCGCAGCGGGGGCAGTCCCAGCTCTCGGGGACCACGGCGTCCGCCGCGAACGCCGGGCGGGTCTCGTGGCCGTGGGCACAGAAGTAGGAGACGTAGAGCCGGGGGGCGGTGTCGCCGCGCTCAGCCTCTCCCATGGGTCCAGCTCCGACCCGGCTGCCACGGATGGCACTTCCACCAGCCACGTTCGTTCTCCCTCGATATTGGTCGGTCGACCGGTCGGAGCCAGTCCCGGGCTGCGAAGCAGCGCGACGGTTCTCAGGCTTGGAGCTTGTACAGCAGACCGAGGGCCACGATGGCCGTCAGCCAGACCACGCTGATGATGATGGTGAGCCGGTCGAGGTTGCGCTCGGCCACCGACGACCCGCCCATGGAGGAGGAGATCCCACCACCGAAGAGGTCGGAGAGACCACCACCTCGGCCCTTGTGCATGAGCACGAACAACGCCAGCACGATACTGGTCGCGACCAGGACGATCGAGAAGATGAGGATGGGCACGGTCATCGCCAAGGGCACGAAAAACACCGTCGTAGCGTAACTCACAGGGTCCGGATCCCGAACCGGAAGTCGGGCGCGGAGAGGCGGGTCAGAGCGCCGGCAGGTCGTAGAACCGGGCGATGGCGGAGAACTCGTCGACCTGCAGGCTGGCCCCACCGACCAGGCAGCCGTCCACGTCGGGCTCGGCCATGATCGCGGCCACGTTGCTGGCCTTGACCGAGCCGCCGTAGAGGATGCGCAGGGTGTCGGCCACAGCCGCCCCGTGCTGGTCGGCCACCCAGCCACGGATCGCCGAGCACACCTCCTGGGCGTCCTCGGGTGTCGCCACCCGACCGGTGCCGATGGCCCAGACCGGCTCGTAGGCGATGACGCTCGCGCCGATCTGCTCCGCCGAGAGGTTGGCCAGTGCGTTCTCCACGTGGGACAGGGTGAAGCGGACGTGGTCGGCCGCCTCTCGGACGTCGAGGCCCTCGCCGACGCAGACGATGGGCGTGAGGCCGTGCGCGACAGCCCGGATCGTCTTCGCGTTGACGGTGTTGTCGTCCTCGTCGTGGTACTGGCGACGCTCGGAGTGGCCGACCAGCACGTAGCGGCACCCCAGCTTGACCAGCATCTCGCCCGAGATGTCCCCGGTGTAGGCGCCCTTGTCGAAGGGCGAGAGGTCCTGGGCTCCGTGGACGAGGGGCAGCCGGTCACCGTCGATCAGGGTCTGCACGGTCCGGAGGTCGGTGAACGGCGGGATGACCACCACCTCGGAGCGGTTCGGGTCCCAGCGCTTGTCCTGGAGCGTCCAGGCCAGCTTCTGCACCAGGCCGACGGCCTCGACGTGGGTCAGGTTCATCTTCCAGTTGCCGGCCATCAGCGGCTTGCGGGGCATCGGGGTCACGCCTTCCCAGCGTTCGGTGTGGTGGGGCCGGATTCGAGCACGGCCAGGCCGGGCAGGGTCTTGCCCTCCAGGTACTCCAGGCTGGCACCGCCGCCGGTGGAGATGTGGCCGAAGTCGGTGTCGACGAAGCCGAGGTCCCGCACGGCGGCCGCGGAGTCCCCACCACCGACGACCGAGAGGCCGTCCACCTCGGTGAGGGCCTGCGCGACGGCGCGGGTGCCGCCGGCGAAGCTCTCCCACTCCGCCACGCCCATCGGGCCGTTCCAGAAGACGGTCCTGGCCTGGCTGACCACCGCGCCGAACTCACGCGAGGAGTCCGGGCCGATGTCGAGACCGAGCTGGTCGGCGGGCATCGCCGTGGCGGCGACCACGGTCGGCGGGGCGTCGGCCTTGAACTCCGGCGCCACCACGATGTCGGAGGGCAGCACGATCTGCTTGCCGCTGGCGGCAGCCTCGTCGAGGTAGCCCTTGACGGCGTCGATCTGGTCGGTCTCGAGGAGGGACCTGCCGACCTCGTGACCCAGCGCCGCCAGGAAGGTGAAGACCATCCCGCCGCCGATGACCAGGGTGTCGGCGGTCCGCAGCAGGTTGGCGATCACGGCCAGCTTGTCCGACACCTTGGCGCCGCCGAGCACCACCACATAGGGGCGCTGCGGCTCCTCGGTCAGCCTCTTCAGCACCTTGACCTCGGCCTCCACGAGTCCGCCGGCGGCGCTCGGCAGCCGCGCGGCCAGGTCGTACACGGAGGCCTGCTTGCGGTGGACGACGCCGAAGCCGTCGGAGACGAAGACGTCGCCCAGGGCGGCGTAGCGGTCCGCGAGCTCGCCGCGGACGGTGTCGTCCTTGGACTCCTCACCCGGCTCGTAGCGGACGTTCTCGAGCATGGCGACCTGCCCGTCGGCCAGCCCGGCGACCACCGACCGGGCGGACTCCCCCACCACGTCGGTGGCCAGGGCGACCTCGGTGCCCAGCAGCTCGCCGAGCCGCTGCGCGGCGGGGGCCAGGGAGTACTTCGGGTTCACCTCGCCCTTGGGGCGGCCGAGGTGCGCCAGCACGACGACCTTGGCGCCGGCGTCACGCAGCCGGGAGAGCGTGGGCAGCGAGGCCCGGATCCGCCCGTCGTCGGTGATGGTGCTGCCGTCCAGCGGGACGTTCAGATCGCAACGGACGAGCACCCGGAGGCCGCGGAGGTCTCCCAGCTCGGCTACCGACTTCATGACGATGATCTCCTCGGGTGGACGTGCCCTGAGCCTGTCGAAGGCCCTCCGACAGGCTCAGGGAGCGGTGGTCGAGCTCAGCGGTCCGGCGTCGGGCCAGGGGCCGACGCCAGACCAGGGCCCGGCGTCGGGTCAGGACGGGTGGCTCAGAGCGAGCTGCCGACCAGCTTCACCAGGTCGACGAGACGGTTGGAGTAGCCCCACTCGTTGTCGTACCAGCCCACGACCTTGACCTGGTTGCCGATCACCTTGGTGAGACCGGAGTCGAAGATGCAGGAGTGCGGGTCGGTGACGATGTCGCTGGAGACGATCTCGTCCTCGGTGTACAGCAGGTAGTCCTTGAGCGGGCCCTCGGCTGCGGCCTTGACGGCGGCGTTGACCTCAGCGGCGGTGGTCTCCCGACCGGCCTCGAAGGTCAGATCGGTGGCCGAGCCCGTCGGCACCGGCACCCGGAGGGCGTAGCCGTCGAGCTTGCCCTTGAGCTCCGGCAGCACCAGGCCGATCGCCTTCGCGGCACCGGTCGAGGTCGGCACGATGTTGATCGCCGCACCCCGGGCGCGACGCAGGTCCTTGTGCGGGCCGTCCTGCAGGTTCTGGTCCTGGGTGTAGGCGTGGATCGTGGTCATCAGGCCCTTGACGATGCCGAACTCGTCGTTCAGCACCTTGGCCATCGGCGCCAGGCAGTTCGTGGTGCAGGAGGCGTTGCTGATGATGTGGTGCGAGGCGGGGTCGTAGTCGCCGTCGTTGACACCCATCACCACGGTGAAGTCGTCGTTCTTGGCCGGCGCGGAGATGATGACCTTCTTGGCGCCACCGTCGAGGTGGGCCTTGGCCTTGGTGCCGTCGGTGAAGAAGCCGGTGGACTCGATCACCACGT
>Ga0210040_10003493_pt1 | contig 21234 bp, 18 predicted proteins | sample CryGeyCG12114_NA_FD_185462 | JGI IMG/M metagenome (GOLD analysis project Ga0210040, IMG submission 185462) | Groundwater microbial communities from aquifer - Crystal Geyser CG19_WC_8/21/14_NA (SPAdes) (version 2) | ecosystem: Environmental > Aquatic > Deep subsurface > Groundwater | place: USA... | reverse complement strand
TCTTAGACTGGCTCCACGCCGGGTTATATAACCGATGCGCCGCATTAAAATGTTCTTTTCTACAAACCGTTACCTTCATGGTCTTTTAACAAGTCTGACTTATATATTGTTCGATAAGTATTCATTACGCTAACTTATTTTAATTAAACTGATTAAAACGTATTATTTAATATTGTTTAGCATTATAATGTGTTTAAATACAAAAAACATTATCCGTATTATGCCTATCACGAATTTATTTTTTTAATTAGAGTTAATCGCCTTTTGTTAATTATCAGAACAGCGGGCATTAATTCGTCGAACTGTTAAGCTTTTTACAACTTACAGCATCCACCGCCGAATTAGCTGCTCGGTATATTTTTCGTCTTTCCAGCCTTTAAAAACTATTTGTTGGTTTGCTTGATGGTGCATAAACCATTGCTGAATTATTTGTTTAGCAGCCGGATAATCTTTTGTAAAACTTTCGAAATCGGTGGCCGGCACCACCTGCTCGCTGGGCCGCGCCGGAACTGCTAGTATAATGTTGTTTACTGCGCCGGCTACTTCTAATAAAAGCGTGCCAATTGGAATTACTTCCTGCACCGAACCCGTAGCAACGCTTTCGGCCAGCAACAATACTTCTAAAGGTTTGCCTTCGGCTGCTTCGTTGCTTTTAAATAAGGTAGAAGGAATAAAACCGTAATTTCCGGGATAAGGCAAAAATTTAATCTGCTTGGGTAAACCGGCCTCCCGCACGGGCACAAATTCTTTCTGTTTGGTATTGTAAACCTGCGGATGATTACTGCCGGCGGGCGTTAAAACTACCATTTGCAATTGCTTTTGCTCCGAAAATGCTGGTAAATGCTGGTAATCGGTTTTACAACCGGCCAACAACAGCAACCACATAAAGTTATATCTAAAATAATAATTGGTTTTCACGTTAGCGTACCATCTCTGCCACCTGCCGAAAAGGGTTAAGTGTATTAAACTGGAGTAGAAAACGGATGTTATCTTGAAAATCGTTAAAATCCTGGGGCGTATTTCGGGCATAATTGCTGCCGGCAACCGGAAAGTAAACAGAAATTAAATCTTTCACCAAAGATACACTTAATCCGGTTCCGTAATATAATCTTTTGGTTCCGTAAGCAGTTCCTAAATCCAGGAAAGCAGCTACTGGAATAAGAGGCAGGTCCGACTCCAGGTTTAAAGTAGTAAGCCAGCGGTCCGAAAACACCGGTATATAATTGCGGAAGCCACCGTCCTGGCCGTCGCTTTGCCTTCGAAAAGCTGTATTAGAACTGCTGCGTTGCGACCGATCCAGAAAAACCGTTTCTTTTTTATAATCCAAGCTGGTGCTCATGCCCATCTGAAACCAAGTTGGTACCGAACCCTGTCCGAAAAAATTACCCCCAAATAAACGCACCCCAAATCGTTTCTTAGCAGCGTAATAGCGTTCGTATTCCAGGGCTACTTTACCCACTACTACTGGTTTGCTCGTTAGGATAGAAAGGTTAGCGGTCGTGTCGGTGGGGAGCAATTCCAATAACGCATTAACCTTAAAGCTCTGTAAGGCATTTTTTTGCTGCCAGGTATAGCGTACCCAAGGTATGGTATAAGCAGTTTTAACTGTAGCAACAGGCGGCATAAGCGGATCGTTATTGGCAGGCCGCGGTTCTTCTTCGTGGATGGTAGTAGAAGCTATTTGCAACTGTTGCCGCGAAACGCCGGCCCGATGTTTAGGAAAGTTAATTTGTATACTTGGTTCCAGCTTCCGGAAACGCTCGAACCGTTGCACGTTGATACCAGCTACCACTGATTGCACGTGATGGCGAGGCAAGAAACGCAGATTTAGGTTGCCAATTCCCCGCCATTGGTTTTGCCCCACGCTGTACAGCGGCATAAATAAATAATTTAATTTTTTCTGAATCAGAGAGCTGTTGTACAAGGCGCCACCCAGCATAAGCCGGTCGTAGGTATTATAGCCCAAGGCCGGTACAAAATAAATCGGGTTACGGTCGAATTGCTCAATGCCAGCCAGAAATTGCAGGCGTAGTGGCTCTAGCTTAGGTAATATATTCCTTACCTCCAAGCGGTTGTTGCTGCGGTTTAATTCGGGCAAAAAGTAGCCCGGATCAACTACGACTTCGTGCACGTTTTGGCTATTAAACGTAAGTTGCTGTTGCACCAAGCCGGGTTTAGTCCATTTAACTTCTATAAGCTGGCCGTTGCTATTGCGGGTTGCTACGGGTACGGGCACAAGTACTTTATTTTGGTTGCTCACGCTTACCTGTAAAGTGCCGTTATTATCTTTTACATTAGTTAAGGCTACCTCAACGGGTTGAGTAGTTTGGATGAGATCCTGAAAAAACCAATTTAGCTTTTCGCCGGCTACTTCTTCAAAAATTACTTGTAAGTCCTCCGGATAAGGGTGTTTAAATTGCCAGCGCTGGAAATAAACCTGCATGGCCTTGTCGAATTTTTCTTGCGTTAAATAATTAGCCAGGTATTGCAGTAGTACCCCGGTTTTCAGGTAAACAATACTCCCGTAATTAGCAAAACTATAAACCGGAGCTGGCCCAGCAATTGGCTGATCGAGGCCCCGGCTGGCAGCCATTTGGTACAAAAGCAGGTTAAGCGCTGTGCTATGAATATTTTGCAAACGGAAGTTTTTAATCCGGCTCGGACTTATAATTACGCCCAATTGACTATAATTTGGGTTAGTGAGCTGACCAATCCGGAATTCATAATAAGAATTAATGCCTTCGTCGAGCCAGGGATGCTGCCGCTCATTTGTTCCCAGAATGCCGAAAAACCAATTGTGCCCTACTTCGTGAATAATGGCCGAAGGGTCGGTAACGGTTACCATCGGGTATTCCATGCCGGAACCGGCACTAAGGGCGCCATCTACGGCGGTGGCGTGCTCATACGGGTAATCACCATTCCAAAGCGAATAATAGTGAACCGCATCGTTTATGTCTTTTAAGCTTTGGGTCCAGGTAGCAGCATCTTTATTCAAGAACATCAGCCAGGTGGTTACTTTGCGTTTTGAGTGCGGCAACTCTACTTCACCTTTTAAAACATTAAATCGTTTATCGGCAAACCAGGCAAAATCGTGCACCTTATCCTGTATATAGCGCAACGTTTTAGTTTGGTTAGCCGAAGGTGGAAAAGCATCGTCGGTTGGCCGGAAAGTTGTTTTTTCGGCGGTAACAATTGCTAAACTATCCAGGCGCTTTTTTTCGGGTTCGTTTTGCAGCACGCCGGTGGCTCCCACGGTATAATTAGCCGGTAAGGTAATGCTTACATCAAACTGCCCGTATTCCGAATAAAATTCGCCTTGGTCTAGGTAAGGCATCGGGTGCCAGCCTTTGCGGTCGTAAACAGCCGGTTTAGGATACCACTGCGTAATTTGGTACGATTGGCCCACGTGGCCCAAACGCGAGAAAGAATGCGGCAGCTTTACCCGGAAAGGCGTTGTGATTTCTATGCTTTCCCCGCTGCGTAAGGGCTGGTTTAGGATTAATTTGCCAATATCAATATTTTCTGGGTCGAACTCAAATTTTGCCGCTTGCCCATTTACTTTAAAATCTAAACCATCTATAGAACCTCGTGCACTATCGGGGGCAAACCTAAACGCACGCTTGTTTTGAATTAGTTGTTGTTCCGCAAAGGCGGTGCTGTTGTTTTTATAAGCATTCGGCCACAGATGAAAATAAATAAATGTAAGCGCATCCGGCGAATGATTTACGTATTGAATTTTCTCGGTAGCGGCTAGAGTATGTTGTTTATCGTCGAGGGTAACAGCAATAGTATAATTTACTTCCTGTTGCCAGTAGCCTTGAGCTAAACTACTCGGGTAAACAGTTAATAATAGTAGTAAGGCGAACAAATATTTCATAAAAAGCTATTCTGTTTTTAACTGCCTTGTACAGCAGCGCTGGCAGTTCTGAAAATAATCTAGCAAAATTACATATTAGAGAGGTGTACCTTGGTAAGAATCCATAAAAAAAGCCAGTCCGGGAAAGACTGGCTTGGTATATAAACGGAAATAATTTCCAGAAAATTAAGCGGTTTTATAACGACGCTCTTTAATACGGGAAGCTTTACCAGAAAGGCCTCTTAAGTAATACAGACGAGCCCGTCTTACTTTACCCCGACGTACTAGCTCAATTTTTTCGATGTTGGGCGAAAGCAAAGGGAAGATACGCTCTAAACCAATTTGGTTAGAAACTTTACGTACGGTAAATGTTTCGCCGGACGTATTAACATTTTTACGCTGAATTACAACGCCTTGAAACTGCTGAATTCTCTCTTTGTTACCTTCACGAATCTTTACGTGAATATTAATGGTATCGCCAGCCGCAAAATTAGGAATGTTGGCACGCTGCTCACGATATTCGTTGTTTAATACATCTAAAATATTGCTCATGGCTATTGTAATTAAGCTATAGTATCTTCAAAATTGGAGTGCAAAGATATAAAATTATTTTTAAGAAAAATAGAGCCGTTGAAAATTTTTATAACTTATTCGTTTACAGGCTCTAGTCTGCAACAAGCGGTAGTTTATGATTCGTATTTCCTGGTTAATAGTACCGGTGCTATTAATTATAGATGATAAATTCTGCGTGAAAGGCAATGAACTATTAACAATTAGTAGAATATAATATTACTGCAACAAATCCGGGCGACGTTGGCGGGTGCGTTCAACAGCCTGCTCAAATCGCCATTGCTCTACCTTGGGCGTATCGCCGGAAAGCAGAATTTCGGGTACTGATAATCCTTCGTACTCTGCCGGACGGGTATAAACCGGCGGGGCTAATAATCCATCCTGAAAAGAGTCAGTCAAGGCCGATGATTCGTCGTTTAACACGCCCGGAATAAGCCGGATAATGGCATCGGTTAGTACCGCCGCCCCCAACTCACCCCCCGATAGCACATAATCGCCAATACTGATTTCGTGGGTTATAAATTTTTGCCGTACCCGCTCATCTACGCCTTTATAATGCCCACACAGAATAATAACGTTCTGCAGCAACGATAAACGGTTTACCAAGGGCTGGCGCAAAGTTTCGCCATCGGGAGTCATGTAAATAACGGCGTCGTAGGTGCGCTCGGTTTGTAGAGCAGCCATGCATTTGGCAATGGGCTCAATCATCATAACCATTCCAGCGCCGCCACCAAACGCGTAATCGTCTATTTGGCCGTATTTGTTAATAGCAAATTTACGCAGATCGTGGATGTGAATCTCGACCAAACCTTTTTTTTGCGCTCGCTTTAAAATAGAATGATCAAAAGGGCTATGGAGTAACTCGGGCTGGCAACTTATAATATCAAACCGCATCGTTCTCGTTGTCATCATCGCGTTCTTCTGCCTCGGGCGCAGTAGGGTTGGTGTAAATATCTACCAAGCCTTCGGGCAGGTTCACAAATAACTTCTGTTCGGCTTTATCGGCTCGTAATATTAATTCGTCCTGCACCGGAATCAGCACTTCTACTCCCTGGTAATCCATGGCCATCAGGTCTTGGTAAGGCATTTCGTAAATTTCCCGAACGGTGCCCAACTGTCCCAGTTGCTCATCTATCACGGTATAGCCAATTACGTCGTGAAAATAGAACTGGTCTTCGTCGAGTTCGGGTAATTGGTTTAAAGGCAGAAACAAGGGCACACTTTTAAATTTCTCGGCCTCGCCAATGGTATCCACATCTTCAAACTTGATAATAATGCGGCCATTGGGCTGAATATCAAGGGCAGTAATAAAAAAAGGAACCAGCTTTCCGTTTAATAACAGGAAAACTGATTCCAATTCTTCGTAATCTTCCGGGTAATCTACATCAAAAAAAGCAATTACCTGGCCTTTAACCCCATGTGTCCTGACGATGTATCCTAGTTGGTAACAGGCATCAATATTCATGGGTTCTAATTTTTTACTAAGCTTGTGCGTCTTCGGCTGGAGCAACAGCATCGGTATCAGCAGCAGCCTCTTCGGCCGGAGCAGCGGCTTTAGCGGCATCGGCAGCACGCTTCCGTAAAGCTTCGGCGCGGGTTTCGTTTACTTTTTGTTCGGCGGCAAAAGCAGCTTTGCTGGCATCCGTACGTTTTTGGTTCAGTAAATCGCGTTTGCCCTGGATTTTAGATTCTTTTTCTTCTTTCCAACTGTTGAATTTAGAATCGGCTTGTTCCTGGGTTAAAGCACCTTTGGCTACGCCAATTTGCAAATGCTTTTTGTACAAAATACCTTTATAAGACAACATGGCTTTTACGGTATCGGTGGGTTGAGCCCCATTCATTACCCATTCAAAAGCTTTGTTTTCATCGAAAATAATGCTGGCAGGGTTGGTGTTGGGATTGTAAGTCCCTAGTTTTTGAATAAAACGGCCATCACGTGGCGATCTGGCATCGGCTACTACAATGTCGTACATAGCAGCTTTTTTGCGGCCTCTGCGGGCCAGTCTGATTTTAACAGGCATAATTTTTAACGTTTGTTAAGCGACGGAACCCGTCCGTCTTTTTTGAGTTTGCAAAATTAAGGAATATATTCTAAATAAGGAAATTGGCGGCTATAATATTTAAAGGGGTAATTAAATTTTTCTCGAAAATTCTGCCAATAATAGGGGCAATAGCTGCCACAAAAGCCAACCTTAGATTTAATACTATTATTAAATTAAAAATGCGCTTTATCTTAGAGGCTGTTTTGATTTTTTATTTTGGCTTTACAAGTAGCTTTTTTGAGACTAAAAGTTATAAGTAAATCTGCTTCAGAAGACAGTTTTTTGATAAAAAGATGATTGTTTTAGACCAGTAACATTTTTATAAATTAAAATCAAAACAGCCTCTTAAACCATTAAGATTTTTAAATTACTCATTTAATCCCGTCATTCTGGAAGAATCTTCTAGGTTACCTACTCAGAAGATTCTTCCAGAATGACGGGATTAAGGACAGATGACCTTTATTTCTTTTAAAAGCGCATTAATCATTTCATATTGGTATAAATTGATGGGTCAATTACAACTTATTCAAATAAAAAAGTCTCCCAAAAAGAGAGACTTTAATTTAAAAAGCTGGGAGCTTAAGCTCGTACTTTTTTCAGGCGGATTATGTGGAGTTTGTCCAGAATCCAGATTACCGGATAGGTGGGGTCTACTTCCCACCATTTTACCCCAAAATTTACGCGGTTCGGTAATTTGTGGTGGTTGTTCTGGAATAATTCGCCGCCGGTTAAAAAGTCAAAAAATAATGAATTGCGGGATTTATCGTGGTTATCGAAGTTTTGATAGCCGTATTTATGACCGCTCCAGTTTACAATAGCGCCGTGAATTGGACCCATCAGGAAATGGATGGGCAATAACAGGTACATCCACCACTGCGTGGCAAAAGCAATGTAAAATGATACATAAGCTGTACCCCATAATACACGCGACATCCAGGTATCGCCAAAGTTCTCGATGGCACTCCATAAAGGATAATTACCTTCAAAACGGGCTTCAGGCTCTACCCTGCGGTTTAGAACGTTGTTATAAATATCTTTTGTTTTCCACATCATGGTAAAAGCATTATTCGAAAAATGCGGGGAGTGAGGGTCGCGCTCCGTATCGCTGAATGCGTGGTGCATGCGGTGCAACACCGCGTAAGCCCGCGGCGATAAAAAAGAAGAACCCTGAGCCATGTACGTAACCAGGAAAAAGAAACGCTCCCAGAATTTATTCATAGTAAACATTTTGTGCGCCGCATACCGGTGCAGGTAAAATGTTTGGACAAATAAGGAGAAATACCAATGGGCAACAAAAAAGATTAATACAGGCATTATTTGCAGATATGTATGAGGTAATGAAAAGATTAAGCAGCTATTAATGGCATTAGAGCTTACCCTAAAACAGCAATGGCCTTAAATAGTTCACAAAACTACAACATGCATTTTTATGTAAAGCAATGATTTTTAAAAAAGATTACAAAATTGATTTATATCATCTTTCAGAACTAGGGTAAACCGATTAACATTTTTCTGAATGGTTGCCAGAAAATGTTTTCCGGCAAGGGGGCGGTTAGCAGCAAAGGTGTATTCCGGATAGGGTGCTCAAACTGTAACTGATAAGCGTGCAGGCCAATGCTTTTATCGGGTAGCGGTGTTGGAGCGCCGTATTTTACATCGCCGGCAATGGAGCAGCCTTGCGACGCCAGTTGTACCCGAATCTGGTGCGGCCGGCCGGTTACCGGATTTACCCGCAATAAGTGATATTCTCCTTCGTGGGCCAATAGGGTATAACTTAATTCGGAAAGCAGTCCACTTTTATTTTCCCGGAGAAAAGCTTTGGTAACATTGCGGACTTCGTCTTTTACCAACCAGTGCACCAGTCTGTCTGTTGGTTGAGGTGGCTTTTTTAAGGTAACGGCTAGATAAGTTTTGTGGGTTTTATTTAGGCGGAAAAGCTCATTCATGCGGGTTAGGGCTTTCGACGTCTTGGCTAATAAAACCAGCCCGCTTACCGGCCGGTCCAGCCGGTGCACCACGCCCATAAATACATTGCCTGGCTTGTCGTACTTTGCTTTTACATAGTCTTTTGCTAGTTCCGAAAGCGGAATATCGCCCGTTTCATCGCCCTGCACCAGTATGCCGGCGGGTTTATTTACCGCCAGCAAATGGTTATCTTCATAAATTATGTGCTGGTCTTGAAGCGTAAAACTATTGGGAGTAAAGCGGGGGCCAGCCATGGAGAAACAAAGAGAGTTGGTTAATTCTTAAAGTTTTACAATTATTTCCTAAGTAATGGGCAAGAAGGCTTTATTTATGGCGTAAAGCTTGTTTACTGTTTTGATTAACAGAGCTTTATTAAGTAAAAGTATAGTGTCTAATAGCTAAATGCTAATTTCTAATTATTTAATAAGCTTCGTCGGTATTCGGGAATTCTTTGTTTTTAACATCACTGACGTAACTGGTAACCGCCTGGGTCATGATCTCGTTTAGGTTGGCGTAGCGGCGCAAAAAGCGCGGTTTAAATTCTTTGGTAATGCCTAAAAGATCGTGGGTAACTAATACTTGCCCATCTACAAAAGGGCCGGCACCAATGCCTATAATGGGTATTTGCAACGAGGAAGCTACTTTTTGGGCCAGCGTAGAAGGTATTTTTTCCAGCACAATGGCAAAGCACCCTAATTCCTGCAGCAACAAAGCATCTTCTATTAATTTATTGGCTTCCTGCTCTTCTTTGGCCCGCACGGTATAGGTGCCAAATTTATAAATCGATTGCGGCGTTAAACCTAAGTGCCCCATAACAGGTACGCCAGCGCTTAAAATACGAATAACCGACTCTTTTATTTCACTGCCGCCTTCCATTTTTACGCCGTGCGCCCCCGATTCTTTCATGATGCGGATAGCCGAACGCAGCGCCTCGGAGGAGTTGCCCTGGTAAGAGCCAAAAGGCAAATCTACCACCACAAAAGCCCGCTGTACGGCCCGCACCACCGACGAAGCATGATAAATCATTTGGTCCAGGGTAATGGGTAAGGTGGTTTCATGGCCGGCCATTACATTCGAAGCGGAATCTCCTACCAGTAATACATCTACGCCAGCACCATCCAGAATGGCCGCCATGGAAAAATCGTAAGCCGTGAGCATTGATATTTTTTCACCCCGTACTTTCATGGCTTGTAGTTGGTGGGTGGTAATAATTTTGATATCACGCTTTTGTACCGACATGCTCTTTTTGAATTATGAATTATGAATTATGAATTATGAATTATGAATTATGAATTATGAATTATGAATTATGAATTATTTGAACCTTAAACGGCAATTTGAATAAAAAATGGACTTAAACTTAAAGATTATGTATAGAATATTATTATAAATAAAATCGCCATTATCAACTGAGAGCGCTCCCTATAGATAATGGCGTAATATTAAGGGTTAATTTTAAAATTTTAAGTAATCAGCCTTATTTGGTTATACTCAATTAGCATTTATCTATTTTGGTTAAGAGTTCAGCTCCAGTTAAAATTCATCATTCATAATTTCTAATTCATAATTAAGCGAAGCGTTTACCGGTTATACCAACTGCGGTTGCGGGTTAGTTTTAAATCGCGCAGAATAGAAGAGCGGGCATTGATATTAATATTATAGGATTGATACGTCCCGAACGGAATCCAGCTAATGCTCATTTCCCAGCAATGCAAATCACGGTGAATATTTAGGCTGGTGTAAGTTAAGGCTTTGTTTAAAAAGTCGTAGCCCGAGCTATAAGTAACTTTCCATTTATCGGTCAGACTTAAAGAACCATCGAACCCCAACGACTGGGTAGTTTGCGATTGTCCGTTAGCCTGGGAAAAGTAATTGGCAGTATAGTTAATCCGGAAAGTCCAGGGAATAGTAAAGTCTACGTACTGGTTTTGCAGATCTGCATCGGTTTCGAGCGAAGGCCTATTGGTACTCGGAGCAGCCGCTTCGCCGCGTTTTTTACGCATTACATCCGGGTTTAAATCAATATCCAGGTTTAAAGAGGCATTGGTTAAGCGGGCAAACCTAAAACTGTTCTGGCTAATAAGTAGTTGATCCAGCCGTCGTCCGGCGGCATTTACCTGGTAAGGGTCCAGACTAGCGTTTGAATTAATATTTAAACGCTTAAACAACACTGTGCGAAAATTCGCAGTAATGGGTTGCATTCCAAAAGAATCGGCGGCAAAGTTATAACCACCGGCAAAGCTAAAGTTATCGATTAAGCTTACCTTATCAAAAGTCTCGGCGGTATCGCTTTTGGCTTTTACTTTGGCTTCTACGTTATTCTGAACGCTGAAATACATAGCACTTTGCCGGCCGCTGCTGGGCGTACCAAACAAAAAGCCATTGTACCGAGAGATGTATTGGTAAGGTACCATGCCGGTGGTGCTGTTTAGAGCATTACTTAATTGCACATTTTGGCCGTACGCCGTGGCCAAATCGGGTGCATAGCTATAGGTAATAGATGGCTGAATCTGGTGCCGGATGGCTTCGAGCCGTTTGCCTTTAATAGAGGCCATACCGTAGATGCGGGTCGATAAACTAGCGCCGCCGCCGTAAGTACTCGCAACACTTAATCTGTTTAAAGTATCAACCCGAATGGCATTGGCACTTTCTACATAAGTATATTTTAACTCTTTTAGGTAAGTAGTGGCATTGTAACTAACGCTCGGCGATAAAGTTAAATGTTTTAAAAGCCGGATACTATTCATAGAAATAGGGAACGAGTGCGTAGCCCCCATCTGGGCATTGCGTAAAATAGTAGGAATGGTGTTGGTATTAATACTAAGTGCCGTATCGCTGCTTACGCCCCCAATTAAGTTAGCCCCACCAGGTAAAGAGCTGCCCGAAATAGTATTAGTTATTTGATTACGAACGGTTAACGTATAACCAATGGCTATGTCCTGCAAAAAATTACCTCCCACGGCATTTTTACTAAATAACCGGAAAGGATATTGCCGGTTTACCGTTAGCGTGGCTTCCGGTAAGGTCAAGTTCATGGCCTTGGTAACAATATTCTGGTTATGCAGGGCCGAAGCCGTTAAAGTTATGGGCGAATTAGGGTTAGCCAGTTGGTATTGGATAGAAGAGTTAAAAGTACTGGATAACAAACTGCTGGCATCGTTGTAAGCGTTCTGGCGGTTGTAAAAGCTGGAACCCGCCTGCACGCTCGCCGAAAATTTGCCCCCTGGCCGGGCGGCCGGCGAATGCGACCAACGCACAAAAAAGCTCTTAGGCTCCTGGCGGGGTAAACGGCCCGTCCCTACTATCGGGTTTTCGTCCGATTGGTTAGTGGCGTAGCGGTTAGAGCTAAAATCAATACCAAAATTACCTTGGTAAGCGTATCGCTTATTATAATTAGATTGCAGGTGCGCCGCCCAACTGCCGTAGGTATAAATATCGCCGAGTAAACTAATGCCAATATATTCGTTTAAAGCCAGGTAATAACCGCCTTGGCGCAGGTAAAAGCCTTGTTCGCGGGTTTCGCCAAAAGTAGGAATAACAATACCTGAATTGCCGGTACTACGCAGTTTCTGCGGCGTTGGAAAATAACCGAAAAGAAAACCAATAGGCGTAGGAATATCAGCAAAAACCAGGTTAAACGGGCCCGTAAATATTTTTTTACCCGGAATGGCTTTTATTTTAGAAGCATTAATATAGAAGTGGGGGTGGGGCAAATCGCAAGTAGTATAACGGGCATGCGCGCCGTAAAAAGCTTCATCGGCGGTGCGTTTTACGGTTTCGGCGTGTAAAAAACCTTCGCCCTGCCGGGTAACTACGCCGCTAATTTTCCCTTTTTTGGTTTTAAAATTGTAGTTCATTTGGTTGGCCGTGTACATCTGGTCGCCTTGTTTAAAAACCGGGGTGCCCGTGGCCTGGCCGGCCGAATCTACAGTGCCAGCCGCCGATAAAATATTAGTATTATAATTAATAGCCGTAGAAGCAGCCTGCAACGACATATCATCGTAATCGACATTAGATTCGCCGTACATATTTATCACGCGATCATTTACGTGAAAAACAATAGAGTCTCTGGCCGAATATTTGATTGTGGTAGTAATATCGCCTTTAATAGAGTCTTGCCTTACTTTTATACTATCGGCGGGTACATTGGCGTTTTGAGGTAAAGAAGTTTTAGGAACAATTTGGGCGAAAGCTCCGAAAGTGCTAAATAGTACCATCTGCAACAGTAGCAGAATCCTCAAAATGTAGGGTAATCTTTTCAGGTTAAAACTTTTTTTATATATTTTTGCAAAGTTAATACGATTACTACTTAACAAACGCATGTTGTGAAAAATATTGTTTGCTTTCTATTTATCCTTGTTTTTTTTGTGTTGAGCGGGTTTCATAAGGCTGGTCGGAGCGATGGAAAAGTACGAACGGTGGTAATAGATGCTGGCCACGGCGGGAAAGATATTGGGTGCAACGGGCGCTCGGCCCGCGAAGCTGATGTAGCTTTAAAAGTAGCTTTGGAACTGGGTCAGGAAATAGAAGCAAACCTGCCCGAAGTTAAAGTAATTTATACCCGCAAAACCAATACGTTTGTAGAGTTAATCGATCGGGCCGGAATTGCGAATAAGAACAATGCCGATCTGTTTATATCTATTCATTGCAACTCGGGGCCGGCCGCGGCTTACGGTACCGAAACGTATACCATGGGTTTGCACAAAACCGAGGGGAACTTACAGGTAGCTAACCGCGAAAATTCAGTAATTTTAAAAGAAGAAAACTACCAGAAAAATTACGATGGGTTTGATCCGCGCTCGCCCCAAAGTCATATTTTAATGTCTTTGTTTCAGAGTGCTTACATGGATAACAGCTTGCGTTTTGCCCAGAAAGTACAGCATCATTTTAAAACCAAAGTAGGCCGTAGCAGCCGCGGCGTGAAGCAAGCCGGCTTTCTGGTACTCTGGAAATCGGCTATGCCCAGTGCCTTAATCGAAATAGGATTTTTAACCAATCCTACCGAGGAAAAATATCTCAACGATAAGTCCGGACAAACGTATATTGCTTCAGGAATATATAAAGCTTTCAAAGAGTATAAACAAGAACTGGAAGCCATGCATTAATTTAATTGTAAGCCATACGTGAAAATTTCTAAAGAAGTAAAAGTTGCCATACTAGGTGTTGTGGCAATAACTGCCTTGTATTTTGGATATTATTTTTTAAAAGGGGCCGATTTCCTCTCCTCTACTAAAACTTATTATGTTGTTTATCCGAGTGTCGACGGATTAACCGTATCGAGCCCGGTTGTTTTGAACGGCATAAAAGTAGGCGTGGTGCAGGATATGAAGCTGCAGTTTGAAAATAACAACCAAATTAAAGTGGGCATTAGTGTACAGGAAGGGGTGCAGGTTGGCGATTCTACCATTGCCAGCTTAACCAGCAGCGATTTGTTAGGAGGTAAAGCTATTACTTTATTTATGCGGCCTAATACTACGCGGTATAAAGGCGGTGAAACGTTAATTCCTTTTATGGAGCGTAGCATTACTACCATGCTTACGGAAAAAGCCATGCCGGTTCTGGGGCAAGTAGATTCTACATTATCAAAATTCAATGCTTTGTTAAATCCCGATGCCAAGCGCAATATTCAGTCGATTATTGCCAATGCCAGTGCTACCACCGAAGCCGTACGTACTTTAATGTTGGCCAACCAGCGCAATATAAATGCTATAACCTCTAACATGAGTGCCCTAACAGCCTCGTTGCGGCAAACCGAACAAAAATTCGGCCGGCTGGCCAGCAACCTGAACCAGATAACCGATACGCTGAAGAATGCTCCTGTGAACGATATGGTGCGTAGCATGAACCAGACCGTAGGAGAGGCGCAGACGGCCCTTGCCAAATTAAATCAAACTTTAAATCAAACTGATGGTACGGTTGGGCGGCTCATGAACGATGATTCTTTGTACGCCAACATGAATGCCTCTACCGAGAGTTTAGATGCTTTGTTAAAAGACCTGAAAGAAAATCCGAAACGTTATGTTCATTTCTCGTTACTGAGTATTGGTGGCGGTGGTAAATCTAAGAAAACAGACAACGCGAATAATACCAAAAAGACAGATACAGCGGCCAATATAAACAATAACCAGTTGGCAGAAGACGTAGAAAAGAAATAAGCTTTATTTTATAACGTTTTAAATTTATTATTTTACAAAAATCCGCTTCGGGCGGATTTTTTATTCTAACAGCTAACCAGCACGGGTATGGATATTGCCTTCAATAAAAACGAAGATGCTTTAAAGCTTTTATGCGTCCAGCTTAAAACCCGGTTACACAAAGTATACCAGGGCGGTGGCGAAAGCCGCCTAAAAGCTCAACGCGAAAAAGGCAAACTTACGGCCCGCGAGCGGATTGAATATTTACTAGATCCCGATAAAGAGTTTTTAGAAATAGGCGCTTTGGCCGGCGAAGGCATGTACGCTGAATACGGCGGTTGCCCATCGGGGGGCGTAGTAACGGGTATTGGGTACGTAACAGGCCGGCAATGCGTGGTGGTAGCCAATGATGCCACCGTAAAGGCTGGTGCCTGGTTTCCGATAACGGCTAAAAAGAATTTGCGCGCCCAGGAAATAGCCATTGAAAACCACTTGCCTATTATTTATTTGGTAGATAGCGCCGGGGTTTTTCTGCCTTTGCAAGACGAAATATTCCCGGACAAAGAGCATTTTGGGCGTATGTTCCGCAATAACGCCGTTATGTCGGCCATGGGTATTGTGCAAATAGCCGCCGTAATGGGCAGTTGCGTGGCGGGTGGTGCATATTTGCCCATTATGTCCGACGAAGCTATGATTGTAGCGGATACGGGTTCTATTTTTCTAGCGGGTTCTTACCTGGTAAAAGCCGCCATTGGCGAAACCATCGATAACGAGACGTTAGGCGGTGCCACCACCCATTCCGAAATTTCGGGCGTAACCGATTATAAGTTCCAAACCGACCAGGAATGTTTGTCACATATCCGGAATATATTTGATAAAATGGGCGAACCGGCCAAAGCTGGTTTTAATCGCGCGGCTTCCGCCTTGCCTCAAGCCAACCCCGAAGAAATATACGGCCTGTTGCCCGAAGACCGCGTGAAGCCCTACGACATGCTGGAAATTATTAAACGGCTGGTCGATCATTCAGAATTTGAGCCTTATAAAGACTTGTACGGTAAAAGCTTGCTTTGCGGCCTGGCTCGTATCGACGGCTGGGCCGTAGGCATTGTAGCCAACCAACGAAAAATTGTAAAGAACAAAAAAGGCGAAATGCAGATGGGTGGCGTTATTTATTCGGATTCGGCGGATAAAGCAGCTCGTTTTATTATGAACTGCAACCAGAAAAAAATTCCACTGGTTTTTTTGCAGGACGTATCGGGGTTTATGGTGGGCAGCAAAGCCGAACACGGCGGCATTATAAAAGACGGCGCGAAAATGGTAAATGCCATGGCCAACTCCGTAGTCCCTAAGTTTACGATTATAATTGGTAATTCGTACGGGGCCGGCAATTATGCCATGTGCGGCAAAGCGTACGATCCGCGGCTCATTTTTGCCTGGCCTACGGCTCAAATGGCCGTTATGAGTGGAGCTGCGGCGGCCAATACATTGTTGCAAATTCAGGTGGCGTCGCTTAAAGCCAAAGGCGAAACCATTACGCCCGAAGCCGAAAAACAGCTGTTAACCCAAATAACCGAAAAGTATAACGAGCAGCTATCGCCGTATTACGCGGCCGCCCGGCTGTGGGTAGACGGCCTTATTGATCCGCTGGATACGCGCCGGGTAATTTCAGTGGGAATTGAGGCGGCGAACCACACGCCTATCACCAAACCTTTTAATGTAGGCATTATTCAAACCTGATTATTAACTAAAACTTTGCCCTGAATTTTAGAAATTTGCGGATTGAAATTAGAAACAGGTAAAGTAAGTAAGAGGACGGTTATAAGTAATAAGTTTATAATTATTGGTTTTCAGTTATTTATACAAGTATTGGTTTAACTTGATTTTATCTTCTTACTTAAAGAGGATTACTTAGCCCGTAAATTTTTATTCTATATATAAATCATAATAAACCCGGAACGTATAACCTTTCATTAACCTGGCTGTAGCTAGCAATTAATTAAAAGTAAAAAGAAAGAAATTTGGCTGGTAAGAAACGGATATCCGGGTTATAGATGTTAGTATTTAGAAATAGCGGACAGAGAAATTATCCGCTGATTTCTGATTAAATCAACTAAAATAATAACGAAGCGTGACAAATAAAGAAATAAAGGCATTAATATCGTTGCTGGAGGATGAGGACGAGCACATTGCGCTGCACGTAGAAGAAAAAATAGTATCGCTCGGCGAATCAATGATTCCTTTTTTGGAAGAAGAATGGGAGTCGAGTATTAATCCGGAAGTGCAGAAAAAAATAGAAGAGCTTATTCATAAACTGCAATACGATGCCTTAACGAGTAGATTCATGGCCTGGAAAGAAAGTGGCGCTACCAACTTAGTAGAAGGCATGTGGCTGGTAAACAGCTATCAGTACCCAGATGCATCGCTCGAAACTATAAACAAAACTTTAGACCAGATTTATTATGAGGCTTGGTTGCACGTGCGTACCGATATGCATCCTTACGATCAGATAAAAGCCCTGAACCACGTATTATTTAAAGTTTATAAATTCTCAGCTAATACCAAAAACTTTCATTCGCCGGCTAACTCTATGCTGCACCTGGCGCTGGAAACCAAGCGGGGCAACCCCCTTACGCTCTGTGTTATTTACCTTACTATTGCGCAAAAATTACAATTGCCTATTTTCGGGGTAAATCTGCCTAATTTATTTATTTTAACTTATAAACACGAAAGTTTCCAGTTTTATATAAATGTTTATAATAAAGGCCTCATGCTTTCGAAGGCCGATATTGATAATTATATTCTGCAACTGAACTTGAACCCGGTTGATATTTTTTACGAGCCCTGCTCTAACCTGGATATTGTAAAACGAGCTTTGCGCAACTTGGCCTTATCGTTCGAGAAAATGAACGAGGCCGAAAAAGCCGTAGAAGTAAATAAATTATTGGATGCTATAACCGATGAAGCTACTCCGGAAGCACCGGCGGCAGATGAAACCGGAGAAAATGATCAATAATATTGCCTATGGTATCTACCAACAAAAGGCGGCGCTATGTACGTAGCGGCGCCTTTTGTTGGTAGATAAATATTTTAAAAGCGTTTAATCATACAGCCGGTTGCTCTTTTTTCCGGCGTTGCTACAGCGCGGTTCGCAATAATGGCCTCTAAAGCATTGCGCAGGAAAGGCTCTTTTACCGAATTTTCCAGTTGCGGATTATCATCAATAGCCCCTTTGTACTTTAGCACGAAGCCGTCGTTACCATTTTGCAGCACAAATACTTCGGGCGTTTTAGTAGCGCCAAACTGCTGGCTTAGCTTTTGGTCATTGTCGGGTAATAATTTTATTTTTCCATCGCCGGCTGCTGCTTTATTGCTGTTTTCCTGTCCCGGCGCTCCGGCATCATCCATGCTAATGGCGGCATTTATAAAAATAAAGCTGATGCCTTTGGCCGCATAAGCATTAGCCAGGTTACTAAGCCGGTTTTCGTAGAGCCGGGAATTGGGGCAATTGCGGTTCATAAATACCACGGCCACCGCCTTCGTCGACGAATAATCGGTTAGAACGGTAAAATCTTTAATGGTTTGGCCAATCTGGTAACCTCCTTGCTGGGCAAAAGCAGCTACGGATAAAGTTAAAGCCAGCATAAAGGCGCTGAAAATTTTCATAAGTATATAGTAAATTTCTTAATCGTCGATACAATAAGTAAGTATATGGTTCTTGAATTTCTCGTAATAAATGCAGTAAGTTTTTTTTAAATCGGGAGCCTGAATTTGTGCTTCTAAAGTGCCTGCTGCAGATGCCGGAAACGGTTTTACGAGTAAATGCTCTTTAAAAAGAAGCTGTTTTTTGCTGTATAGTTTATATAATGTTTCTTTTGTGCTCCAGTAAATTAAGGTTTTCTCTAAATCTTCGCCGGCATCGGTTTTCTCCGCGGCAGCCATAAATTTATCTCTTACCCGCATTACTTTCGGACTGATATTTTCAATATCTATGCCAACTTTAAAGCGTTCGGAAATAATGACTGCGGCCAGATTCTGACTATGACTGATAGAAATATAAATGGCGTTTTGCTCGAATTCCGGTTTGCCCTGGGCATTATTTCTTAAAGGTAAAGGTAACGCGGTAAATTTTTGCAAAAGCATATAAGCTAATACACGGCTGCCAAGCCATTGGCTTAGCCGCAGGCTATTAGGGTAATCAGGAATTTGCAACTGATTGCCCACTAACTCGGCCAGTTGTTGTTGCAGAGTAGCCAGCGTTTCGGTTAGTTGCCAAAAGCCCATATAAGTATGCGTATTTATTTTACGGACTTCCAGCAAGGGCATGTTAGAGAAATAAATTTTACAGATAAAACTTTACAGCCGCAATTTGATAAATATTACGTTTCTTTTCCGTTTATCCTGTAATTTTAATCTTTTAAAGTAGTATAAATTTTATGGCCAGTCTTATTGGAGTTAAGAAAATTGCCACCCTAACTGGTCACCGCGATTGTGTGTATACGCTGGAGCAATCCGGCGATCCGTTGGTTTTTTACTCGGCCGGAGGCGATGGCCTGGTAGTAGCCTGGAACCTGGAAAGCCCAGACCAAGGTGAACTGGTAGCCCAGGTTACAACGTCGGTGTATGCGCTGCGGTGGTTACCCGAAAAAAAATTGCTGGTGGTGGGGCATAACCAAAATGGCTTGCAAATATTAAATGTAGCGGAAAAAAAGATAGTTAAGGCGGTGGCCTTGCCCGGAGGCGCTTTTTTTGATATAGCGTATGCCCCCGCATTAGCCTGTATTTACGTAGGTGCCGCTGATGGCAGTGTTACCCAGCTTGATACAGCACAATTTTCGGTGCAGCGGGTGGGCCGCTATTCCGGCAAAAGTGCCCGCTGCTTGGCTTTTCACGCCGGGCGCAACGAATTGGCCGTGGGTTACAGCGATAATTTTATCCGGATTTTGGCAGCCGATACGCTGCAGGTAAAGCAGGCATTTGAGGCCCATAGTAATTCGGTTTTTACCCTGGCTTACAGCCCCGATGGTAATTATTTAATAAGCGGCAGCCGCGATGCTCATTTAAAAATATGGCGTCCAGCCTCAGATTACCAGGAACATACCGCTGTTATTGCCCACTTATTTACGGTTAACCACGTTGTATTTAGCCCCAATGGCGCTTACTTTGCTACGGGCAGTATGGATAAATCGGTTAAGATTTGGGATGCCCAAACGTTCCGGCTTTTAAAAGTTATTGACCGGGCCCGGCACGCGGGACATGGCACTTCGGTGAATAAATTATTTTGGCCGGCTCGGTTAAATTCATTAGTTTCGTGTAGCGACGATCGTACTATTTCAGTTTGGGATTTAAATTTTAGTTTGAAGCATGAAAATAACACCATTAGAAATCAGGCAAAAGACCTTTGAAAAAGCTTTCAGGGGATTAGATAAAGATGAAGTAAATGCTTTTTTGCTCACCTTATCGCAGCAATGGGAAAAACTGCAAGACGAAAACAAGGAGTTACGCTTCAAGTTAGAAACCACTACTAAAGACGTACAAAAAATGCGCGAGGTAGAATCATCCTTGTACCGCACCCTAAAAACCGCCGAAGATACTGGTAATAACTTAGTAGAGCAGGCCACCAAAGAAGCGACCTTACAACTACGCGAAGCGCAGCTTAAATCGGAACAGTTAATGAACGATGCGCGCTTAAAAGCCCGTAATATTATTGAAGATGCTTATAGCCAATCGGATAAAGCGGTGGCGGAAATGCAAAACGAAGTAAAAGCCTTGGAACAGGAGCACCAGCGCCTGGAAAGCTACCTCGATACCTTGTTGCGCGACTTAAACAACCTGGCGACCGATGCATTGGAAAAAGTAGAAAAAAACCGGTCTAAACCTCGCCCGTCGTTATCGAGTATATTGGCTAGGGCAGCCAATATAAAAGTAAAGCGCGAAGAGGTAGATAAAGTTTACCGCGATGTACCTTCGGAAACAAGTGCCCCAGATACTGTTAAAAACATGGAAAAATTATTGACCGATAAACCAATCGAGAAAAAAGCGGAGATTGAACCAATGCAGCCGGTACAACCCATTCAGCCGGAAGTGCCCAATCCGCAAACACCCGTACCCAATGTGCCGGCTCCCGACATAGAAAGGCCTAGCCCCGATATTCCGGAAATATCACCCGACCGCATTGAAAGACCCATACCGGATATTCAGCCTATTCAGCCCGATATGCCCGAAATTCAACCACCTATGACCCAACCCGGCACGTTTTCGCAGCAAGGCCGGCCAGTAAGAGAAAAAGCCATGGCGGGTGGTTCTTTCTTCGACGAATTTGAATAAGTACCGGCATGGGACGCATTGCGCTGGAAGGCATGGAGTTTTTTGCTTTTCACGGTTTTTATGACGAAGAACAAAAAATAGGCAATAAATACGGTGTAGATTTATATATCTACACCGATTTACACGCCGCTGCCGAAACCGATGATTTGCACCAAACTGTAAATTACGAGGTGCTGTATAAATTGGTGCTGGAAGAAATGGTGAAACCGGCGCGCCTGCTCGAACATTTGGGTCACCGGATTATTGATAGTATTTACCACCGGTTTCCGCTTATTAGAGGCGTAAAAATTAATGTTTATAAATTTAACCCACCTCTGGGCGGTATCTGCCGCCTGGCTAAAGT
>Ga0210040_10003492_pt1 | contig 21234 bp, 22 predicted proteins | sample CryGeyCG12114_NA_FD_185462 | JGI IMG/M metagenome (GOLD analysis project Ga0210040, IMG submission 185462) | Groundwater microbial communities from aquifer - Crystal Geyser CG19_WC_8/21/14_NA (SPAdes) (version 2) | ecosystem: Environmental > Aquatic > Deep subsurface > Groundwater | place: USA... | reverse complement strand
ATGAGCAATGAATTATTGTTGCCACAACATTTTACAAATTTGGTGATTTACTTTGTATAAATCGACCATTTGTCGGGGATAGCCAAATAACATGGGGCAACTTTTTTTTACTCTGAAATGAACTATAGGGTAACTTTTTGCAATGTATTCAAATGGAGAAAAGTTACCCTTTTACCCTGTTACCGCGTTACCCCGGTGCTCGTGAATACCCCTATTTAAATGCAGAAAAGTTACCCTTATACCCCGTTACCCCCGTGTACGTGAATACCCCTAATATATTTTGTTTTCTTATTTTAGAGTGAATCTGTACGAACTCCTAATGTATCTAATTGGACTTTATACGCCCTGGGAAAGTTTATCTCTGAGAAGAATAAATCTATTGAATTCCTGAGAACCATCATTCTTTCCCTACCTAAGTACGTATTACGCTATCCAATTTTATCGTATTTAGTATGGTATATATTGTGATAATAATAATATTTTTATGCTACAATTTCCAGAGTTGAGCCCCAATATCCAATGACCAAGAAAGCTGTGGATGTTCTCGTCCAAGTAGCGGCTCAAAAAGTTCTTAATCTTTAAAAAAAAATTTTGGAATTATTTTAATATTTTAGTTTGTTCTTTAAGTCAGTGAAACATATTGTTGTAAAGATGGAGGAATTTCATCTGCAACAACTACTTTTTTTAGCAATCTTGTTGAATTTTTTTAAATGAACTTAAATTATACTGCACATTGCGTTAAATTACAATTACACAGAAGTTATATTAAGAATTTTTGTATCTTACTTGCATTTAGACCTGCCATAATATTGTCTGATTCAATAAAAAATCCATATAATCTCGTGAATTCCAAATCTAAGCATTTTACACTAATTTATTCCAACAAGGGGGATCGCGGTGATACCTAAACTATATAAGGTAGGCATATACCAAAATCAACACATCATCTCTAGAGTTATGAATATCTTGTTTGATTCTGGATCTTGCAGTATAAACTAAACTATTGTCGTCAACAATCTTTGAATACTGGAAAGCAACCAAATTTGACTTTCAAATCAAATGGGTTACGACAGACCAGACTATGTAAACTTGTAAACCTAATCTATACGACGACACCTGAAAACAGTTTACTACGAACGAATTTTACGTATGCTATAAGTTCCGGCGACAGCATCCTTTTCCTCCCCATAAATGTATACCAAACTTGACTTAATAAAAATTGTAGACATTCAATATTTGCTTGAGACGTCTGGATACAAACTTACTTTTGGACGTCTACTAATCCCGTATAATTATACCTTTACCTGATTCTGCCTCAAATAGCGCCGGGAAGGAATATTTATGTGAAAGGTACTTACTAACTAGCTATTATTCCCTACCTACAAATGTTGTTGTACGTGAGGGCTACAAGTTACGCTTTCCTCCCTAACTAAATCATTATGTAAGGTGATTTTTACAAGGCATCATAAACGATCTCAAGACCGAGGCCTTGTATTACCTTACCTTACTAACGCACTAACTAACTATCTACGAACAGTTCATTGGAGTCAGTTAGTCAGGTCGCCCTTATTTGTGTTTGCAAGCCAGTTTTCTCTTTTAGTAGGCTCTAAACTTTTCTAAGGAACAAGTGAATCGATTTTGGTGAGCATGATTGGAATAACTGAGAACACGGTGGAAATATTCAGTATCACTCTTGCGGAGTTTTATTCCAAGTTTGAAGGGCCGGATACATATGAACATCTTTTTTACTATGGTTTGGCCGTCTTGGGGTTGGTTTTGTATTGGTACTTTTTCCAAAAACCGTTTAATCTATTCAAGGTAATACAATTTTATACACAAGTTTTTATGTTATATCATATGTGTAATCGTAATGCATGCATGCAGTTAAAGGGTGCATAATGAAACCTCATCCCAATGTATCCATCCCAATGTGCATTACTGTGGGGGAATGCAAGAATTTCTGTAGTTAGATGCTAACTATACGTGGTTTTCTGTAGGATTTTACAGATATTGGCTATGAGCATTTGTCATTTATGAAATCAGATGCAGCCAAAGCGAATGAAATCAATGAGATACGTAAACGACGAAAAATCGGAGATAATTTACCTCCAGTGTATCCCAATGGATGGTTTGCGATTTGCGAGTCTTCACAGTTGCCTGTGAGAACTGCTCAAGAAGTGTATGCAGTAGGTATATCAAGATATGAAAAGAAAAACTGCATAAGATTTTTTTCGTGTGCATTCTTTGACCTCCGTTTTACTTACGCAGGGAAGGATCTAGTAGTCTGGAGAGGAGACAGTGGCACAGCTTATGTGGCTGATGCATTTTGTCCTCATTTGGGAGCACATCTAGGTGTGAATGGAACTGTTTCCGGAGAATGCATAGAATGTCCATTTCATAGTTGGGCATTCGAAGGTTGTACTGGAAAGCTTGTAAATATTCCTTACGCAGATTCAGGTACAGTGTATAGTCAGTCAGTAACATCTGGCTCCATAGTATAGTGTCCTGTGAGCTAAACATTTCATGATATTTCAATGTTTTAGTTCCAAATTTCGCAAAACTCAACATGTGGCAAACTCAAGAAGAAAATGGCTTTATACACATCTGGTATCATGCAGAAAACGAGGCTCCTACATGGTGGGTAGACAGAGTCCCGCAAATTCATTCTGGAGCATGGAGATACAGAGGGAGATCAGAATTCAGAATTGCATGCCATATTCAAGTAAGTCAGCTAATTTTCATGCATTATTGAAAACAACAATGGAAAAATGAAAAATGGACATTTTATATAGTCATGTGTGATGTTTTACAATTATAGGAGATTCCTGAAAACGGAGCAGACGTAGCGCATTTAAATGTTCTTCACAAATCTGCAATCATGTGTGGGGGCCACCCAGAGAAGTCAAAATTGAGTTGGAATTTTATAAAGCACCATTGGTCAGCAAATTGGGCCGCTAATGAGGATCCTGAGCGAAAACACGAGGCTTTGCTACAAGTGGTTCATTGGGTGGGATTGTTTGACAAATTCAACTTCTTTCATATTCATGTGGATTGCCATCAGGTTAGTTCTCAATGGGGTGAACAGAGATATTCAGATTTTGTGAAGGGTTCTGATAATTCATAAGACGCATGTTTGTTTTCACATCAGACTGGTCCAGGGATTGTCATGCTGTACTTCAATACAGTTTTCGGCAAAGGAATTTTAATCCAGACGGTGACTCCTATTGGAAAAATGATGCAGAAAGTTGTGCACCAATTTTATTCGAGCAATACCTTTATCCATCCTTTGGGTACGCTCATTTTATCTGGAGAAGCGGCACAGGTGAATAGCATTTATCAGTTTTTCGTGCAGCTACTTCCAAAACGTGTAATGCATGAATCACTTGAATTGATTCATTTGAATTAAGTGTATTTTTGGAAATTATTCCCTTTAGATTGAACGCGATATTCGAATATGGAATAGAAAAGAGTTTAAGCATCGTCCTATTTTAACAACGGAGGATAAACTTATAAAATCTTTCAGAAAATGGTTCTCTCAGTTTTACACCAAAAATAGTCCACGCTATGAATTTTCGGCTTTAGACTCTAATGCAAACAAGTTGGAATTTTAGCTCGTTTGTTCAACTGAAACAAGCAAGCATAACATTAGTGCTGTATATTTTAAATGGAAAATAACACTCATTTAGTAGTTTTAATTCATAATATTAATATTATTATTGTTGAAGTGAATCGAGAGTCTAATGTAACAACTTTCGGTTAATAAACGAGCACAAAATTCGTGATTTACGCTAATGTTTAATTCCACTAATTCAAAAACCGTATTAACATTTCATATTGAGACACTTCAGTTTACTATTTTACTTGTCAGTATGTTCGTATTACATAAAAAAACAATGACATGATTTGATGAACACGAATTCTACTCAATATTTCATTCACTGCACTATCTATGGTACTTTTTACTCTAACAACTAAGCATGAAATATTGGATTCACAAGTTTATCAATAAATATAGGATACAAAATGCTACTGTAACGCGACTATACAACTGACTCCTAAAGAATAATGGGTTGAGTGATTAACCATAACAAGTAAATGTTAAAATCTTAAAGTAATTCAAATAGATAAATTTAGTACACTATACAATTTACGTTAAACGTTCCATCACAACTTTAAAGTGCATAGCCTGTAAACAGTACAGGATGTCGACAATTATTAATATTAATATTCACTCAAAAAAACTTAAACATAACAAAAACAATAGTGCGATCAAAATAAAACTCATAAATAAATCTAAATTCTGCTAATCTATCCGCGTCAAACTACAAACTACGACCTAATCTAATATACAAAAAAACGTCAAAATGATCAAAAATTCTTCACGATGAGTTGTGCAAAAAAAGTGATTTCGTCTACATATTTTATACCTGTTGAGGTTTCGACAAATATTATTTCAGAAGTAGCATACGTTCTTCTGCACAGTTCCAAAAGAAACAACAATTGACGTCAATTATAGAACCAATAATTTTCTTACTATCGGTACAATCTGCAAAACTCTTTTATGACACGTGACAAATCTTTAACACAACGTGCACTGCAAGAAAATGAAATTTTTTATCAACATTCTTGCTCACGGACGGAGAATAATTTGCAATTATTACAAACATTGCAAGATGAATAACATACCTTAACATTTGTTCGTGAAATTCCTTGAGTTGCTCTAACGTAGCAGCTTGACTACCAGATGGAGTTTTATTGGGTAGCTGCTTCAACGCATTTTCTAACCACTGCGAAAATTCCTAAAACACAACCAAATAGCTAACAATAAGCTGCAAATCTAATATACTGTGTCAGTGGAGGGAATTTATACAAAAATCAAGTTAATCAACTTACAGTCGGCATCACTTCTTTCATCTCGTACAAAAGCTCACTGATGTCTTGAAATGTATACATGGGAAGGATGAAGATCATTCCGTAGATAAGTGCATGAACTAAAGTAGCCCCATGCTGTATCATAATGTTTCTCACGAGAGATTTCTTCTCCTCGAAAGCTTGACTTTCCTAATTATTCAAATATTTCACAAGGAAATGATTAAATTGGATACAACGATAGAAATAGATGCACTATTATCAGTATATATCAGTATAATATAATACAATCTTCTTTCGCTAACACAATTGAAATAATGAATTAACTTACTTTTTGACGTTTAATGGAATGTACTAGTTCATAAAGAAACTTCATTACAGATGTATTAGCTTCCCGATGTTCTAAATGAGTAGCTTGTATTGCGTACTGCATTACGGCTACAATTAGTTCAGATTTGAGAAATCTTACGGGACAACGCTGCACGTATCTGCAAAATACACATTTATCAATCACACAACAGTCTAAGGATTGAAATCTGAGCATCGAATCGATAATGGTTATAATAATATGTTATCATCTCATGCATGCATAGTCTAAAAGATGTGATTATCATACCTGGCACACAATCTGAAAAAATCATCAACCGTATCTGGATGATTTCTTAGTCCATTAGCCTCATTTAGGATTAGGAAGGTAGGGGACATAAATGCTGACAACATATTAATCAACCCATCAACACATTGCTCTTCACTCCCGTATTCATCCACTAATATAGAGCCTAGATACAAAAGACAACTATGGCGATGGCTGCTGTAAATGTTAACTAGCTGTTCGAACACAAAAAAAAAAAGATGATGTTTATCTTTTGGGTCTCAATTTAAATCTCAAATTTTGAATCAAACTAGAACCAACTCACTTGAACAACGAGGGGTTGCAAGAATGGATGAGAATGTTGACCAACGCAACGAAGGGCGTATCGTAAGCATCTGCAAACTCTTTCCATAACTCTAATATCAGCTTGATATCGATCACAAACACGAGAAAGTACTGGCCAAACATCCTCGCAAATAGCTACTTGACACGGATGATCAGTTCCATGACCGTTTTTTGTGTCCACTATAGTATTGCGAAATAAAGCTGATAGTCTATCTACCCAGAAGGCAGGATCATTTTTCGATCCCTTTTGGTAAACTGTTGCACTCTGTAAGATTAAAATGAAAAATATACTGCTTATTCAAAGGATTTGTCTATAGCTAAGAGTGGGAAGGAAGTGTGGTGTACTCACGGCACAAATCTGGTCTAAAGCTTGTAACTGAGCCCAGCAAATTTGACGAAGAATTTGAGAAAGGCGTTCACGTGGAAGAATTGCAAGCACGTGGCCAACTCCTGGAAGTTGGAAGTTCAAAAATTTGAATGTGAAACAAGCACAAATCTGAATTTAAAACATAAAATGACTGCGTTACCTCTTAAAAGACCAACTACAGCTTCATTTGAAACTTCATAATTGTCCATCTGACTGACAAGGTGAATTAAACTGTCCATGTATCGGTCAGCAATATGAGATGCACATTCTTGGCAAATGTTCTAAGAGTTCACATTTTAAATTCGATACTGTTGCATTTCAAAGAAAAATGTTTTACTAGTGCTACACGAAGAAATAAAAGAACTGAAGCAAACCTGAAGGGCTGCTGCTGCTGCATTGCTAAATTCAGGCATTGGCAAACACTCGACAAGAAAATTCATTGTCTTCTCCAAGTTATCTTGCGGATATTTGTTCAGCCATTCCGCCATCCCACCGAGAAAACGAACACCAGCAAGTCTGAGGCATAGATGTCTCCAATCGGACCACTGTAAAACAGTTTCTACGACTGGTTTGATGATTACACTGTTTTCTCTGTGTGTAAAAACAAAATAGAAGATGTTCAAGAACTGTCTAAGTTGAATACAATAAACGTGAGAAAAAGTACGTATAAAGTTCTATTTGACATACTGGTCAATAGCCTTTCCAACAGTATATAGGAAATATAAAGCAGCTTCTCGACTTTCCCAGTTGGATTCGGTCATGAGCAAAGTTCCTAATTCTTGAAATACATTTATTTCACGGACAATAAAGATGATATCTTCTAGAAGCTCAGCAGTCTTCCTTCGAAATTCACTGAAGTCATCATTGGGACTCAAAGCTCCTTCCTACACGAAAGATATAAAATGAAACAATCCTGAGAACCTGAAGACATTTTTCAGCATCATCTTAACAAGAAAACAAAAAATATGAAAACAGTTTGATTCAATAATCAACTTAAATTAAAATTACATAGCAGATCACAATTGAAACATCTCAATATGATCGTTTAAAACATTTTTGATTACTCACGTGATCTGGCTCAATTTGGCAATGCTTATACAAAGCAATAATTAGTCTTTGCGTGTAGCTGCGAAATGTTTGATTCAAGGACTCATCGTGAGCATGGTATAAATCTTCGGCAAGACGATACCAAAATCCAAAAGTCATCTCCGCTATCTGAAATTCCCAAATAAGTAACAGTATGAAGCTAAAAAAAATTACACTTCAGAGAATGGAAATCAACAAATATCAACTTACTTCATAATCATGATGACCATCACACATTAAAATCAATTCAATCGCCCTTATTGAGTAATGAGGATCCCTCCAACTTCGAAGCATGTGTGGAATCATGCTTTCACCATATTCAGAAAATATTCTACAGTAATTGGTCACTCTGCGTAACAAGTATCCATTGCAAATAGAGTCATAGTCAACATGAAATTTAACATACATAGCTAAATATAAGTACGATTTAAGCACAACTTTAACAAAAAAACTGGATGAAAACTAACTTTTCTTGATCTTCTTCCGCAACTGCATAATGGTACGCCTCTTCAAAGTTCATGATTGAAGTGTGCAAAGTCACTTGAAATGACTGCAGATCTGAAGCATTATTATTGCTTGAAACTCCCATATCTGAGACAACTTCGATTACTGCACATAAGCAATCTGAAGCAGCTGAGTGCATTTTATACCCGCACTATAGACATGAAGAAAAAACAAAGAGTTTCATTAAAAAAATGTACATAGTTCATAGCTGCCAATCTGTCAAATAAACGTTTCTGAGAGTCTAACTAACTTTTCCTTCTCTAAGTTGAAGTATAGTGAACGTCAAGACTTCATTAGATCGATCAGTGCAAAAACATTCCGGGTTTATGGTTATCCATGAACCGAAACATTTAACTATACTGATGCAACAAATTTCAGGAGAAAATCCATTAGCTTGTGAATTCCCTGACATGCAACTTGTTAGACACTGCTTTAAGAAAGCTAATACTGGAGGTGCGGATGATTCTAGGTGAAAAATAATTTGGTTTCTTCTGTTGTCCCCCAATTGTAGCTTTCGAGAGTGGACTTCCTCGGGAAGCAAAGTGAGTATTTCTAACATAGGCCACCAATTTCGGGGATTGGCACTAAAAACATTCAGCAGCTGACCGACGGGATCTGCCCAAGTAGCTGATTGGAGAACTAGATGTGTAACTGCTAGGCATAACTAAAATAAAAACAGTAAATTGAATTATTTGGCGAATTTGTATGTCATTCCTTATGGAAAACTGACATAAAAATGAATTACGATTTCTTCAACAACATACTTGAGTAACAATAATTTGATCAGTTTCAGTAGAAATTGCAGCTATGTGCTGCAATAAAGAGTCTCGTAGCGCCATGTGCGTATCCACCGGAAGTTCGTGAAAAGAGCACTGAAATTGAAGCAAAAGAACGTTATGCTAAATACTACAATTCTTAGTTTCTAGAATTAGAAATAAAGACGCACACTTAAAAGTTACCTGAATTTTAGTTCTTAATGTGTGGGCTCCAAAATAACAGGAGTATAAGTCTGCTTTTCGATGCAACAATTGATCGGCAATATTCCACGCATGAACCTATACAAAATCCGAACATTTATTACATTGCTTTCACTATAATCCGAGTTCAACTCTACAAAACAAGAGGATAAAAACAGAAATCATACAGCCAATACATGGCAAATAATCCACAAAATAATATTACTGATTTTTGCATCTCGTTTAGCCACGAGGAGGCTGCTTGCTTTTCCTGATGGGATAGTGAGTCGACATTATTCGAATAAAGGGTATGAATGGCCCGATAAACTTGGTCTAGGTCAACTGAGGAATCCATTTTGATCAGAAGTCTGCAAAAATCAAGTCATAAAGGTAATTAAGTATTTGGAAAACTACGCATAAATTTAACCGATCTTTTCGGTCGAAATTCCAAACTATCTAAAAAATGCAACCTACATTTAACTACCCGTCTTTTCACTCGCTCAAAATTTCAGCAACTGTTGACTAACTAATAAACGTCAAGTTCATCCAAAAACACCTTCTTCACAACGTGCCCTTCAAGAAACTAAACAAACTAAAGTCTTTTATTTAACTAAACAACAAATTATTGACTGATTATTTATTTATTACTAACAAGCTACTACACTTCTAATATAATACTGACTAAACTATGTTTCGGGAATCAAATCCAAGTTTGGCGGCCTTTTGTGTCACAAGAAATGAAGCTGAGCTGAGGCTCTGTGGCTGTACAATACGACGATGCAATGCAATTGCAAACAAACCATTTCCAAATTCCAAGTTTCTTTCACTGGCAACTCACGGACTTGATCACCACAGCCCGGCTTAATTGCTGCTATTGCTATTATCATCATGAATGCCACGCAAGCTCTTGGTTAAAAATACTTATTCATTTCCAGTGAATTATGAATATGATTACTCTAAATAATGTGTTTTCGGTGTTAAAACTTGTTTTTAATAAGTAGGAGGATGAAATGCACTCGGCTCTGAAGTAAGGCATCTTAATCTACGTCCTATAGAATGCGAATGAATGCCTATGATAATGTACAGAAAGCTGGAAATAATGCAAAAGTACAGCTTTATAGCTTGTTAAATTAGTTCATTCTTCCGAAAATGATTAGCTCCGATTCTGGACTTGGATTGGATTGATGACATTAAAAACGAAGCTAATTTTTTACAGGAAAAGAAACCTAGTTGCAGCGGGTAGATTTAAGGCCTCATAGTTTCCATTCTCAATTGTATGCATACTTGCATACATACACACACTTACGGCCACTTGCGGCTAGTTTTTCTTTTAGTTTATCCATCTATATTTACCATATTTACTTACTATAGTTCGCTAAGCTTCCGGCGCCTATCACATCACATTTTTACATTCAACAGCTCTTCATTTCATAATTCATTTACTTTACAACCCGTCCTGTACGGTCGGATCTTCCGGTTTTATTCGCCAAAATCAGAGCTCGTGCTTTATGGTATTCTACTATTATACACATTGTATTTACTTCTCCGTCAATTCAAGGCGGTGTGTTACGATTTCTGTAGAAGAAGCCGCCTAAGTAAAGGCAGCAGATTCATTTGATTTGAATCACGCAGCACTCACTACTGAAACAAAACAAATAGTTTTATAGCTGATCAACCAGTAGCAGTTGATAAGGTCAGGCAAGTTGATTGGAGATAACCAAAACACATTATACGATTAAACCGAGTTAAATATAATTGTTTACTGTTTATTCCAATTGTTTTTGGTGCAATAGCTAGCTGTACAACAAGTTGAGTTGGTGTTGTCTATAAAAACCTTGCCACGTTTTTAAACACATTTCATAATCGTAAGAGCTTGAAAACATTGCTACGCTACCTTATTTTTATAAATCATCAGTCTTTACCGACAGTTTCCCCTGTGTTGAAAAAATTCTCACAATTCAATTGTGAACCACCAGCTTCGACCTATCTAACGTTGTCTATTGATTGTTGATTTTCCCTCTACAGGAAATAATGCAGGCGACGAAGCGGAGTGCCGTACCCCTGCGGGTTCATTATATATGGGATGCGATTCAACATGCGTCAGGGCCAATGGCATTGGACATTGAGCGTCTTGCAACAGTATCAATGAATATTCATAAAATTCCTCGAGGTATGACATCGAATAACTCATTTCCACCGATCGGATTGAAACTAGGGATTGTCCAAGCATTGGAGATGAAGGCTAAATATTGGGCATTGTTTGTTAGATGAATTGAATGTGCAGTTGGCAAATGCTGTTGAGGATGGTTTGGTTATTCGTGAAACCGTGGAGAAAGAAGTTTACAAGCTTCCACCTACAACTTTGGCTGAAAAGGGTGACCATGATTGGTACTGCTTTCAATGCCATTTGGGTGGGCCAGTTGTGATGTGTGAAGACTGTCCACGTGTGTACCACTTGGAGTGTCTTCCTGATGACAGAAAGCCACAAAAAGATCTCTTTGTCTGTCCTGCTTGCCATGTAAGTTTGTTATAAATGTATGGGAAACATATTTTAGCTTGTAGCTCACAACTATCAATTATATACTACTTTGTCATACTTTTGAATTTCGATGGAAATAACATCTTTTTGGTTCCTTTTTAGCTAATGTCCACCAAACCTAGTTTGGAGACTGTAAACATGAAGGCGAAACAGCTCAATGTTCTTCTTGAATATGTTTGTGAGCGATTTTTGGAATGGCAAATTGCATTCCTTGATTCCTCAAACGGGAGAGTTTGGGCTCAAGCTACTGACAGAGCGGCCAAAGAAGCCTGGCGATTCAATATGTTTATTCACATTCCAATAGATTTAAATATGATGATGGAGAAAGCAAAGGCTTTAAAGTAATTTTTTCAATTCATAATTTCGTTTTGCTAAAACTATGATTTAAATTATATTAGCATCCTCAATTAATATGTGATATTTTTTTAGGTACACTTCTTTGGAAGAGTTTCAAGTTGACTGTCAAACTCTTGCCCACAATATTGGAGTTTACTTTGGCACTGATCAAATGAAAGGACATCAGATTGGTGCCTCTTTTTTGCGGGATGCGCTACACGATATTCATGTAAGAATCAACTTGATTGTTGAATATCCATGCACGGTTGTGCTTTATTGAGGGAAGTATTACCCGCTACCCTCACACGGATAGAATAATATTCAAATTCTGAATGAAACTTTTTTGGTATATTCTACACAATAGGAAATAAAATTATGCCATGATTGCTTCCGACGATCCAATGAAAAGGACCATCCTTGGTGGTTTTGTCTCCCTTGTGCTACACCCCATGATGTTGTTTGGGCGAAACAAACAGGCTATCCTTACTGGCCGGCTAAAGTAAACTTTTATAGTTTCTTGACTAATTCCATTTGAAGAAACCAATGAGGGGTGTATCATTTATGTTTTATATCATTATGTAATATTATAAAGATCATGAGGAAAGACGGTACCAAGTATGATGTCCGTTATTTCGGTGGAAGCTATGAGCGAGGAATAATTGACCAAAAAAACATACAACCTATTGAGACTCCAATCGCAAATCTTAAAGTGCGACGAAATGCTGCATGGAATGACGCATATGATGAGCTTCAAAAGTTTTTGGAAATAAAATTGGACCCTGAACGTGTTAAAGATTTGCCAGCCACAAGAGGGAAGTCTGGAGCTTCAAAAGGTGATAAAAGTATGCAAAGCTATAGTATTTTAGGCCCTAGCAGTGCTGCTGTCTGTCGTATGAAAATTGAAACCATTTATGGGCATTTGATTCGTAGCATCTACAGGGAAACGTAAGTCCGAAGTATCTACTCCTGAGAAGTCTCCCAAGAAATCGAAGAGCTCTAAAGCAAGCTCTCCCGAAAAAGGGGTAACCAAGCCCCAAACTAATGGGGTCTCAACTGGTTCTGCAAAAAAGATTATTGCGAACAAAAATGCATCTGATGGAAGCAAACGTGACTCAAGCAAAACGACTTCTAGTATTGGAAACCCTGTCTTAGTCTCACAAGCTACAACTAAGCCCCGACTGTCCACCCAAACCAAGGAAACAACAGAAAATCAAATGCCTAATAAAGTGCCCAAGAACCTGTTGACTGAAGGCGATATGAGAATTTTGAATCTTAGTGTAGATGATGGAGATGATTTTACTGGAGAGGCTTCCGTATCAGACGAAGAAGAGAATGTGAGTTTCTTCATCTGTTGTGATATGTTTATTGCTGTTGTTTTTCTGCTCGAGTTTACATCATGTATATTTTATTATTCTTCAAAACAGGAGCTGGCGGAAAAAGTGTCCGAGGACGCCGTATCATCCTCATGCAATGAATCAAAACCCACCCGAAATGTATATGTGCAAGCTAGATTCAATGGAAGCTTAGAGGCTCTTAGGGACAGATTTATGAAACATCTGGAAGAAGTTCGACTGCAACATACTGAAGAAATTTCTAGGAATAAAAAAAAGCAATGGGTATGTCTTCATTTTTTGAATCAGTTACTTGATATAAGTTTAAAGATAAGTTGCTAGTTAGGTTTAAATCTTGGATGGTATAGAAAGTGAAGTGTAGTAAGTTATCGTTAAATTCTTTTCCCCCCAAGTGTTACAATTGCGAGAGGGAGGCGATTTATCATTGTTGCTGGAACACTGCGTATTGTACCCTGGAATGTCAACAGCAACACTGGACTCGTGAACACAAGAAAATGTGCCGTCGTAAGAAACTAACTTGATTTGTTCATAACTTTGCACTCATTATGTCCTCTTTAAGTCTGAATGATTATTTGAGGTGGAATTCTATATGTTCATGTTTTAGAAAGTAGACTTGAAAGGATTACTGCTTAATTATTATTTTAAAGAATTAACAACAGCTAAATATTGACTCGTTTATGAAGCGAAAATTATGCTGACTTGGCAATGTTTCGGTACTTTACTTTATTTTGTTCCTGCACCCAATTATAATTTTGCTTTAAATGCAGCGCAAAAAAGACTTGCCTTTACTTTACCATGTTGTCATCTGCAAGGGCTTAAGGCTTGTTTTTGGATTTGCTTTTGATGATGTATTACAGTGTCGAAAATCGGGCAGTTGGGCCAGTCATATTTTGCAGCTAATCCTTTTTTCCGTAAAAATTTATAACTGGGGATTCAAATATTAAAAAAGTATAGTTTCCTTTTGTATCCTTTGTTTACTTATGTGTAATATCCATATTATTAGTGTAGTGTAGTTAGCATATCGGCTACTATCATTCCACTTTATAGCAAACAAGCTGTTTGAATTTTTCGTGCACAGCCACAGATGAAAGCGATGCCTAATAGTCCACTTTCTAGTGTTTTTTTTCATTTTTAGGCTCCTGATTTGCTCCTTATTTTTGTTGAATGTCATGTAGTTAGTATAGCATCATTAAAAGTTATTTTTACAAGTCCGTTCTGCTCTTAAAATTGTTCATGTTGATTATTTGTTCTATGTGCATTGTCGATTGCACGCTGAAGTTGCTTACCTTGTGTTGTGTTGACAGAACTAAAGGACGTAAAGCTGGTGCTCATTTATACCCTTGCTAATTTATTATTGTTGCAGCAATTTGCATTGTACAAAGAATCTGGAAATTAGGAAATTATTTCTTCTCAATTTCATGCCTTCCTCATTTTGCTTTTTAATATTTTAGGCTTAAAAACTTATTCGCATACATTTTACCAAATCTATCCGATTCATGATATTTAATAACTTGGAAATTAATCCGTGGGGAAAAAATCCCCTTACGTGTGCACAACTAACTAAAATTATGCTGCTAACGTGGTAAAATTTTCAAACTTCCCGTACCTTGTCTACATGAATTTAAAATTTTATAGTACAATTCTCACTGACACCAGATTATTTTTCTATAAAATCTGTTCATATTTTTAATCCTCAAAGACAGAGTTATAGTAAACCAATCACATGGAGAGATCATCAATCAATATTCTTCACCATTTAATGTTTTGTACAGCAGATTTGTCTAGTTTATAAACTAATGATTTTATAGGATGGTTGATGTTTTATTAGTGTGCAAGCTAGTTAGTTACTATAATGTCTAAATGAGTCAGCTGCGAGCAATTGCCTTCATTGTTTTTGGTACAAACAATATACAATCCTATGCAGCTTCTTGAAATTTTGCTTTCCAAGTTGCTTTCTTTCATGTCGTAGTTTACAACACAGTACTAAATAAATATAAGTTATTAGTTTGGAACTGTTATGTTTGCGGACGTAGTCCCGTATTAGATTAGTTAGTCATTAGCTACATTATTATTGTGTACCCCCTCCTCCCATTTCTTGTGCTTTTTTGTTATATTTTTGCTTTTTGTTCCGTTTGAGAAACAAGTTTTTGGGTTGAAATGTTGTAATAAAGCATTATTTCGATGCTACTGTAATTTGAGTTTCCCTTTATTTTTGCAATCTCTGATTTCATAATGGGATGTGTGTGCACGTTGAGCTACCACTGTTGTGTCACCCAACATGACGACGGTGTTTTCTCACCATAGTCACCTATGATAAACTATCTCGTTCATATATGCTCCTATGATTTCATCCAATTGCTTAAGTCTAGTTCACAGCTCACATGGATCTTAGGAACAGTCGATTTTAATCATGCTACATGGGTTTTGACAAGTGATACGGTAAATGAAAGTCCTCTACGTGAAGTTTCCAAGTATACAACTCTAAACTATATATGAGGAAAAACTATGCAGTAATTAACACTCAAACATATAATTTTAATTTACTTGGTCTCTACGCAGTCCTACTCAATGACTCTTAGAGCCTGAATAAAGTACTTTTGAAAGCAGTTATTATTATTGCTGTTAAAAGGACAGAGTCATTCTAATGAATCGTGGGGGACGCTGAAGAGACTTGTGCTTCACACTTGTTTGGAGGAAACCGGAAAGACATTGGAACAAGATGAATGAAATCACAGTTGAGGAACCCGAACCCGAACCAGGCTGTTGATTAAGCTGGTCGTTTTGAAATTAGACTGACCACTAACAGATCCCTATGCTCTCCGTGCTAATTTAATTTTTCCAAGTCAATTATTTTTAAAGCTAGTGATCAGCCCCAAATGAAAGGGAAAGTTTTTGGAATTTATCTTGTCAAGGACTTTCATTGGACGTATCGTTTGTTCCAGTCCTATCAATCGTGATTATAACCGACCTACTTACACCGTATAAATATGCAATGCGATGTCATCGCATGTTCACCACAGTTTCGATAAAACGAATCGTTAGATATATAGTTCGAGTTATCCGTTTAGTATATGTTGAATATAATATTTGTCACTTTCGGTTCATATATGATTGTATATGGGGCTCTTGTGTTTTTGTGAAACTTGATGAATCTGACTACTGATGATGGAAATGGTTGTTGCAAAACCTTTATAGGTGTACAATGAATGCAGTCAGGCCATTGTGTTCAATCAAGTGGACAAAGGGATTCGTTGGAATGAACCAAAACAGTATATTCAGAGCAGCCGTTGTTGACGTCCCAGCCGATTTCCAACTCTACTAATTACTAACTAACTAGAAATAGAACAAATTATTATTCTGGGTCCTTACTTACTTGCTACAAAGTTTTATTACTGACTTTTAAATTACAACGGAGAAAGTACTATGAACTTTCGAGTAAGTGCTGTATCTCAACAATTACAGTTTATTATTAAATTGCTTTGTTACTTGTATATTTGTAGAACTAACATTTATTGCTACCTTCGTCATTTTGGCATTGCTGAAAGTTAGCTTTTTTCCTTGACAAGTTGCTACATTTTGCATTGTTGACCTTTTAGAAGTGGATCTATTGGATCTATTGGACATTGTTTCCCATGCTTCATTAGAACCATTATAAACATGTACTTGTGTAATCAGCACTTATTGTTATTTTTAAACTGTCGTAAGGTCATTAGTATTTTTTTTTCACGTTCTAGTCAACAAGTCTATTTTCCATGAATCTCGTTGATTTAATTAGTGATGGATAACTTATAGTTGTTCCATCGGCAATTTTCTCTTTCTTTGCTTTCGGATCTTTCATGCTCATCCCACCATTCGTGATTAGGATGGAGGTGACGGAGATTCATTATAATTATTGACTGAGAAACTATTAGTGCTTGTACTAATAGTACACTTTTAAATCTCGAAGCTTCCTTTTGTCTTCTCTGTTTTCACCACCTTCACAATTCCTCACTCTCCCGTCCTCACACGACCACCGGACATTAACTCCTTCGAGTTCTAAAAGTGAGTGTTGTGCTTGTGCACCTGAAGAAGGTCCATCAAATGACCGAAATATCGTGCAACTACCATCATTATACACATATTGGATTAACTGGATCCAAAAAAATCAGTGAGTGGTCAATTTCCTTATTTTCCTCTGTTTCTAAACCCTCACAAGCGTAACTACTTCCTATCATTTCTATGTGACGTACACCAGTTAATGACGCTGACGAAATAATTAATATGGAACATTCAGTAGTCAGGTAAGAGCATATGCATAGAAATGGATATACTAGATACACGATAAGAGTACAGAGCGAGTGCAGATCATAGTTACAAGTAACAAAACATTGCATATTGCATTGGTGCAACTAGACGCCCAATACCTGCAAATGTTAGGGTTCCTCATAATTTGATAAAATCATTTCAACCATATACAAGAAGCAATGCCAGATACTATTATAGACAGGAAATATTTCACATCTCTACTTGTGATAGTTTTGCTTCATCCCAAATCGGATTCAGTTTGTGGGCAAATGTGGGTAATGTTCTATTTGATTTTCGATCCAAATAAAAAAATTGATAAACATAGTATTTGAAGGTACTACTGATTATCGTCGTCTTCCATGCTACTAATCACTAATAAATTGATGAAAATTGTATTATGATCATTCATTCGTAAAAGTACATCAAACATGGTCTCCCTGAAGCCAATTCACATGCACTTTTTAGGATTGAATGATGATTAAAAACCCATCCGGATGTATCCCGGAAACGTAAAATAATTTTTTTACATCGACTTCAACATTGTGTAGCCTTTCATATAAGTACATTTGTCTTTTTGGGTCGCGATGAGGGCAGATGCTAATGCAGAAGAGCAGAAGTTAATGTTTGAAAACGAACTTTCTTTTTAAAAATAAATCAGGTAAGTGAGTACAGTCCAAATTGATTGATGCTTTGCCAAGGATGAAACTTTTGATTCATGTTTCTCTGGATTGACGATTTCTCCATCATTGCGTTGTAGGTGTACGCACGCAAGTGATAGTGAACTGTCTCCATGAGAAATGATAAATGGTTGCCTCACGACAATAATAACAGTAATATATAACAACACGCATAATTGGATTCAAAGAAATGGAAACTGAGATATCAAACTTTTGGAGACAGTCTATTCAATTAATATTAAAATAAACTTACAGACAGCAGGTGAAGTTAGTTCAACTTTAAAATCCAACTTTGAGACAAAATAATTTGGAACAAACTTGTATTGCGTAGCAGTGGAACACGCAATTACAGAAATGGAAAAGGGAGATAAAAAGAATATCAACTTCTTTTCGTCGGAGAGTGCTCTACTTCAACCTGACATTGTAATCTCAATTGAATTTATTCTTTAGTCTTTAATCTAATGTACACCTGCCAGAAGCCAGACAAAAGAAAAAACTTATGTAATAACATGAATCACTATTGCCAATGTATCACTCAAATAAATTCCCGCGAATAAAATTAAGCAGTATGGAGATGACATTAGAAAACGAAAAAACAATCCTTCTCGCGTTAAATGCTGCTGAATCAACACAACCAATTACAGCATGAAATTGCTGCAAAATTCAATCTCCATTTCTAACTCTTCTTCATGCATAGTTAAACTTCAGACACGTTGATTATTATGATCTTCTAGAACATGCTATTATTACCAATAGCAGACAATTTAATAAATTGCTCTCCAATCCTCCCGACCTAATGTGGCTACCGGAGCCGAATCGAATGAACTATATATCATCAATAATAATTTATTTTCCGTCTTTTGTAGACAACAAAGCGAAACAGTTCAGTGAGCATTGTCACGTCTAAAAGTAGGAATGAAAATGAAGTTTCTCGAGGAGACCCGGACACTTCAATGCCTGCCCGTGCGAATACGGCCAGGAAAGGTAGCAAGCATAATGGTCCATTTGTGAGGTTGAGCACGCCGTACCACCGAGTGCCGACTCCATTTCCCCGTAAAACAACAGCCGTCGGAGGAAAACAGACAGCGGAATTCGTGAATGTAAAGAAAGCAACTTTCGTTATAAGAAATACCTCAAGTATAAAATGTACTATTCTCACTTGGGATGAACGCAACTTAGAAAAATATTACGAAAAGCACTATATGGAACTATGCATTGTGAATATCAAAGTCTTGGAAGTATACGGCTTTCAGGCAATAACAATGCTTTGGTTTTATAAAACGGTTATTCATGCGGTTTTACTGAATAGTAATGAGCTCACTAGTAGTAATATAAAGAAATATATTAAAAATGTAATGCAGTAGAAATGTATATGCATGTAAAAGTTCGATGATGAGAATTATACAAAGGATTCAAATGCCTGGTTGCAGGATTTAAGTCATTCAATGCTACGGATTGGTCAGTTTATGAGAATAAGGTAGAACCAACTTACTTGCTTCCTATTGAAATTTTAATGGGTACTCTTTATACCTTGTCCGCAAAAAGGAGGTAAATTTTATCCTATCCTACTACACAAATTTATCACACACAGGACAGGAAAAATTTACCTCCTTTTTCCGGATAGTCTATACGTGCTCTTGAGTCTACTATTCTACACGTTGCAACATTCTAAACAGAGTACAATTTTTTAAATGTTTAAACCATAGAAATAGATATACTATATACAACTGTTTAAACTTAAAACCGTTTGGATATTGCGGTTATTCTTCCACTTCACACACTTTCAGTCATGATCTTGATGCTATGAACAACGAACTATACGCAAACCAACAGTATGCAAGAAAAAAAGAGGTTTTTGTCATGGTCATGAATGTCGAATGTAGGAGAATAATTCTGCATTTTGTTTGTTTGGCTTCCTACGCCGCTGAAGCGTAATAAAGTGGTGATATGACGAAATTTCATTATATATTTACGTATACATATATCAGTCATAATATGTTATGCAAGAGCCAAATCAATGGAATGTGTTCTGGTGGGCATGCATACTGCTAGGAAAGAGATTCTCAGATATTCTAATTCTTTGTATGCATAAATTTAGATTCCTGTGACCCAAGACCGGCCAGTTACGCAGCAAGGTGTTATGGGATTAAAAACAGCTGTCAAGGAGTCACAGCGGGTCGTTGAAGATAGAACGTTTTATATAAGTCTACTTCACAACAAGATCGCATCTATTTCAAAAGAGAGCTCGAAGATAAGCATCGAGAGCAGCCAACTGGAGCAGGAAAGAAAAACATTCGGAGCAATGGAAGCAGAAGTCAAGGAAAAAATTCGTCAGCTAGAAAGTAACACCATTATAACAGCAACTTATACATTGGTTGTATTGCTACAGAGTAACAATACATATTCCTCTAACTCAAATTCAGCCCCGGATATTTCAAGTTCCGCGGTGAATTTTACTCACTGACTATTGGAGACTACTACTTATACTAATACTGACTACTGATTTTTGGCGCCGCCTTCACTATACTCGTATAGCTAAATATAACTGGTACGTAGAAATTGTCGCACGTAAAATGAATGTAAGTACAACGACTGCAGAATGCAGTCGATCCCTCCTACCTGCCGGGGCTGAAACTTAATGGGAGGAATACTGGCATAGAAAACGAATCATCGTAGCTGTTTATAGAAGGGCAAAGCCGTATAAAATTATGTCTGATTGCTTCTTTAACACACGTAAGATACAAAACGCGCGTTTAATTTTGAACCCGACCAATCAGAGCATCTTCTGCACCAGCTCTGCACCAATGAGTGTGTCTTCTGCACTTTTTTGCACAGCTGGCTATATCCAACGTCACAGACATTGCTATGCATATTTTTGTGCTTCCCGTAGAACATGTTCTACGACGTATTCCCTGGTACTGGTTCACCAGGGCGCAGTTCATAAAAAAATTTTAAGCAAAGACTGAGCAAAAGTAGGCGGAAAGTGAATCATAAAAGACTTTTGTTTAAAAGTATTCTGACTTCAGCGGCAAAATTTCGGATTGAAGCAAAAACTTATGCCACCTAAATAGGTGTCTTAAGTCAGATTTCTCCTACTGATTACATGTACAATTGACTTTCAATAGTGGTTATGATTGAATACTCAACAAATTACTGATGAATTTGGAAGAATAACACCAACTTCATGCTCCGCTGCAAATACACGCCACGCTGAAGTCAATATTTTAATTTAGGGGCCAAATGTAGTGGTGTTGTGGTATCAACAACTTAAATAACTTTCGAAGATGAACAAAAGTCACAGCTTGAAATAAAACAATTAAATCTTTT
>Ga0210040_10003491_pt1 | contig 21236 bp, 21 predicted proteins | sample CryGeyCG12114_NA_FD_185462 | JGI IMG/M metagenome (GOLD analysis project Ga0210040, IMG submission 185462) | Groundwater microbial communities from aquifer - Crystal Geyser CG19_WC_8/21/14_NA (SPAdes) (version 2) | ecosystem: Environmental > Aquatic > Deep subsurface > Groundwater | place: USA... | reverse complement strand
CCGACGGCACGCGCGCCGCTGCGGGATCCGCGGGGGGGGGACACGCGGCGCAGCCCAGGGCCGCCCGCGGTCAGGCCACGGGTTCCGGCTCGCCGGCCGAGGACCGGCGCCACGACGTGTGCAGCCGGGCGTACGTGCCCTCGGCGCCGACCAGCTCGGCGTGGGTGCCGCGCTGCACGACGTGCCCGGCGTCGACGACGAGGATCTCGTCGGCCCGCTCGGCGGTGGACAGTCGGTGCGCGATGGTCAGCGTCGTCCGCCCGGCGGTGAGGGTGTCCAGCGCCCGGGTCAGCCGCTGCTCGGTGGCGGGGTCGACCGCGCTGGTCGCCTCGTCGAGGACCAGCAGGTCGGGGTCGGCGACGTAGGCGCGGGCGACGGCGACCAGCTGCCGCTCCCCCGCCGACAGCGACTCGCCGCGCTGCCCCACCGCCGTCGCCACGCCGTGCGGCAGGCCGGTGACCCAGTCGGTGAGCCCGAGGTCGTCGAAGGCGGCGGAGACGTCGGCGTCGGTGATGCCCGGCCGGCCGTAGCGGACGTTGTCGGCCACGGTGGCGTCGAACAGGAAGCCGTCCTGCGGCACCATGACGACCCGCGCGCGCAGCGAGTCGAAGACGACATCGGACAGCGGCACCCAGCCGGCGTCGTCCGAACCCAGCAGCACCTGCCCCTCGACCGGGTCCATGAGCCGGGTGACCAGCTTGGCGAAGGTGGTCTTGCCCGATCCGGTCTCGCCGACGATCGCCACCCGGCGTCGCGGCTCGATCCGGAGGTCGATGTCGTCCAGCGCCGCCCGGGCGCCGGGCGAGTACCGGAAGGTCACGGAGTCGAAGCGGACGCCGAGCACGCCGTCGGGCAGCTGCCGGGCGCTGTCGGGCGTGGCCACCGCGGGGTCCCGGATGTCGGGCTCGGTGTCGAGGATGTCGAGCACGCGGCGGAAGCCGGCGACGGCGTTCTGCGCCTCGTTGAGCACCTCGCTGGCGGTCTGCACCGGCGCGACGAACAGCTGCACGAGGAAGAGGAAGGCGATCAGGGTGCCGACGGTGATGTCACCGGCCAGCCCCAGGTAGACGCCGACGATCACGACGGCGGCGTTGGCGATCGCGGCCACCAGTTCGCCGCTGACGAACACCGCGACGGCGACCTTCTGCGCGTCCACCGCGGACCGGTAGTGGCGGTCGATCGCCGCGTCGATGCGGTCGCCGGTGCGGGCGCGCACCCCGTAGGCGCGCACCGTCGCCGCACCCACGACGGACTCGGAGACGGCGGCGAGCACGTCGCCGACCCGCTCGCGGACCACGCCGTAGACCTCGGCCAGCCGCTGGGCGAACCAGCGGACGGCGATGACCAGCGGGATGAAGCAGACCAGGACCAGCAGGGTGAGCTGCCAGGAGTAGTAGGTCATCACCGCGGTGGCCACGACGATCTGGCCGAGGCTGACCAGGCCGAGGACGCCGCCCCACTGCATGAAGACCGACAGCTGGTCGACGTCGCTGGTGACCCGCGAGACGAGAGCGCCGCGCTTGTCGCCCTGCTGGTGCACCGCCGACAGGTCGTGCACGTGCCGGAAGGCGCGCACCCGGAGCCCGGCCAGGGCGGCCTCCGTGGTGCTGAAGAGCCGGACGTTCATGCGGTAGACCGCGACCGCGGTGATCAGCACGACGATCCCGCAGATGATCACCGCCCAGGTGATCAGGTCGAGGTCGGGACCTCCGGCGGCGTTGAGGCCCCGGTCGATGACCTGTTGCACGGCGATGGGGACGACGACCCGGCCCGCGGTGGCGATCAGCGCCAGCAGGAAGGTGACCGGCAGCCCCCGCCGGAACTCCGGCATCATCCGCAGGCCCCGGCGGAGGGTCTTCAGCGCGCCCTCGTGCCGGTCCTCGTCGGGCAGCGTCGTGGTCACGCCGGCACCCCCTCGGCCTGCGAGTAGGCCCGCACCAGGGCTGCGTAGCCGGGCACCGCGCCCAGCAGCTCCTCGTGCGATCCGCGGGTCACCGCCTGGCCGTGCTCGAGCCACAGCACCTCGTCGGCCAGCGCGATGGTCGCCTGCCGGTAGGCGACCACGACCACGGTGGCGGGGGCGTCGGTGGCGCGCAGCGCATCGAGGATGCGCGCCTCGACGGAGGGGTCGACGGCGCTGGTGGCGTCGTCCAGGACGAGCAGCCGGGGCCTGCGGACGACGGCGCGGGCCAGTGCCAGCCGCTGCCGCTGACCGCCCGACAGCGAGGCACCGCGCTCGCCCACGTGCGTGTCGAGGCCGTCGGGCAGGGCGGTCACGAAGTCGTCGGCAGCCGCCACCCGCAGCGCCGCCCAGACCTCGTCGTCGGTGTACGGGCCGCCGAGGGTGATGTTGCCCCGCACCGTGTCGTCGAAGAGGAAGGCGCTCTGCGCCACGAACGCGGCCTGGTCGCTCACCTCCCCCTCGCGCAGGCTGCGCAGGTCGACGCCGTCCATCAGCACGGTGCCGTCGGCCGGGTCGACCAGGCGGACCAGCAGCCCGGCCAGCGTCGACTTGCCCGAGCCGGTGGGGCCGACGACGGCGACGGTGCGCCCGGCCGGGACGTCGAAGGTGACGCCGGACAGGGTCGGCCGCTCGCTGCCGTCGAAGGTGAAGCCGACCGACTGCACGCCCACGCCCGCACCGCCGGCGACGACGGGAGCGGCGTCGGGGCCGTGCGGGGTCTCGCCGGTCGCCTCGAGGACGGGGGTGACCCGGTCGAAGCCGGCCAGCCCGCGCGGGAGGTCGGCCAGCACCCAGCCGATGGCGCGGATGGGCAGGTTGAGCTGGGTGAACAGGTAGGCGATGGAGATCAGGTCGCCGGCGTCGAGCGAGCCGTCGGCGACCCGGTTGGCGCCGATGAGCAGGAGGGCGAGCGTGCCCAGGCTGGGCAGCGCCTCCATGAGCGGGTCGAACAGGCCGCGCACCCGGCCGACGGCGACCAGGCCCTCGCGGAGTTCCTGGGCGCGCTCGTCGAAGCGCTCGGTCTCGGTCGTCTCGCGGCCCAGGGTCTTGACCACCAGGGCGGCGTCGAAGCTCTCGTGCGCGATCTCGCTGACCTCCGCGCGCAGCTGCTGGGCGCGCTGCATGCGGGGGCTCATCACCTGCGAGTACAGGGCGTTGGCCACGAAGACCAGCGGGAAGACCACGAGGCCGACCAGGGCGAGGACCGGGTCGACGCTCACCATCGCGACGGCGGTGATCGCGATGATCACCAGCGCACCGCAGGCGAAGGGCAGCGGGGCGACGAAGAACCAGGAGGCCTCGACGTCGGAGTTGGCGTTGGACAGCAGCTGCCCGGTGGGGTGGCGCTGGTGCCAGGACAGCGGCAGCCGGAGGTACTGCCGGGTGACCTGGCGGCGGTAGTCCGCCTGCAGCCGGTAGTTCATGATGCCGCCGAAGAGCCGGCGCCCGATGATGCCGACGATCTTGAGGATGGCGACGCCCACGATCGCCAGCGCGGCGAGGGCCAGTGCGGCGACGTCCGCACGGCCCTCCTCGAAGGCGGGCAGCAGCACGCGGTCGGCGATCTCACCGATGACGAAGGAGCCGGCCACCAGCATGGCCCCGTACAGGCTGCTGGCGGTCAGCGCGATGGCGAAGATCTTCGGCTGGCGGGAGATGGCCCGGCCCACGTGTCGGAGTCCTCGCCGCACGACGGCATCTCGACGGCGCGGCACAGGTCTCCTCGAGGTCGTTCAGCGGCGGCACTGCGATGTTACGTGGATCTCACCGGGCAACCGAACGGTATTCGGATTATTCCGAGTGCCGACGCTGGGTAGCGTCGGGCGATGACCTCACCGCCCGCCGCCTCCGGAACGCCCGCCGCCTCCGGAACCCTCGCCGCCCAGGAACGCCGCGGGCTGGCCGATCTGCTGGCCGAGCTGGGACCCGACGCGCCGACCTGCTGCGCGGGGTGGACGACCGCGCACCTGGCGGCGCACCTCGTCGTCCGCGACCGGCGGCCCGACGCCATGCCCGGCTACGCGCTGGAGATGCTGCCGGGCCTGGGCCGCCTGGGCGGCTGGGCGCACCGGGTCGAGGACGGCGCCCGCGGGCGCGACTCCTACGCGGACCTGGTCGAGCGCTTCCGGTCCGGCCCGCCGGGGTGGTCGCCGCTGGCGTGGCCGGGTCTCGAGCGGCTGAACGTGCCCGAGTTCGCCATCCACCACGAGGACGTGCGCCGGGCGCAGCCGGGATGGGCGCCCCGGGAGCTGCCCGTCGAGGTGCAGGACCGGTTGTGGACGCCGGCCACCCTCTACGCGCGGCGGGGCGCCGGGCGGCGTGGCGTCGTGCTGCGCCGCTCGGACCGGCCGGCGGTGGAGGCGCGCATCGGCGCGGGGCAGCGCACGGTCGAGGGCGAGCCGCTGGAGCTGCTGCTGTGGGCCTCGGGCCGCCGCGACGTCGCCGGGGTGACCGTCGGCTAGTCCGCGTGCGCGACGACGTTGACGACGACGCCGTGCGGGTCGCGCACGAAGAAGCGGCGCACGCCCCACGGCTCGTGGGTGAGCGGGTGCACGATCTCGTAGCCGCGGCGCTGCGCCTCGGCGTAGGCCGCATCGACGTCGGGCACCGCGACGCTGATCGAGGACTGCTCGGGCGCGGTGGCGTCCGTGCCCACCAGGCTCACCTGGACGGCCGGGTTCGCCGGCGACCGGAAGCTGGCGATCCAGCCCAGGTCGAACTCCTTCCGCAGCCCGAGGAACCCCTCGTAGAAGTCGTGGCCGGTGGTCGGGTCGTCGACGTTGAGGTTCGGGATGATGCGGTGGGGCTGCATGGCGGGTGCTCCCGGATCGGGGACGGGGGGCCCACCCTGCTCGCACCCCGCCCCCGCGTCGAGCCCTAGCGGACCGCGACGCCGGCGCGGGACAGCTCGGCCTTGACGTCGCCGACCCGCAGCTTGCCGAAGTGGAAGACGCTGGCGGCGAGCACCGCGTCCGCCCCGGCCTCGACGGCGGGTGGGAAGTCCTCGACCCGGCCCGCTCCCCCGCTGGCGATCACCGGCACCGTCACCTCGCGGCGCACCGCACGGATGAGCTCGGTGTCGAAGCCTGCCTGCGTGCCGTCGGCGTCCATCGAGTTCAGCAGCACCTCGCCGACGCCCAGCGCGGCCGCCTGCACGACCCACTCCACGGCGTCCCGGCCGGTGCCCTGCCGCCCGCCGTGCGTGGTGATCTCGAAGCCGGAGTCGGTGGCGGCGCCGTCGCGCACCCGGCGGGCGTCGACCGACAGCACCAGCACCTGGCTACCGAACCGGTGCGCGATCTCGGCGATCAGCTCCGGCCGGGCGACGGCGGCGGTGTTCACGCCGACCTTGTCCGCGCCGGCGCGGAGCAACCGGTCGACGTCGTCGACCGTGCGCACGCCGCCGCCGACGGTCAGCGGGATGAAGACGCTCTCCGCCGTGCGCCGGACGACGTCGTAGGTGGTCTCGCGGTTGCCGGAGCTGGCGCTGATGTCGAGGAAGGTCAGCTCGTCGGCGCCCTCGGCGTCGTACACGCGGGCCATCTCGACAGGGTCACCGGCGTCGCGCAGGTCGACGAAGTTGACGCCCTTGACCACCCGGCCCTGGTCGACGTCCAGGCACGGGATGACACGCACCGAGAGGCTCATGCCGGCACCCCGCGGACGGCGTCGGCCTCGATCTCCACCAGCATCGCCGGGTCGATGAGCGCGGCCACCTGCACCATCGTGGTCGCCGGCCGGATGTCGCCGAACACCTCGCCGTGGGCCCGGCCGACCTCCTCCCAGCGGGAGATGTCGGTGACGAACATCCGGGTGCGGACGACGTCGTTCAGCGTGAACCCGGCGCGCTCGAGGGACTGCTCGATCGTCGCGAGGCACTGGCGGGTCTGCGCGCCGGCATCACCGGGGTGCGCGACCGTCCCGTCGACGACGGCCGTCGTGCCGCTGACCCACGCGGTCTCGCCGCGCACGACGACGCGGCTGTAGCCCACGACGGCCTCCCACGGCGCCCCCGAGCCCAACCGGATCACGCTCACGCGAGGTCCTCGGTGATCCGGAGGGCCTCCGGGAGGGTGAAGGCGCCGGCGTACAGCGCCTTGCCGACGATGGCGCCCTCGACGCCGACCGTGGTCAGGCCGGCCAGCGCGCGGATGTCGTCGAGCGAGCTGACGCCGCCGGAGGCGGTGACCGGGCGCGGGGTCGCGGCGCACACCTCGCGCAGCAGCTCGAGGTTCGGGCCCGTGAGCGTGCCGTCCTTGGTGATGTCGGTGACGACGTAGCGGGCGCACCCCTCGGCGTCCAGGCGAGCGAGGGTCTCGTAGAGCTCGCCGCCCTCCTGGGTCCAGCCGCGGGCGGCCAGCCGGGTGCCGCGCACGTCCAGGCCGACGGCGATGCGGTCACCGTGCTCGGCGATGGCCCGGGCGCACCACTCCGGGGACTCCAGGGCGGCGGTGCCCAGGTTGACCCGCCGGCAGCCGGTCGCCAGGGCCGCGGCCAGCGACTCGTCGTCCCGGATGCCGCCGGAGAGCTCGACGTCGACGTCCAGCTCTCCCACGACACGGGCCAGCAGCTCGCGGTTGGACCCGCGCCCGAAGGCGGCGTCGAGGTCGACGAGGTGCACCCACTCGGCGCCGTCGGTCTGCCACTGGCGCGCGGCCTCGAGAGGGTCGCCGTAGGAGGTCTCGCTGCCGGCCTCCCCCTGCACGAGGCGGACGGCCTGTCCATCGGCGACGTCGACGGCGGGGAGGAGCTGCAGCTTCGGCACGACGACCAGCCTAGGAGCGGAGGCGCCGGACCACTGCGGCAGGCTGTCGGCGTGGAGTTCGCAGAGGTGGTCCGCCGCCGTCGGATGGTGCGCGACTACGACCCCGACCGGCCCGTGCCCGCCGACGTGCGGGAGCGGCTGCTGGAGCACGCGATCCGGGCGCCGTCGGCCGGGTTCAGTCAGGGGTGGGCGTTCCTGGTGCTGGAGACCGACGAGGAGCGCGACCGCTTCTGGGCGGCCACCACCGACGCGCTTCCTCCTCACCCGCCCACCGCCCCTGACGGCTGGCTGACGCGGATGCGCCGGGCACCCCTGCTGATCGTGCCGTTCGCGAACAAGGAGGCGTACCTCGACCGGTACGCCGAGGCGGACAAGGGCTGGACCGACCGCGACGAGGCGCGCTGGCCGGTGCCGTACTGGGACGTCGACGCGGGGATGGCGTCGCTGCTCGTACTGCTGACCGCCGTCGACGAGGGCCTGGGCGCCTGCTTCTTCGGCGTCCCCGGCGACAAGGTGGCCGCGCTGCGGGCGGCGTTCGGCGTGCCCGAGGAGTACCGGCCCGTCGGCTGCCTGTCGATCGGCTACCCCGGGGACGGCGACCGCCGCTCCCCCTCGCTGCGCCGCGGCCGGCGAGGGCTCGACGAGGTCGTGCACCGCGGCCGGTGGGGTGCTCCGCCCCGCTAGGTTCCCCGGGTGACCGACGAGCTGTGGCGCCCGTACGACCGGATGGCCGACGAGTTCCTCGCCCACGCGGAGGACAACGCCTACAACGCGCACTACGACCGGCCGGCCGTGCTGGACCTGCTCGGGGACGTCGCCGGGCGGCGGGTGCTGGACGCCGGCTGCGGCCCGGGCCTCTACGCCGAGGCCCTGCTCGCCCGCGGCGCCGAGGTCCTGGCGTTCGACGCCAGCAGCGCGATGGTGGAGCTCGCGCAGGCGCGGGTCGGCGACCGCGCCGAGATCCGGGTCGCCCGGCTGGACGAGCCCCTCCCCTACGCGGACGACTCCGTCGACCTCGTGGTCTGCGCGCTCGCGATCCACTACGTCGCGGACCGGCACGCCACCTTCGCCGAGTTCCACCGCGTGCTGCGTCCCGGCGGCGCCGTCGTCGTCTCCACCCAGCACCCGACCACCGACTGGATCCGCAAGGGCGGGTCCTACTTCGACCGGGTGCTGGAGACCGATGCCTGGGCGATGCAGTCCGGGCGGCACGAGGTGCAGTACTGGCGCGAGCCGCTGTCCGACCTGTGCGCGGCGGCCACGGACGCCGGCTTCGTCATCCAGCGGCTCGTCGAGCCACGGGCGCCGGAGATCATGCGGCAGCGCTGGCCGGCCGAGTACGAGAAGCTCGCCCGGCGGCCGGGGTTCCTCGCGCTCCGGCTGCTCGCGCTGCCCTGATCAGTCGAGGGTGTTCAGCCAGTTGGTGAGCAGCTGGGCGCCGGCGTCACCGCTCTTCTCGGGGTGGAACTGCGTCGCCGACAGCGCCGTGTTCTCCACTCCCGCGACGAACCGGTCGCCGTGCTCGGCCCAGGTCACCTTGGGCTTGGGCAGCGGCGACGGCGCGGTGTCCTGCCCGAGCGCGAAGTCGCGGACGCCGTAGGAGTGCACGAAGTAGAAGCGCTCGTTCTCGATGCCGTCGAAGAGGACGCTGCCCGGGGCGACGTCGACCTGGTTCCAGCCCATGTGCGGCAGGACCGGGGCCTGCAGCTGCTCGACCACACCGGGCCACTCACCGCACCCCTCGGCGTCGTGGCCGTGCTCGACCCCACGGTCGAACAGGATCTGCATGCCGACGCAGATGCCGAGCACCGGACGGCCACCGGCGAGGCGGCGGCCGATGATCCGCGGCCCGTCGACCGCCTTGAGGCCCTCCATGCACGCGGCGAAGGCGCCGACACCGGGGACGACGAGACCGTCGGCGTCCAGCGCGGTCTGCGTGTCCGAGGTAACCGTCACGTCGGCGCCGACGCGGGCCAGCGCGCGTTCGGCCGAGCGCAGATTGCCCGACCCGTAGTCGAGGACCGCCACCTTCTTCACGCCTGCCACGCTACCGACCAGCGCAGCGACCCCGTCCGTGATTCCCACGACGTGGGGTGTGCGGGGCCACGTCCCGGTGTGCCGGCGACGGCACCTTGCGGGCGTTGTCCGTGCTTTGGGGGTGCTACAGGACCCGCAACGTGCAAAGAACACCCGCAAGGTTGGCGACCGGGACATGGCCGGCGAACGCCGACGACGTCCTGCGGGTCGCCGGCAGCCTGGGCGAGCAGCGGCGGACCAGGCTGCGGGACGCCCTGTCGACGGTCGCCCGCCCACGACCGGCTCGCCGCGCTGCGGCCCCGTTGACGCGGGCTCAGCCGGCCGCGTCGTCCCAGGGCAGGACCGTGAGCTCGGGCCACTCCCCCAGCCAGCGCGCCGCCTTGGCCTCGTAGACCTCCCGCGGCGCCAGCCGCGGGTTGGGTCGCACCACGAGCCCGAACAGGTCGTCGTAGCCGTGCGGCGCGTACACCCGTGGCCCACCGTCGGCATCGAGGGTGACCCCGAAGCAGCAGCAGACCGCCGCGAAGTGGTCGATGGCGTCCGCGCAGTTCCGGAACGCCGGTGCCGGAACCCCGAAGTGGTCGGCGTACCAGAGGTGCACCCGCGCCTCGTTGCGGATCTCGACCGGCACCGGCAGGTCCGCGAACAGCTCCGCGCCGGCCCGGATGACGGCGTCCTCCGCTTCCCACGACGTGTCCTCGTCGAAGTAGAAGAGGTCGGCGTCGCGGATCCCGGTCGCCGCCGGGCGCCCGGTCACGTCGTTCCACACCGTCTGGAACAGCACGCCGGCGGTGAGCCACCAGTCCCCCACCCCCAGGCAGGGCGCACCGTCGAGGATCGCGCGCACCGTCGGATCGGCCAGCACGATGCGCAGGAAGCGCGACTCGGCGTCCTCGGTGCTCATGTCCGGCTCAGAGGAAGCGGAGGATGCCGGCGGCGGTGGCGAGCAACGCCGCCAGGAGCAGGACCACCGCGAGGACGATCTGCGGGGTTCCCCGGGGCGCGGACTCCTCGTCGAGGCTCCACACGCTCCACGCGCCGCCGAGCAGGAAGCCTCCGAACACGAGGAGGACCAGACCCGAGTTCACCGGTTACAGGGCGCCCTTGGTCGAGGGCACGTCGGTGACGCGGGGGTCCAGCGCCACCGCCTGGCGCAGCGCGCGCGCCAACGCCTTGAACTGGCCCTCGACGATGTGGTGGGCGTCGCGGCCGGCGTAGAGCACCCGGACGTGCAGGCTGATCCGCGCGTTGAACGCGAAGGACTCGAGCACGTGCTTGGTGAGCGACGTGGGGTAGTCCGGCCCGATCATCGGCGTCATGTTCTCGGGCTCGGCGTGCACGAAGTACGGCCGGCCGGAGAGGTCGACGGCGGCCTGGGCGAGCACCTCGTCCATCGGGATGGTCGCGTCGCCGTAGCGGGTAATGCCGCGCTTGTCGCCCAGTGCCTCCGCGAACGCCTGACCGAGCGCGATGGCGACGTCCTCGACGGTGTGGTGGGCGTCGATGTGCAGGTCGCCGTCGGCCTGCACGGTGAGGTCGATGCCGCTGTGCTTCGACAGCGCCGTGAGCATGTGGTCGTAGAAGCCCACGCCCGTGCTGATCGAGCTGGTGCCCGTGCCGTCGAGGTCGAGCTCGACGACCAGCTTGGTCTCGCTGGTCGCTCGCTCCACCCGGGCGGTGCGGCGTGCAGGTGCGGTCATGGGGTCAGTCTCCCAGAACGGTGCGCTGATCACGGACGACCTCACCCAGCGCGGTGAGGAACGCCTCGGTCTCGGCGGCGGTGCCCGCGGTGACCCGCAGCCATCCGGGCAGCCCGACGTCGCGCACCAGGACCCCGCGGTCCAGCAGCGCCTGCCAGGCCGACGGCGCGTCGGCGAACCGGCCGAACAGCACGAAGTTGGCGTCGCTGGGCACGCTGGTGAGCCCCATCGCGGGCAGCTCCGCGACGATCCGGTCGCGCTGCTCCCGCACCGCGTCCACGGTCGCCAGCAACGCATCGGTGTGCGCCAGCGCGGCCCGCGCCGCCGCCTGGGTGAGCGAGCTCAGGTGGTAGGGCAGCCGCACCAGCTGCAGCGCGTCGACGACCGCGGCGTCCGCGGCCAGGTAGCCCAGCCGGAGCCCGGCCATCCCGAACGCCTTGCTCATGGTCCGGCTGACGATCAGCCGCGGGCGGCCGGCGAGCAGTGTCAGCGCCGACGGGGTGCCGGTGCGCGCGAACTCCGCGTACGCCTCGTCGACCACCACCACCCCCGACGTCGCCTCGTACAGCTCCTCGATCGTCTCCAGCGGGACGGCGGTGCCGGTCGGATTGTTCGGGCTGGTCACGAAGACGACGTCCGGGGCCACCTCCCGCAGCTGGGCCACCGCGGCCGCGGCGTCGATGGTGAAGTCCGCCCGCCGGTGCCCGTCCACCCAGCCGGTGCCCGTGCCCGCGCTGATGATGGGGTGCATCGAGTAGGACGGCGTGAAGCCCAGCGCCGTCCGCCCCGTCCCCCCGAAGGCCTGCAGGATCTGCTGCAGCACCTCGTTGGAGCCGTTGGCCGCCCACACCTGCGCCGCGTCGACCGACGTGCCGGCGGACCGGGACAGATAGGCGGCGAGGTCGGCGCGCAGCTCGCGGGCGTCCCGGTCGGGATAGCGGTTGAGCTCGAGCGCCGCGTGCCCCAGCGCCGTCCCCAGGTCGGCGAGCAGCTCGTCGGGCAGCGGGTGCGGGTTCTCGTTGGTGTTGAGCCGGTGCGTGGCCGGCACCTGCGGGGCGCCGTAGGGCGTGCGGCCACGCAGCTCCGGCCGCAGCGGGAGCTCCTCGAGCGAGCTCACGGGCGCTGCCGGATGCGGACGGCGGCAGCGTGCCCGGGCAGGTCCTCCGCGCCGGCGAGGGCGTCGATGTGCCCCGCGACGTCGGCCAGCGCCTGCTCGTCGTACTCGATGACGTGGATGCCGCGCAGGAAGGACTGCACCGACAGCCCGCTGGAGAACCGGGCGCACCCGCCGGTGGGCAGCACGTGGTTGGAGCCGGCGATGTAGTCGCCCAGGGAGACCGGCGACCACGCCCCGACGAAGATCGCGCCGGCGTTGCGCACCCGCGCCGCCACCGCGCGCGCGTCGCGCGTCTGGATCTCCAGGTGCTCGGCGGCGTAGGCGTCGACGACCCGCAGCCCGGCGTCGACGTCGTCGACCAGGACGACCCCGGACTGGCTGCCGTCGAGCGCGGTGGTGATGCGGTCGGAGTGCTTGGTCGCCGTCACCTGGCCCGGCACGAGGTCCAGGACGGCGTCGGCGAGGGCCTCGCTGTCGGTGACGAGCACCGCGCCGGCCAGCGGGTCGTGCTCGGCCTGGCTGACGAGGTCGGCGGCCACGTGGGCGGGGTCGGCGGTGTCGTCGGCGAGGATCGCGACCTCGGTCGGGCCGGCCTCGGAGTCGATCCCGATCAGCCCCCGCAGCAGCCGTTTGGCCGCGGTGACGTAGACGTTGCCCGGACCGGTGACCATGTCGACCGGCTCGCAGGAGCCCGCGCCGTAGCCGAACACGGCCACGGCCTGCGCCCCGCCGACGGCGTACACCTCGGTGATGCCCAGCAGCGCGCAGGCGGCGAGGACGCCCGGGTCGGGCAGCCCGCCGTGGTCGCGCTGGGGCGGCGAGGCCACCGCGATCGACTCGACGCCGGCGATCTGCGCGGGGACGACGTTCATGATCACGCTGGACAGCAGCGGGGCCAGTCCGCCCGGCACGTACAGGCCCACCCGGCGCACCGGCACCCAACGCTCGGTGACCGTGCCGCCGGGCACGACCTCGGTGGTGACGTCGCTGCGGCGCTGGTCGGCGTGCACCTTCTGCACCCGGGCGATCGCCTCCTCCAGCGCCGCCCGCAACGTCGCGTCGCACTCGGCCAGGGCACGGTCGAGGGCCTCCTGCGGAACGGCGAAGTCCTCGCTGTCCACGCCGTCCAGGCGGGCGGTGATCTCGCGGACGGCCTGGGCGCCCCGGATGCGCACGTCCTCGCACAGCGGACGGACCGTCGCCAGCACGGAGTCGATGTCGGTGGCGGCGCGCGGCAGCAGGCCGGCGAGCTCGCGGGGTCCCGGCAGCGCGGATCCGCGCAGATCGATGCGGGCGAGCACGGGTTTGCCTCCGGGGTGGTGGACGACTCAGTGTGAGGAGCCAGGTGCGCCGGCCCGGGAGCGGCCAGCGGGAACTCCCAGCGTAGCCAGCCACCGCGCCGGGCCCGGCCGCGCCCGGTGCGGCCGACGCCGCCGGGAGCGCCGGACCCCGCGCCCGCGCGCCCGTGGCCCGTAGGCTGCCGGGATGGGCGAGCTCATCCCGCTGTTCCCGCTGGGGACTCCCCTGTTCCCGGGCATGGTCCTCCCGCTGCACGTCTTCGAGCCCCGCTACCGGCGGCTGGTGCTCGACCTGCTGGCGCTGCCCGAGGAGAGCGACCGCCGCTTCTTCGGCGTCGTGGCCATCCGGCAGGGCTGGGAGGTGGAGCGGGTCGCGCCGGCCGAGGCGCTGTACGACATCGGCTGCATCGCCCGCCTGCAGATGGTTCGGCCCCAGTCCGACGGCGGCTTCCGGGTGGTCACCGTCGGCGGCGAGCGCTTCCGGCTGCGCGACGTGGTGGTCGGTGAGGACCCGCCCTACCTACAGGGCGAGGTGGAGTGGCTCGCCGACGAGGAGGCCGCCGAGGAGGCCGCCGGCGACGCCGAGGGCCTGGTGGTGCCCGGCAGCCGGCCGGACGCGGGCGGGCCGGCCGCCCCGCCGCCCTGCGACGAAAACCTCGACGAGGTGGTCGCCGCGGTCGCCCGGGACTCCCTGGCGCTGCTGGCCGCCGGCGTGCAGGAGCTGTTCACCGACTACGTCGACGACGTGGCCGACCTCGGCGCCAGCAGCGACGGGGCAGACGCCGAGCTCGCCGCGCTGCTGGCCGCGGTGGCCGACGACCCGGCGGCGCTGTCCTGGCTGGTGGCGTCGGCCGCGCTGCTCACCACGGAGGACCGGCAGGCACTGCTCGCGGAGTCGGCCACCCGCCGCCGGCTGGGGGCCGAGACGCGGCTGCTGCGCCGCGAGCTGACGCTGCTGCGCGAGCTCGGGGCGGTGCCGGCGCCGCTGCAGCGCTTCGCCACCCCCATGACGGTCAACTGAGGAAGGACCCCCAGAAGGACCCCGTCGCCCCCCACCGCTCGCACGCTCGCGGCGGGAACCCTGCGACGGGGCCGCCGGGCCTTCGCAAGCTCAGGCCGAGCCTCCGGACGGGGCCGAAGAAGCATCTGTGCGGCCGAGCCCGTCGTCGGCGTTGATGACCACGCCGAGCAGATAGACCAGCAGCGCGACGAACGGCGCGACCGCCAGCGCGGCAGTGGCGCCCAGGTCCAGTCCGGTGGTGACGACGCCGCCGACGGTCGCGATCTCCTCCTCCGAGGGCCCGCGGCCCAGCAGCTCCCCGACCAGCCAGGCGACCGCCCCGGCCGACGTCGCACCCACGGCCAGCGCGACGACGAGCACCACGCCGCGGTGCCGGCGCAGCAGCCAGGCGGCCGTTCCGGCGAGCAGTCCCACCACGGCGAGGACCAGCACGAAGACCGCGTCGTCGGCGACGAGCAGCTCCAGGGACGGCGATCCGACGACCTGGGGGCCGTCCTCGGTGATGCGGAAGTCGGCGCGCGGCGCCAGCGCCCACCACACCAGGCCGGCCGGCACGCCGGCCCCGGCCAGCGCCAGGGCGAGCAGCGCCGCCGGGCGCAGGTCGGCCCGGAGCTCCCGCCGCCCGTGCCAGCGGTCCGCGGGCAGGGGCAGGTGGTCGGGTCCGGGGGCACGGACGGCGGCCGGGTGCAGGTTGCTCACCGGCCCAGTGAACATCGGCGCCCCGGCCACCCGCTCGCCGCCCGGCCGTCCGGGGACGTCCGGGCGCAGCGGGGAGGTCACAGCAGGGCGACGCTCGTCGGGCCCAGCAGCGCCTTGATGTCACCCATCAGCGCCGTGCTGGGCCGGACCCGCAGGCCCTGGTCCAGCCGCAGCACCGTCTCTCGGCTGCCGTTGACCAGCTTGAGCTGCACCTCGGTCGTGCCGGGGTGACTGCCCAGCACCTCGCGGAGCCGCTCGACGACGGGCGGAGTGCAGCGGGCCGCCGCCATCGAGACCAGCACCGGCCCCCGCGCGCCCTCGGTGAGCTCGGGCAGGGTCACCTCGGAGCCGAACAGCGAGGGCTGGTCGTCGCGGCGGCTGATCCGGCCCTTGACCACGACGATCTGGTCCCGGACGACCTTCTCCGAGACCTCCGCCCACGTCTTCGGGAAGAACAGCACCTCGATGCCGGACTCGAGGTCCTCCAGCGTGGCGATCGCCCAGGGCGCGCCCTGCTTGTTGGTGCGCGGCGAGACGGCGGTGAGGATGCCGGCGATCGTGACGTTCGCGCCGTCCTCGACCCCGCCGGCGTTGATCTCGGCGATGGGGGTGTCGGCGTTCTGCGCCAGCACGTGCTCGACGCCGTGCAGCGGATGGTCGGAGACGTAGAGGCCGAGCATGTCGCGCTCGAAGACCAGCCGCTCGCTCTTGGACCAGTCCGCCGTCGGGATGACGATGTCCAGCGCGCTGCCGAAGGGGTCCTCGGCCGCGTCCCCCTCGCCGAAGCTGCCGAACAGGTCGAACTGGCCCTCGGCCTCCTTGCGCTTGAGCCCCATCGCGGAGTCCACCGCCTGCGCGTGGATGGCGACGATGCCCTGGCGGGAGTGGCCGAGGGAGTCGAAGCCGCCTGCCTTGGCGAGGGACTCGATGACCTTCTTGTTGCAGGCCACCGTGTCGATCTTCTTCATGAAGTCGGGGAAGTCCTTGAACGCCCCCTTCTCCTCGCGCGCCTTGACGATCGACTCCACGACGTTGTGCCCGACGTTGCGCACCGACGCCAGGCCGAAGCGGATGTCGGTGCCGACGGCGGTGAAGTCCCAGGAGGACTCGTTGACGTCCGGCGGCAGCACCTTGATGCCCATGCGGCGGCACTCGGCCAGGTAGACGGGCCGCCGGTCCTTGTCGTCCTGGACGCTGGTGAGCAGCCCGGCCATGTACTCGGCCGGGTAGTTGGCCTTGAGGAACGCCGTCCAGTAGGAGATCAGCCCGTACGCCGCCGAGTGCGCCTTGTTGAACGCGTAGTCGGCGAACGGGACGAGGATGTCCCACAGGGTCTTGATCGCCGCGGCGGAGAAGCCGTTGGCCGTCATCCCGGCCTCGAAGCCGACGAACTCCGCGTCGAGCACGGACTTCTTCTTCTTGCCCATGGCGCGGCGGAGCAGGTCGGCCTTGCCGAGGGAGTACCCGGCGACCTTCTGCGCGATCGCCATGACCTGCTCCTGGTAGACGATCAGGCCGTAGGTCTGGCCGAGGATCTCCTCCAGCGGCTCGGCCAGCTCCGGGTGGATCGGCGTGATCTCCTGCTGGCCGTTCTTGCGCAGCGCGTAGTTCGTGTGCGAGTTGGCACCCATGGGGCCGGGCCGGTACAGCGCGCCGACGGCCGAGATGTCCTCGAAGTTGTCCGGCCGCATGAGCCGCAGCAGCGAGCGCATCGGGCCGCCGTCGAACTGGAACACCCCGAGGGTGTCGCCGCGGCCGAGCAGCTCGTAGGTCGCCTTGTCGGTGAGGTCCTTGCTGATCTCGTCGAGGTCGACCGGCTCCTTGCCGTTGATGACGATGTTGCGCAGCGCGTCGTCGAGGACGGTCAGGTTGCGCAGGCCCAGGAAGTCCATCTTGAGCAGCCCGAGCGTCTCGCAGGTCGGGTAGTCGAACTGCGTGATGACGGCGCCGTCGGCCTCGCGCCGCATGATCGGGATGCTGTCGATCAGCGGGTACCGGCCGATGATGACGCCGGCGGCGTGCACGCCCCACTGCCGCTTCAGGCCCTCGAGCTTCTTCGCCTGGTCGACGACCTCCGCGGCACCGGGATCGGACTCGTAGCGCGCGCGGAACTCCGCGGCCTCCTTGTACCGGGGGTGGGCCGGGTCGAAGACCCCCGTCAGCGGGATCCCCTTGCCCATCACGTCCGGCGGCATGAGCTTGGTCAGCTCGTCGCCGACCGAGTAGGGCCGGTCGAGCACGCGCGCGGCGTCCTTGATCGCGGCCTTGGCCTTGATCGTGCCGTAGGTGACGATCTGGCTGACCCGCTCCTCGCCGTACTTCTCCGACACGTACCGGATGACCTCGCCGCGGCGGCGGTCGTCGAAGTCGATGTCGACGTCGGGCATGGAGACGCGCTCGGGGTTGAGGAACCGCTCGAAGATCAGCCCGTGCGCCAGCGGGTCGAGGTCGGTGATGCCCATCGCGTACGCGGCCAGCGAGCCGGCGGCCGAGCCGCGGCCCGGACCGACGCGGATGCCGTTGTCCTTGGCCCAGTTGATGAAGTCGGCGACCACGAGGAAGTACCCCGGGAAGCCCATCTGGCAGATGATCCCGGTCTCGTAGTCGGCCTGCTTGCGCACGTGGTCGGGGATGCCGTTCGGGTACCGCTTGTGCAGGCCGCGCTCGACCTCCTTGATGAACCAGGAGGTCTCGTCCTCCCCCTCGGGCAGGGGGAAGCGCGGCATCAGGTCAGCGCCCTCGGTGAAGCCGACCTCGCACTGCTCGGCCACCAGCAGCGTGTTGTCGCAGGCGACCGAGAGCTCCCCCGGGAACAACGCCCGCATCTCCGCGGCGCTCTTCAGGTAGTAGCCGTCCCCGTTGAACTTGAAGCGGTTGGGCTCGTTGAGGCGCGAGCCGGTCTGGATGCACAGCAGGGCGTCGTGGGCGGCGGCGTCCTCCTTGTGCGTGTAGTGCAGGTCGTTGGTGGCCAGCAGCGGGATGCCGAGGTCCTTGGCGATGGCCATCAGCGCCGGGCGGGTCTTCTTCTCGATGGACAGCCCGTGGTCCATCAGCTCGGCGTAGAAGTTCTCCTTCCCGAAGATGTCCTGGAAGTCCGCCGCCGCCTGCTTGGCCTTGTCCTCCTTGCCCGCGCGCAGCCACATGTTGACCTCGCCGGACGGGCAGCCGGTCGTGGCGATGAGGCCGGTGCCGTAGCGCTCGAGCAGGTCGCGGTCGAAGCGCGGCTTGCGGTACTGGCCCTCGAGGCTGGCCAGCGAGGAGATGCGGAAGAGGTTGTGCATCCCCTCGGTGGTGCGGGCCAGCAGCGTCATGTGCGTGTACGCCGCCTTGCCCCGGTTGGAGCCGCCGTCGCCCTCCTCGTCCAGGAGCTTGTCGCCGAAGTCGAACGGGGCGCGGTCGAAGCGCGAGCCCGGCGTGTAGTAGCCCTCCATGCCGATGATCGGCTTCACGCCGGCGCCGGTGGCCTGCTTGTAGAAGTCGTAGGCGCCGAACACGTTGCCGTGGTCGGTCATGGCCAGCGCCGGCATGCCCTGCTCGGCGGCCGCCTTCGTCACCTCGGGCAGCTTGGCCGCGCCGTCCAGCATCGAGTACTCGGTGTGGACGTGCAGGTGCGCGAACGAATCGGACGAACTGGTCACGAACACTCCTCGCTGGCGCTCGTCGTGCCCGTTCCCAGGGGTGCTGCGTTCAATGGTTCGCTCGCCAGCTCGCTCACAGTGCGGTCGTGCTCCTCAGTGGTCGTGCGTGCCCGGCCGGCATGGTCTCCGGCGGGCGACCGGCGGGGAAGACCGGCGTGCGAGCCCTCCGGAGAGGCGTCTCGGGTTCGACCCCGATCCTCGCACTGGAAGCTGTCTACGCCGAGGGTCTGACAGGACGTGTCTGATCCCAAGCGGACCGATCCGTCACATGCGCCCCGCTCGCGGCAGGCAGGTCGCACCGCATGGTGATGTGCGCGATACCCGCCTCCAGGTACTCCGCGCCGACGGCGGTGTAGCCCGCCCGCTCGTAGAAGCGCCGGGCCGTGACCTGCGCGTGCAGCTCGACCGCCGCGGCACCGCGCAGCGCAGCCTGGCGGTGCAGCTCGGCCAGGACGGCCGCGCCGTGGCCGAGCCCCCGCACCGAGGCGTCGGCGGCCATCCGGCCGATCCCGGCGGTGCGCGATCCGTCCGCGGGCAGCAGCAGGCGCCCGGTGGCGACGACGCGTCCGGCGTGCGCACCGGCCCCGCCCCGGCTCACCACGTGCACGGCGGTCGCGTCGCGCTCGTCCTGCTCGATCTCGGGAGGCACGCCCTGCTCCCCGACGAAGACGCGGGTGCGCAGGTCCACCACCTCGGGCCAGTCGTCCGGGGTGGCCACGGAGGCCGACGGTCCGGTCACCGGGCCGGGCTTCCGGCGGGCAGCACGCGAGTGGGCACGAGGAGGAAGCGTAGGTCGATGGCCGCGTGCAGCAGCACCGGGAGGAGCAGCGACCCCGTGCCCAGGTAGAGCGCGGCCATGACCCCGCCGAGCACACCGGTGAGCAGGATGCCGGCCCGGCCCTGGTAGGCGTGCGCCAGCCCGAACGCGGCCGCCGCGACCAGCACCAGCACCGGCACCGGCACCGGCAGGTCACCGGCGACGGCGGCGACGACGGCGAGGAGGAAGCCCCGGTACAGCCACTCCTCGCAGATGCCGGCGGTGAGGCCGACCACGGTGAACAACCGGCGCTCCTCCGCCGTCCGCGGCAGGAGCGCCAGCGTGGCGTGCCCCGGCGGCTCCGCGTGCCGGCCCTGGCCGGGCGGGCGGCGGGGGGCCTGCGACGCCGCCTCCAGGAGCGCTCCCCCGCGCAGGGCGCGGGTGGAGGCGACGACGAAGGCGAGCACGAGGACGACCAGCAGCAGCGTCAGCGGACCGGGCCACGACCGCGGCCAGGCCAGCCCCACGGCGCCGGCGTCCACGCCCGGGGCCGACAGCCACACGACCAGCGCCAGCAGGGCCAGCCCCCACTCGAGAACCAGCAGTCGCCCGTAGAACGACCGGCGGGCGCCCGGGTCGGTGCGCAGCCGGCCCTCGAAGCGGCGGTGCAGGACGTGCCCGGCCACGGGCTCCCCGGCGACCAGGTACACCGCGACGACGACCGCGGCGAAGGCCGCCGGGCCGAAGTCGGTCAGTGCGTCCGGGAGCCCGCTCACGGCTGACGCCCGGGCCGGGTCAGGCCTCGGCGCGCAGGACGGCCAGCGCGCCGGCGAGATCGGACGGGTACTCGCTGGTGAACTCCACCCAGCGCCCGTCGGCCGGGTGGTGGAAGCCCAGCCGCACCGCGTGCAACCACTGGCGGCTCACACCCAGCCGCGCGGCCAGCGTCGGGTCCGCGCCGTAGGTCGTGTCGCCCACGCAGGGGTGCCGCAGCGCGGAGAAGTGCACGCGGATCTGGTGGGTGCGCCCGGTCTCCAGCCGGATGTCCACCAGGCTCGCGGCCGGGAAGGCCTCCATCACCTCGTAGTGCGTCACCGAGGGGCGGCCGCCCTGCACCACCGCGAAGCGCCAGTCGTGCCGGGGATGCCGGTCGATCGGGGCGTCGATGGTGCCCCGGGACGGATCGGGGTGGCCCTGGACGAGGGCGTGGTAGCCCTTCTCCACGGTGCGCTCCTTGAAGGCCGCCTTCAACGCGGTGTAGGCGCGCTCGCTCTTGGCGACCACCATCACGCCCGTGGTCGCGGCGTCGAGGCGGTGCACCACGCCCTGGCGCTCGGCCGCCCCGGAGGTGGAGACCCGGAACCCGGCCGCGGCCAGCCCGCCGATGACGGTCGGCCCGTCCCAGCCCGGGCTCGGGTGCGCCGCCACCCCCACGGGCTTGTCCACCACGACCACGTCGTCGTCGTCGTGCAGGATCGTCATGCCCTCGACCGGGCGGGGAGCCGCCGGCTCACCCGGTGGCGGTGGCAGCTCGACCTCCAGCCAGCTGCCCCCGCTGAGGCGGTCGCCCTTGCCCCGCACCCGGCCGTCGACCAGCACGTTGCCGGCATCGGCCAGCTCCGCCGCGACCGACCGCGACAGCCCGAACAGCCGCGACAGCGCCTGGTCCACCCGCTGCCCCTCGAGCCCGTCGGGCACGGGCAGGGCACGGGTGGTCCCGGACGCGGGCAGGCCGGGAGAGGTGGTCACTCCTCCATTGTGCAGAAGGACCCCGTCCCCCTCCCCGCTCGCAGGCTCGCGGCGAGCCTCTGGACGGGGCCGTCCCTCCGTCAGGCGAGCTCCGCCGGCTCCTGGCGCCCCTCGCGGGTGCCGTCGAAGTCGATGCCGCGGAACGCCAGCAGGGCACCTAGGATCCCGCCGCAGACGATCGCCGAGTCGGCCACGTTGAAGACCGGCCACACCTCGCCGCCGGGGCCGAACACCGACACGAAGTCGACGACGCCGCCCCGAAGGAAGCCGGGGTCGCGGAAGACCCGGTCGATCAGGTTGCCGAGGGCGCCGCCCAGCACCAGCCCGAGCGTGACCGCCCAGCCGGCGGAGAACAGCCGCCGGGCGGTGCGCACGATGACGACGACGACCGCCGCGGCCACCAGGGTGAACACGACGGTGAAGCCCTCGGCGAAGGAGAACGCCGCGCCGGTGTTGCGCAGGTGGGTCAGGTACACCGCCCCGCCGAGGACG
>Ga0210040_10003490_pt1 | contig 21243 bp, 17 predicted proteins | sample CryGeyCG12114_NA_FD_185462 | JGI IMG/M metagenome (GOLD analysis project Ga0210040, IMG submission 185462) | Groundwater microbial communities from aquifer - Crystal Geyser CG19_WC_8/21/14_NA (SPAdes) (version 2) | ecosystem: Environmental > Aquatic > Deep subsurface > Groundwater | place: USA... | reverse complement strand
TATTATTTTATAAATTAATGTGGGATGGATATTGTGAGATCGAAAGAAGCTATATTTAATTATCTAATTGAGCCTTCGCACTTGTTTTTAAAGCAAGTAATTAATATAGCCGAAACAAATTCTTATATATTAGTAATGGATATGCGTAAATGTAAAAATAGAAGTATACCCAATACAGTTATAAATAAATACGAAAACCGCTTAGAAAACCTGCGCCGCCATGGCTACCGCTTTAATGAATATGATGGCGTTACATATTTAATTATCTCTAAATAACTTTTTTGTCATACATATTTTAACCGTTACTACTTACTGTATTTAAGTAGCTATATTCTTGTTTCCATCCGCTTATAACCCTGGCAGAAGCTCATAAATATCTTTATTGAATAGTCTTATAAGCTTTATATAGTCTATCTATCTAAGTTAAATTCTTAATTGCCTAAGGTAGAAAATATAAAATCTTGCTACAATCATGCTTTGTATTCGTTTCTGGTAAATACTGGAAGCAGATTTTGCCGTATGTGTAACTCGTACAGACAAAGAAATTAAATGCGGTAATTAAGTAGGTAAATCTGCTTTCAAGATTAATCTATTGTACTTTTGTAGCAGTTTACTACTATTCTTATGTTTCGAAACCAGAAACTATGACTAAAACTATTTTTATTACTTCGGCCGAGCCTTACAGCGGCAAATCCATTATTTCGTTAGGTTTAGTAAATATGCTTCTGGGTAAAGCAGCCAAAGTAAGCTATTTTAAACCAATTATTCAGGATCAGCCGCAACACAAGTTAGATGTTCACCTGGAAACCATTCTAAGCTATTTTCATCTGCCCGTTCCTTACGAAGATATGTATGCGTTTACCCGCTCCGAAATGATGCGGCTGATAGAAGGAAATAAGCAAGGAGAAATAATTGATCAGGTAATTAACAAATGTAAACACCTGGAAGATAATTATGATTTTACCGTAGTAGAAGGCAGCGACTTTTTAGGGGATGGAACCCACATAGAATTTGATACCAATGTATCGATTGCAAAAAATATAGGCGCACCGGTAATTTTGGTGGTGTCAGGTGATGGCAAAACAACAAGCCAACTATTTAATGCGGTATTAACGCTTTTGCACGGCTACGAAGCACGGGAAGTACACGTAATGGCCGTAGTAGCAAATAAAGTTAAGCCGGAGCAAGTAACTGATGTACGGGATATGTTGCGCAAACAAGTAGCCGCCAACACGATTCTAGCAGTTATTCCGGAAGATAAAGATTTGAAGAATCCGACCGTTAAAGAAATTTTTGAAAACTTAGGCGGTAAATTATTATTTGGTCAGGATTTACTTACAAACCAGGTAGATAATTTCGTAACCGGGGCCATGCAAGTTCCCAACTTCCTTAATTTTTTTCAGGATAATTTATTGATCGTTACTCCCGGCGACCGGGGAGATATCATTATATGTGCTTTGCAGGCCAATTTATCTACTAACTATCCGAAAGTGGCAGGCATTGTATTAACCGCTGGAACGGAACCAGAGGCACCCGTATTGCGCCTGATTGAAGGTTTACAAACCGTAGTTCCCATCATGGCGGTTAAAACCGGAACCTTTCAAACCAGCGCCCAAATAAGTGCTATTCAGTCCCGAATTAGCCCGGATAATACCAAAAAGATTCAACGGGCCATTAATACTTTCGAGAAGTATATGGACTTGGCGGCTCTGGACCAGAAAATAGCTACGTACGAGTTTGTAGGCATAACACCGCACATGTTTCAGTATCAATTAGTGAAATGGGCCAAAAGCAAAAAAAAACATATTGTACTGCCGGAAGGGAATGATGATCGCATCTTGCGAGCCGCTGCGCGATTAATAAACCAGGATGTTGTGGAATTAACGTTATTGGGTGATCCGGGCGAGATTAGTGTTAAAGTAAAACAATTAGGTTTAAACTTAGATCTGAACCGGTTACGCGTACTGCAGCCCGCTCAATCGGAATATTACCAGGATTATGTAGAAACTCTTTACGAGCTCCGGAAAAATAAAAATGTGGAGTTAGAAATGGCTTATGATTTAATGACGGATGTTTCCTATTTCGGAACCATGATGGTGTATAAAGGGCACGCGGACGGCATGGTTTCGGGCGCCGTCCACACCACCTTGCATACCATTCGACCAGCTCTGCAATTTGTAAAAACGAAACCGGGCGTATCTGTGGTATCCTCCGTTTTTTTTATGTGTCTGCCCGACCGCGTTTCCGTTTTTGGTGATTGTGCCGTTAATCCTAATCCGACCGCCGAGCAGTTAGCCGAAATAGCCATTTCCTCGGCGGATAGTAGCCAGCGCTTTGGCATTGAACCCCGGGTGGCTATGCTCTCTTATTCCTCCGGTACATCTGGCGAAGGCGAAGAAGTAGAAAAAGTACGCCGGGCTATGGAAATCGTAAAGAGAAAAAGACCCGATTTAAAGGTAGAAGGTCCCATTCAGTACGATGCTGCCGTAGATCCTATAGTGGGAAAGCAAAAAATGCCGAATTCCGAAGTGGCGGGACAGGCAAGTGTTCTTATATTCCCGGACCTTAATACCGGCAACAATACGTATAAAGCGGTGCAACGTGAAACGGGTGCCTTGGCTATTGGCCCTATGTTGCAGGGTTTAAACAAACCGGTAAATGATCTAAGCCGGGGCTGTACCGAAGACGATATCTTTAACACGGTAGTTATTACGGCTATTCAGGCCCAGGATTAAAAGTATTTGGTCAGAATTATATATATAAGCAGAAAATACTTTAAGTCTGTACAATATTCTAATTAAAAGTTTGGCGGATTTAACTTAATGTTGCCTTATTATTTTCTATTTAAATGAATGTATTCGTAATTAATTCCGGTAGCAGTTCCATCAAATATCAGTTATTCAGAATGCCTTCTGAAAATCCCATCTGTAGCGGATTAGTGGAACGGATTGGATTAGCGGATAGCAGCATTACGCACAAGGTATATGTAAATGGACAAGAATCTGTTTACCCAAAATTTATAGAATTACCCAACCACGAAGCCGGATTACAGGAAGTCGGGCGCTTGTTAGCCGATGCAAAAATTGGGGTAATTCAAAATCCTTTAGATATTCAGGTAGTTGGGCACCGGGTGGTGCACGGTGGAGAAACTTTTGCGGCTACCACCGAAGTAAACGATGCCGTAAAAGCCGAAATAAAAAAACTTTTTCCGTTGGCTCCCTTACATAACCCGGCCAATTTATTAGGTATTGAAGTAGCCGAAAAGATTTTTACCCAAGCCCGGCAAATGGTGGTGTTCGATACTGCCTTTCACCAAACCATCCCGGAAAAAGCTTTTCGCTATGCGTTACCAACTTCATTTTATACCGAACACCGCATACGGGTATACGGCTTTCATGGTACCAGTCATAAGTATGTAGTCCTACAGGCAACGCAATATTTAAAAAAGCCGGAAGCCAAAATAATTACCATTCATTTGGGCAACGGCAGTAGCATGGCCGCAATAAAAAATGGCCGGGTCTTAGATACTAGTATGGGCTTTGGCCCCTTAAGTGGCTTAATCATGGGTACGCGTACCGGAGATATTGATCCTTCGGTGATGTTTTACCTGGTAAACCAATTAAGATATACCGCGGAAGAAGTTAGTAATTTGTTCAATAAACAAAGTGGTATGCTGGGCTTGACTGGCTTTAGCGATATGCGGGATATTACCAAAGCCATAGAAGCCGGTGATAGAGAAGCTCGATTAGCTTACGATATGTATGCTTACCGTTTAAAAAAATATATAGGTGCTTATGCCGCCATCCTGAACGGTTTAGATGCTATTGTGTTTACAGCAGGCGTAGGAGAAAATGATGCCCTAGTGCGGGAAATGGTATGCCGGAATTTAGATTATTTGGGAATTCATTTGGATACAGAAAAAAATAACATCCGATCTAAGGAAATCAGAGAAGTAAGTAAACCGGATACCCGCGTTAAAATTCTGATTGTACCCACTAATGAAGAATTAGAAATTGCCCAGCAATGCTACACTTTGCTTACAAGTACGGACTAATGAAATCTTTAACTAGAAGTTGTTAGCCGTTAATCTAATATTTAGATGCTGGTTTGAGACAATCATTTTTAATAAATTTATTAAAAGATAGAGCATAAAAAAAAGGAGGTATATTTACCTCCTTTTTAATAATTATAATTATAAACTTTACTTTTTTGTTGCGTCCGCTTTTTTATTCATGGCTTCCGCATCTTTGGTTCTGCCTAAAGCCAAATAAACTTTAGCTAAAGTATCCATAGTACCTGTATCGGTTGGATTAGCTTTCAAGGCTGTCTCGAAGTAAGGCAGTGCGGTATTAAAATGCTTTTTTATCTGCGGCTCGGTAGTAGCAGCTACTTTCCGTTGCGAAGCAGCGTCCATTTTATTATATTTTTTAGATAACTCAGCTCCCCGGTTAAAATGGATAACTCCTAAATTGAAGTTGGCATTATAATCGTTGGAATTAATAGCTAAAGCTTTTTTAAAGTTTTGCTCCGCTAAATCATATTTCTTTTGCTGGTTGTAAATCTCACCTAATACATTGTATAAATTCGCATTGTTCGGATCTACTTTAATCGCATTTTCTAATTTCGAAATTGCCTCCGTGCCCCGACCAGAACTTATATAAGTATTCAATTCTTCCAGCATTAAATCTTTATCGTTCGGATTCGCTTTTAAGCCTGCTTCTAATACTTTAGTAGCTTCTGCCTGATTTTTATCTATGTCTTTGCTGATAAAATAAAGACGTTTATAAACGTTTGGCTTGGTGTAATTTATCGCTAATAACCGATTGTAATTAGCTTTAGCTACATCGTATTTCTCCGCTTGTTCCGCAATTAACGCTAAGTTTTGCAAAGCCAAGGTATCAGTAGGATTCGCCTGGTGGGCTTTCTCTAACTGCTGTAAAGCTCCGTTTAAATCTTTTTCATTATAAAGCTTAACCCCTTCATTAATGGCACTTACGTAAACCACTTCGGATAAAGCTTTTTTCTTTTCCTGAGCTTGTTTAGCAAATTCCCCGTCAGGTTTGTCCAAAGCAATTGCTTTGTCGTAAGCCGCTAAAGATTCATCTAAGGCATTGGTCGACAAAGATTTATAAGCCGGCAACGGGCTGTTTAACATAGCACTATATACTTCGCCTTTGGTAAACCAGGTTTTAGCGCTGTTAGCTGTTTTTTCGTGCACAACAGCTTTATCTATTTCGGTTTTTGCTTTATCTAAAGTGCCGCTTTTTAGGTACAAATTGGCATTCGTTACCGCTCCATTCTGAGCAAAAGCAATTTGCATACTAAAACCCGCCGCGACTGCCGTTATTATTAACTTTTTCATAAGTTGGTTTATACGTTACTTTTAAAGGTTTAATTTATTTGTTTAAAGCTTTTTAATTTTCACTAATCAAATCCGGGTCAATTAAGTCCGGGTTTAAAGATTCATCAGCCGGTAACTCTGATTGATTCAACTCTATTTCTTCGGCTATATCTTCCACTTTCACCTCGTTCTCAATCTTAGCTACGGAAGATATTTCGTCTCCTTCGTTAATTTTTATCAAACGCACGCCTTGTGTGGCCCGACCAATAACCCGTAAATCCGCTACCCGCAACCGGATAGTTATACCAGATTTGTTTATGATCATCAGATCGTCGGTATCTACTACCCCGTGAATACCCACCAGGAAGCCCGTTTTATCCGTAATATTTAATGTCTTAACGCCTTTGCCTCCCCGGTTAGTTATACGGTAATCCACAATCGATGATTTTTTTCCGTAACCTTTTTCCGAAACTACCAACAAGTCCATGTTTTCATCTTTAACACAAACCATACCAATAACCTTATCTTCGTCATTAGCCAAGGTAACGCCTCTTACGCCGGCGGCATTCCGGCCCATCGAACGTACTTTGTTCTCGTTAAATCGAACGGCTCGGCCGGATTTCAATGCCAGAACAATATCATTCGTGCCGTTGGTTAACTGCACATCCAGTAAACTATCACCCTCATTGATTGAAATAGCATTGATACCATTTAATCGTGGCCGGGAATAAGATTCTAAAGGAGTTTTTTTAATGATACCTTTTTCAGTACTGAAAATTAGAAAGTTGTTCAGCACATAATCCGGGTTTTTCAGATCGTGCACGTTTATAACGGCTCGTACTTTTTCGTCTTTGGGGATTTGAATAAGATTTTGAATGGCGCGTCCTTTAGTGGTTTTGCCGCCTTCGGGTATTTCATAAACTTTTAACCAGAAAACCCGGCCGGTTTCCGTAAAGAACAACATGTAATTATGGGTATTTGCAATAAACAAGTGTTCTGTAAAATCATCTTGTTTTCCTGCTGAAGCTCCCCGGGACCCCACTCCTCCCCGGCTCTGGCTCCGGTATTCGGTTAAAGCAGTTCGTTTAATATAGCCTTCGTGCGAAATGGTAATGACCATGCTTTCATCCGGAATCATGTCTTCCATCGAAAAATCACTCGCGGCCATTTCTATATCTGTCCGCCGTTCATCGCCGTACCGGTCTCTTATTTCGGTTAGTTCGTCTATAATGATTTGCATCCGCAGCTCTTCACTCGCTAAGATTTCTTGCAGGTGCGTAATCAACGCCATTATCTCTTTGTATTCTTTTTCGATTTTATCGCGTTCCAAGCCAGTTAATCGTTGCAGACGCATGTCCAGAATAGCACGCGCCTGAATATCACTTAACTGAAAACGCTCAATTAAACCGGTTCGGGCTATTTCCGGATCGCGAGAAGAACGAATCAGGTTTATTACTTCGTCCAGGTTATCTAGGGCTATGAGTAAACCTTCCAGGATATGCGCCCGTTTTTGCGCTTCTGCTAATTCGTATTCAGTCCGGCGGATAATTACCTCGTGCCGGTGGTCTACAAAGTGCTTAATCTGGTCTTTCAGGTTCAGCGTCATAGGCCGGCCATGTACCAAGGCCACGTTATTTACGCCGAAAGAAGATTGCAACTGCGTATATTTATACAGGTTGTTTAGTACCACGTTGGGCATGGCATCCCGTTTCAGGTCATAAACAATCCGCAAACCATCTCTATCCGATTCGTCGCGCAAATCCGAAATACCTTCAATTTTTTTCTCATTAATCAAAGCGGCCGTCTTTTCAATCATGGCAGCTTTGTTTACCATATAAGGAATTTCGGTAACAATTATTTGTTCTTTGCCGCTCGGCAGGGTTTCAAAAGTAGCTTTGGCCCGCACAATTACGCGGCCCCTACCCGTTTCGAAAGCTGCCTGCACGCCCTGATAGCCATAAATGGTACCACCAGTGGGAAAATCCGGTGCCGTAATGTGCTCCATTAATTCGGCAATGGTAATTTCATTATTCGCGATGTACGCAATAATACCGTTTACCACCTCCGTTAAATTATGCGGCGCCATGTTAGTAGCCATCCCCACCGCAATACCCGAGGTGCCATTTACCAGTAAATTCGGTATTTTAGCCGGCAACACACTGGGTTCGTTTAAAGAATCGTCGAAATTGGGAACAAAATCAACGGTATTTTTTTCCAAATCGGCGAGTAATTCATCAGCAATTCTTTTTAGACGGGCTTCGGTGTACCGCATAGCCGCCGGCGAGTCACCATCGATGGAACCAAAATTACCTTGTCCGTCTACTAAAGGATAACGCAAAGACCAGTCCTGCGCCATCCGGACCATGGTATCATAAACGGAGGCGTCGCCGTGCGGGTGATATTTACCCAATACTTCGCCCACTATTCTGGCCGATTTTTTATGGGCTTTATTATAAGAAACGCCTAGTTCCGACATCCCGTACAACACCCGGCGATGCACCGGTTTTAAGCCATCGCGAACATCGGGTAAGGCACGGGATATGATAACCGACATCGAATAATCGATGTAGGCACCACGCATTTCATCTTCAATATTTATTGGTATTATTTTTTCGCCTTCAGCCATATTTGGTCTCTAAAAACAATTTTTAGGGTTCACTATAAAAATCGCAAGTTACATATATTTTGCGGGTTTGCCTAACATTATTTCTTCTTCTTCTGAGCCTTCTTTTGCGTTTCCTGATTATCCTGAGCCGGTTTTCGGGGTAGTCCCTGCCCTATTTTGGGGTTTTGTTTTTTCCATAACGGTTGGCCCCGATATACCTTTTTGCCGTGGATATGTTGCTTGCGGGTATGGCACGAATTTATAGGGCAAGCCGGTTTGCAAGACACGATCAGAAGAAAAGAAAAGATTAAAATTACGGGTAAGGTCTTGGTAAACATATGGAAGAAATAGTTTAATAGTTTTAAACTCCTGATTGGGGTTATTATTATGCAGTCTAGATCTGATTGAATACATAACGTAGCATCTGATTGAAGAGAAAGAAGTTACTCAGTTAGGAAAGGTACTTGGTAAGCCCTTACATTCTGTATGAAGTAACAATTATGAAATGAAATTACTTTATACCGTTTAAGATACGGCGAATATCATTTGTTTTTTGCATCAGGTCATAGCTGGCTGCTTCGTCCTGGTTGTCGATATAACTTTTAAATTGCTGCAGCTTGTTGATGTAACTACCCAAGGCTTCGGAGATATTGCGGCTGTTCTGGCTGAATATAGGTGCCCACATTTCCGGCGAGCTTTTGGCTAAACGTACTGTAGAGGAAAACCCGCTGCCCGCCATATTAAATATATTTTCCTCGTCCTTTTCCTTTTCCAGCACGGTTGCGCCCAGCACAAAAGATGTAATGTGGCTTAAATGCGATACGTAAGCCAGATGCAAATCGTGCGCCACGGCATCCATATAACTTAACCGCATTTTTAGTTTGGTAAATATAGTCTCCACTAATTGCAAACTGGCAGGTCGGCTCTTTTCCGGGTCGCAGATAATCATAATTTTATCGTGCAACAATTCGGCGAAGGCCGCTTCCGGACCGGAGTTTTCCGTACCGGCAATGGGGTGTACGGGTACAAACTGCGACCGCTTCGGGTGTTGGTCGGCCAGGCGGCAGATAGACTCTTTCGTTGATCCAAAATCAATTAAGGTAGCATGCGCCGGTAAGTAATCTAAAATGGTATATAACAGCTGCGTAATGGCGTTTACCGGAACCGCTAATACCGTCAAATCGGCTTTTTTAATTCCTTCTTCTAAAGAAGATATTTCCTGCACGATTCCCAATTCCAACGCTTTATGGGCGTGCTCGGGTTTATTATCGACGCCAAGAAAATAGTAATCTTCGTTTATTTGGTGGAGGCCTAACGCAAAAGATCCGCCTAACAATCCTAAACCCACAATGCAAATTTTCATGCAGCTAAATGAAAGAGTAATCCGCAAAAATCCAAATATGATTTAGTATTTTAATTTAAGCAACCGGTTTTTATAATTTTGGCCGAGTTTTTGAACTTATAGTTATCAAAATTTATTTTAATTTAAGTCGGTATTGCTGCAAAACTTATAAATATTAAGCTTACTATATAGCTTTAATTATTTTTTTTCGAAATTTTTAAACCTGAATTCTTAAATCAAGTAAGTATAGTATCTTTGCCGCTTCTATAATGGTAAACAAGTTTACATATCGCCACCTGTTAGCTATTCTGCAAAACCTAATTGCAGTTGCTACGCCATTATATAGTCCTGCTTATAGGCAGTTTTATCCCTTGCGGGCGTAGCTCGTCCTGATTGCCTATGTGGTAATCATTTATTCCCATCTTACTTTCTAATTATATTTTCCTGAAGCAGGATTTTATTCATTTTTAATTCTTTTTAATCAAATGATTGAAAAAAATAAATCTGTGAATAACGAACCAATCGTTTCGCCCCAGATTGATACAGATTTTATTATTCAGGTTGCCACAATCGACCATTTTCATTATGCTCAAATTATAGTGGACGAAATGGAAGCGTCTGCTAAACTACGGGGAACCGGTATTGCCAAGCGGTCGCCGGATTATATTAAAGAAAAAATGCTGGAGGGCAAAGCAGTTATTGCTTTATCGCACGAGCAAGTTTGGGCCGGTTTCTGTTACATCGAAACCTGGGGCCACGGCGAATACGTGGCCAATTCGGGCTTAATTGTGTCGCCCCATTTCCGGCAAAGCGGCCTGGCTAAACGGATTAAAGAAAAAGTTTTCGAGCTTTCCCGGAAGAAATACCCGGAAGCAAAAATTTTTGGGTTAACTACCGGATTAGCCGTCATGAAAATTAATTCGGAATTAGGTTACAAGCCCGTTACGTATTCAGAACTTACAGATGATAATGCTTTTTGGCAAGGCTGCCGCAGCTGTGTTAATTTCGAAATCTTAACGATGAAGGACCGTAAAAACTGTTTGTGTACGGCTATGTTATATGATCCGGCAGAAGAAAAGAAGAAAAAGGCGGCGGTTAAATCTCTGGAACAACATAAACAAGAAGAACCGGGGCTGCTGGAATTTGTAAAGCATACCAAAATCTATGATTTGCTGCTGCAATTTAAAACCATGATTTTAGCCAATAAAAATAATAGCGGAAGTTTGCGCCACGCTTTCAAAGCCATGCTAGCTTCTTTTTTATAGAATTTAGGAGTGAGTCAATCAATATTCGAAAAAAACTCACTCCTAATCTTACTTAATTTTCCGGTTAGAAATAAATAAATAATGTTCGTGTTAGATTCGCCGGAAAACCAATAATCTTAATTTTACTCTCATAACTATACAAACCCAAAATTTAATGAAAAAAGTAGTTCTTGCCTTTAGTGGCGGCCTGGATACTTCTTACTGCGTTAAATATTTAACCGAAGAGTTACACCTGGAAGTACATTCTGCTATTGTAAATACCGGTGGTTTTACCTCAGAAGAATTAGAGGAAATAGAGCGCAGGGCTTATAATTTGGGAGTTACCAAACACCTGACCATTGATGAAACAGATGATTATTACCAAAGCTGTATTCGTTATTTAATTTTTGGAAATGTACTGAAAAACAATACGTATCCTTTATCCGTGAGTGCCGAACGCGTTTACCAGGCGCTGGCTATTGCGCGTTACGCCAAAGAAATACAAGCCGATTACGTGGCGCACGGTAGTACTGGCGCTGGAAACGATCAGGTACGGTTTGATATGATTTTTAATATCATGATTCCGGAGGTACAAATCTTAACTCCTATCCGGGATTTAAAACTATCGCGTCAGGAAGAAATAGATTTTCTGAAACAGCACGGCGTGGAAATGAATTTTGAAAAAGCGGCTTATTCCATCAATAAAGGTTTGTGGGGTACTTCGGTGGGCGGAAAAGAAACGCTGACGTCTTACGGTTATTTACCCGAAGAGGCTTTCCCGACTCAATTAACGAAACAAGAACCCAGCGAAATAAAGTTAGATTTTGATAAAGGCGAATTAAAAGGCATTAATGATCAGCAATTTAGTAATCCCGTCACGGCTATTCAAAAATTAAGTGAAATGGCTGCACCGTACGCTATTGGCCGGGATATTCACGTGGGCGATACTATTATTGGCATAAAAGGCCGGGTTGGTTTTGAAGCGGCGGCTCCTTTAGTCATTATTAAAAGTCATCATGCTTTGGAAAAACACGTGCTCACTAAATGGCAATTGTACTGGAAAGACCAGCTGGCCGTGTGGTACGGAAATTTATTGCACGAAGGCCAATACCTGGACCCGGTAATGCGCAACATCGAAAAATTCCTGACCGATACGCAGGAAACCGTTAGCGGTACCGTTACGGTTGCGCTGGCACCTTACCGGTTTCATGTGGTTGGTATTGAATCGCCGCACGATTTAATGTCTTCTAAATTTGGCTCGTACGGCGAGATGAATAATACCTGGAGTGGCGAAGATGTAAAAGGCTTTTCTAAAATTTTCGGTAACCAAACCATGATTCATCACAAAGTTAATGGCCAGTAATTTAACAACAACAAATAAAATACGGGTTGGTATTGTTGGCGGAGCCGGTTATACCGGCGGCGAACTTTTGCGTTTGTTGATTCATCATCCGGCGGTTCAAATTGCTTTTGTGCATAGCTCCAGCAACGGCGGGAAGTTAGTTTCGGCGGTACATACCGATTTATTGGGGGAGACTGGTTTGACCTTCAGCCAAGATTATTCTGATGAAATTAAGGTTCTCTTTTTATGTGTGGGACACGGAGCCGCTAAGCAATTTTTAAACCAGCATACTTTCCCCGATACTGTTAAAATCATCGATCTCAGCCAAGATTTTCGCTTAACGGCGGATGCTAGTCTTGAGAACAGAGATTTTGTTTACGGCCTACCGGAACTGCAAAAAGAAAAAATTAAAACGGCTAAAAATATTGCTAATCCAGGATGTTTTGCCACCTGTATTCAATTGGGTTTGTTGCCGTTGGCGCAACACAAGTCACTTACGGCTCCAATTCATATTAGTGGTATTACGGGTTCTACCGGGGCCGGACAAAGTCTGACGGAGACCAGCCATTTTAGCTGGCGCGAAGGTAATATATCTACTTACAAGCTTTTTAACCACCAACACCTGCAAGAGATAAAACAAAGCCTTGGGCAGTTACAAGGGAGCAATTTACCGGCATTGCACTTTGTGCCTTACCGTGGTAATTTTACCCGGGGTATTTTTATTACCAGTTACCTGCAAACCGATTTATCTTTAGAAGCTGCCCTAGAATTATATACTAATTTTTATGCGCCGCATCCGTTTGTTACCATATCTCCGGTAAACCCATCGTTAAAGCAGGTGGTTAATACAAATAAATGTATTTTGTACCTAGATAAAGTAGATGATCAGTTAGTTATCATCAGCATGATTGATAACTTATTAAAAGGTGCCTGCGGACAGGCAGTGCAAAACATGAATCTACTCTTCGGTTTAGAAGAAACCAGCGGGTTGTATTTAAAGCCTTCCGCATTTTAATTATTGTTTTCATTTATACTTATAGCAGAAATGAAATTATTTGATGTATATCCGCTTTTTGATATCACGCCGGTTGAGGCGCATGGTTCTTACGTTTGGGACGATAAAGGCACTAAATATTTAGATCTGTACGGTGGACATGCGGTTATTTCCATTGGGCACTCGCATCCGCATTATGTGCAGAAATTAACGGAGCAATTAAAACAAATTGGGTTTTACTCCAATTCCGTAAAAATACCACAACAGGAAGAATTAGCGGAAAAGTTAGCTCAGCTTTCCGGCTACCCGGATTATAATTTGTTTTTAATCAATTCCGGAGCCGAAGCCAATGAAAATGCGCTGAAAGCCGCTTCTTTTTACAACAACCGAAAAAAAGTAATTGCTTTTAGTAAGGCTTTTCACGGCCGGACCTCCGCTTCCGTAGCCGTTACCCCCGATAAATCTATTCAGGCGCCCATCAACCAAGGGCACGAAGTTATGTTTTTGCCTTTTAATGATGTTGCTGCTTTGCAAACCGTTGACCAGCCCGAAGAAATTTGTGCTGTTATCGTAGAAGGTATTCAGGGCGTTGGCGGCGTGCAAATACCTACAGCTGAATTCTTAGGGCAAATTCGGCAGTTTTGCGATCAGCATAATGCTGTCATGATTTTGGACGAAATTCAATCGGGCTACGGCCGGTCGGGAAAGTTTTTTGCGCATCAGTATGCCGGTGTGCAGGCCGATATTATTACCATGGCGAAAGGCATGGGCAATGGTTTTCCGATCGGCGGCATTTTACTTCATCCCAAATTTCAGGCAAAATACGGCATGTTAGGCACCACCTTTGGCGGTAATTACCTGGCTTGCGCCGCCGCTATAGCTGTACTTGAGGTTATTCAGGAAGAAGATTTGATCCGGAACGCGGCCCAAATGGGAGCTTACCTGATGGATAAAATTAAAGAAATGGAGGGCGTAAAAGAAGTGCGGGGCTACGGCTTAATGATTGGCATTGAAATGCCTTACCCGGTAGCCAACTTGCGCCAGAAATTATTAAACAATTACCAAATATTTACGGGCTCCTCATCGGATAAAAATACCCTTCGAATATTACCCGCCTTAAATTTATCCCGCGAAGAAGCCGATATATTTCTGAAAGCTTTTGCAGATATTACTTCAAAAATACTTGTTGCATGAAACAATTTACTTCTGTAAAAGATGTCCTTGATTTACCGGCTTTGGTTACCGAAGCGTTGGTGCAAAAACGCAATCCTTTTGCCAATAAAGCCTTAGGCCGCAATAAAACATTAGGACTTATTTTTATGAATCCAAGCTTAAGAACCCGGTTGAGTACCCAAAAAGCAGCTACAAACTTGGGTATGGAAGTTATTGTGATGAATATTGATAAAGAAGGTTGGGCGTTGGAAACGCAAGACGGAGTTATCATGAACGGGACCACGGTAGAGCACATTCGCGAAGCAGCCGGCGTAATGGGCAAGTACTTCGATATTTTGGGTTTGCGTTCTTTCCCCAGTTTAAAAAACCGGGACGAAGATTATAGCGAAGATATCCTGCAAAAGTTTATTCATTATTCGGGCTTACCGCTAGTGAGTTTAGAATCGGGTACGCTTCATCCTTTACAAAGCTTAGCCGATTTAATTACGATAACGGAGCAATTTACATTCACTAACCGGAAACCAAAGGTAGTCTTAACCTGGGCACCGCACGTAAAAGCCTTACCGCAGGCCGTACCTAATTCCTTTGCCGAATGGATGAATCAGGCAGATGTTGATTTCGTGATCACGCATCCCGAAGGGTACGAACTATATGAAGCCTTTACCGCGGGTGCCGCTATTACTTATAACCAGGAAGAAGCATTACAAGATGCCGATTTTATCTACGTTAAAAACTGGTCGTCCTATCACCAATACGGCCAGGTACTTACCACCGACGAAAATTGGCTGCTTACTCAAAACCGTTTAGGCATTACGAACAACGCAAAAGTAATGCATTGCTTGCCCGTGCGGCGAGGTCTGGAATTAAGCCACGATATTCTGGATGGTCCAAATTCCCTGGTGTTGGAGCAAGCTAACAACCGGGTGTATGCGGCCCAGGCGGTCTTAAAAAGAATGCTGGAAACTAATTTTATTCCCGGCGATGACCAATAAAGTTACCATTGTTAAAATTGGCGGGAATATTATTGATGATGCCGGGAAGCTAAATAAGTTTCTTAAAGATTTTGCGCAGCTAAAAGAGTCTAAAATTTTAGTGCACGGGGGTGGTAAAATAGCCACCGAAATAAGCAAAAGCTTAGGTATAGAAGCGCAATTAATTGATGGCCGACGGATTACCGACCAGGAAACTCTAAAAGTAGTAACGATGGTGTACGGCGGCTTGGTAAACAAAAATATTGTAGCAAAACTGCAGGTTTTCGGATGTAATGCCATTGGTTTAACCGGCGCAGACGCCAATCTGATACCGGCCCGCAAAAGACCTGTAACTACCATAGATTTTGGTTTTGTGGGTGATATTACTGATGGTGCTGTTAACAGCGAAATAGTCAGTAAGTTTTTGCAAAGTGAATTAATCCCGGTATTTGCCCCGCTTACGCACGACGGTCAGGGTAATTTATTAAACACGAATGCCGATACAATTGCTTCTGTTCTGGCTGTAGCATTAGCCAAAAAATACGAAACCCAACTGATCTATTGTTTCGAGAAAAAAGGAGTGCTGGCGGAAATATCGGATGAAAAGTCAGTTATCTCCCAAATAAACAAAGCGCAATACGAAACATTAAAAGCCGATGGCACTATTGCTCTGGGCATGATTCCAAAGTTAGATAATGCTTTCGAGGCGCTGCAGAAAGGCGTTCGTTCGGTTGTTATTTGCCACGCCGATGCAATTGGGCAGCTAGACCAGGAAAATAGTACAGCGGGTACCACTTTAGTATTATAAGTTGCTTTTAGCGTTAAGTGGTTAGTTATTAACTTTGATATTTTTGGCTACACCTTAAGATCAAAATGAATTATCTTAAATGAAATTGATTCATTACAGGTTAATTTCTAATTTTTAATTTAAAATTTTTAATTCAGATAAAAGTATGTCTTCTTCCGAAACAATCGCCATCCTGGGTGGCGGTAACATGGGGCTTTCGTTGGCCAAAGGATTAGTAAAGTCTGGTAAATACCAGCCGTCGCAAATAATAATTACCCGTCGTAACGTGCGGGCCTTAACGCCGCTAGCCGAAGAAGGTTATCAAATCACGGAAGATAATGCCGCTGCCGTAAGCAAGTCGCAGGTAGTGGTTATTGCGGTTTTGCCCCAGCAATTAAATAATCTGCTCGATGCGATTAAAGACCAGGTAAACGCAGAACAACATTTGCTTATATCCATTGCTTCAGGCGTGATGGTGCAGGATATCCTGAACCGGTTAAATATAGAAGTACCGGTGGTGCGGGCCATGCCCAACACGGCTATTGCCATTCAGGAATCCATGACGTGCATTGCTTCGGATAAAGCCTCGGCGGCGCACTTGCATAAAGTAAAAGAGTTGTTTGACACGGTAGGCGAAACCATTGAAATCCACGAAGAATTAATGACCTCGGCCACGGCATTATGTGCCTGCGGCATTGCTTTTTTTTTACGCGCTATCCGGGCCGCTTCCCAAGGCGGTATTGAAATTGGGTTTCACGCGGCCGAGGCGTTGCACATGGCGGCCCAAACCGCCAAAGGAGCCGCGGCACTTCTATTAGTGAATGGCAGTCACCCGGAAAATGAAATTGATAAAGTAACTTCGCCTAAAGGCTGTACCATTGCCGGCTTAAACGAAATGGAACACGCAGGTTTTAGCTCGGCCCTGATCAAAGGCATTCGGTTATCCTCGGTAAAAGCCGGCAACCTGTACGTGAAAGAATAATAGCAGCTAGAATTCCTATGGATAAAACTGTTCCGGTCAATACAAGTACTATTATAGCGCCAACCGATTTAGAAAGTCTTTATCAGGATGCACTTACTTTATTACGCCATTTAATTTCTTTGCCTTCCTTTAGTAAAGAAGAAAGTAAAACAGCGGATCGGATACAAGCTTTTTTCACCGAAAAAAATATACCTATAGAACGCCAAGGAAATAACGTTTGGGCTCAAAATCTACACTTTAATCCGGCTTTGCCCACTATTTTATTAAACTCGCACCACGACACAGTAAAGCCTAATCCGGGCTGGACGAAAGACCCGTTTACCCCGGAAATAGCAGCAGGCAAGTTATTTGGTTTAGGCAGTAATGATGCCGGTGGCTGTTTAGTTTCCTTAATTGCCACTTTCCTTTATTTTTATCCGCAGCAAAACCTGGCTTATAACTTTATATTAGCTGCTACTGCCGAAGAAGAAATTTCCGGGGTAAACGGGTTAGAAGCTATTTTACCAATATTGGGTCCATTAGAATTTGCTTTAGTGGGTGAACCAACGGGCATGCAATTGGCCATAGCGGAAAAAGGCTTGTTGGTGTTGGATTGTGTGGCCCACGGAAAAGCCGGACATGCAGCACGGGAAGAAGGTATGAATGCGATTTATGTAGCTTTATCCGATATTGATTGGTTTCGAAGCTTTCATTTTCCGAAAGTATCGGATTATCTCGGACCGGTTAAAATGACGGTTACCATAATTACGGCCGGCAGTCAGCACAATGTGGTACCCGATACTTGCCGGTTTACGGTTGATGTGCGGGTAACGGATGAATATACCCACGAAGAAGTATTGGAGATTGTACAGCAGCATGTAAAATCCGAGGTGATGCCGCGATCAATGCGGCTCCGGTCTTCCAAAATAGATCTAAACAGCCCCATTGTGCAAGCGGGATTATCTTTGGGCCGACAAGTATACGGCTCCCCTACCAGTTCCGACCAGGCGTTACTAAATATACCTTCTTTAAAAATCGGACCCGGCGATTCAGCCCGCTCGCACACAGCCGATGAATTTATATATCTAGCGGAGTTGAAAGAAGGAATAAGTATTTATATCCAGCTGCTTTCCACTATAGTTTATAAAAACTAAGCTGATTAATCGATCATATTTTTTAAAGGCCGGTCTACTTATATAATTTTTAATTGATCTATAACAGAAAACAGCAGTATGAAACTTTGGCAAAAAGATATTCAGGTAAAAAGAGAAGTGGAGCAATTTACAGTGGGCAAAGACCGGGAACTCGATTTACTGTTAGCGCCTTTTGATGTGCTGGGAACGCTGGCTCATACCCGGATGCTGCACGCCATTGATTTACTCTCCGGCGATGATCTGGTCTTGATTCAGCAAGAATTAAAAAATATTTACCACGAAATAGAAGAAGGCAAATTCAGTATTCAGCCGGAGGTGGAAGATGTCCATTCGCAGGTAGAATTGCTTTTAACCCAACGGATTGGGGAAGCCGGCAAAAAGGTACATAGTGGCCGCTCCCGCAACGACCAGGTATTGGTAGACCTCAAATTATTTATTCGCAGTGAAATAAAAAATACGGTCGAAGGTATTCAGACGCTCTTTGAACAACTGATTACTTTAAGCAATGAACATCAGGATAAATTATTGCCGGGTTATACGCATTTGCAAATTGCTATGCCTTCTTCGTTTGGCTTGTGGTTTGGCGCTTATGCCGAAAGTTTGGTGGATGATTTAATCTTGTTACAGGCCGCTTATAAAATCAGCAATAAAAATCCTTTGGGTTCGGCGGCCGGCTATGGTTCCTCGTTTCCGCTCAAACGCCAAATGACCACGGACTTATTAGGCTTTTCGGCCCTAAATTATAACGTAGTGTACGCCCAAATGGGCCGGGGCAAAACCGAACGGAACGTGAGCAGTGCCTTAGCCTCGGTAGCGGCTACCGTAGGAAAATTAGCCATGGATGCCTGTTTGTACATGAATCAGAATTTTGGATTTATTACCTTGCCCGATGAACTTACCACCGGTTCGAGCATTATGCCGCACAAGAAAAACCCGGATGTATTTGAAATTATCCGTGGCAAATGCAATAAACTGCAAGCGCTACCTACCGAAATTGCATTAATCATTGGCAACCTGCCGTCGGGATATCACCGCGATTTGCAACTGGTAAAAGAAAGCTTTTTGCCGGCTTTCCAAGAATTACAAAGTTGTTTGCACATGATGACGTACATGCTTCAGCATGTGCAGGTAAAAGAAAATATCCTTCAGGGCGAAAAATATTTGTATCTCTTCAGCGTGGATGCGGTTAATAACCAGGTGTTGCAGGGAGTACCGTTCCGGGATGCTTATAAAAATGTGGGGAGCGCCATTGCCAATAGTACCTTTAAGGCACCCGATAAAGTAACCCACACGCACGAAGGCAGCATCGGTAATTTAGAAAATGAGGCTATTAAAAACATGCTGGCGGAGGTAATTTCCGGTTTTAACTTTGCCGAAGCCGATGAAGCCATTGCTAAACTTTTAGAACAAGATTAATCGCCGCGATTGCTCAAGCAGATTAATTTCCGTAACAACTAAAATTGGAACTGCTTGAGCTAATTTTTGGTAAAATAACCATCATAATCAGCTATTTGCCATTCGCGATAAAATTGATCCAAGAAATTTTGCATGTAGCCGTGCCGCTCTTCCGCTAGTTTACGCCCGGTAGGCGTTTGCATGCGATCCCGCAATAAAAGGAGCTTTTCGTAGAAGTGATTAATGGTATGACTCGTATTTTTCTGATAAGCGGCAAAGTTCTCGTGTTGTACCGGCGGCTCTTCCGGATTATACATTTCCCGGTTTTTAAACCCACCGTAAGCAAATGCCCGCGCAATGCCAATGGCGCCAATGGCGTCCAGCCGGTCGGCATCCTGCACCACTTTGGCCTCAATAGAAGTTGCATGAGTAGCTACGCCGGCTCCTTTAAAAGTTACTTCGTTTATAATCTGGCAAACACCCGCGATAATTTCATCAGAGGTATGTAGACTTTCTAACCAGTTGCGGGCCGCCACTTCCCCGGCTTTTTCATCGCCGTCATGAAATTTCCAATCGGCCACATCGTGTAACAAAGCCCCTAATTGCACCAGGAGTAAATCGGCGGGTTCGTGGCGGGCCAGGTACAAGGCATTTTGCCAAACCCGGTAAATATGCCACCAATCGTGCCCGGAGCCTTCGCCGGTAAACTTTTCTTTTATATAAGCAGCTGTTCTGGCTACCAATTCCTCCGGATTCATTCAGTTTTTATTTTATAATAGCCGCGCGTTTAAATTCCTTCGTTTCATCAAAAAGTTTACGGTAGGTATGATGAGTTTTGTAAATTTTAGAACCAATCTGCTCACACACGTTCATCATTTTCGGATTAAAATCACCAATCCAGTTCATCATGAAATCTTCGTAAGGAAGATTACCAGTAAAGTAAATGGCATTTCCTGAGGCACTAATTAAAGCTGCTTCCACTCCTTTGCGCTGGTGCGCCGGTGCAATACCAAAAGCAATACCGGTAGCACGGTTGCAGGCGCCCCGCCACCGGTGAAAAGCAAATTTTAGTTTACCCAGCCAATTTAATTTGCCGTTTACGTACCGGAAAAGCTGATTTAATTCCGGAATGGCAATAAAAAAGCCAACCGGCTCATTCTGGTAATACACAAACCAAACAATCCGTTCGTCCACCACCTGTTTCATGCTGGTAAACGTTTTTTGGGCCTGCGCCACAGACATTTCCTTTACGCCTTCGTGCTTTACCCAGGCTTTATTGTATACCGTCCGGAAATCTTCGGCGTATTTGTTCATTTCCTTTTTCTCCAGGTGACGAAAGGTGTAATCCGGGTTATTGATGATTTGCTGGGCTTTGGCGGCGTACCGTTCCTCTAATGGCGCGGTTACTTTCCGGATGTAGGTATATTGTTTGAAAAAAATCTGGAAGCCGTATGCTTCAAAAAGTTCTTGATAATACGGGAAGTTGTAATTGGTACCGTACGAAGCCGGCGAAAATTCTTGTACCAATAAGCCCCACCATTTCTCCCGGTCGCCCAAATTGATAGGTCCGTCCATGGCTTCCATGCCGTTTTGCTGTAGCCATTCTTTGCAGGCATCTAATAGTTTAAACGCGGCTTCCTGGTTGTTTATACATTCAAAAAAGCCCAAGCCTCCAGTGGGCTGATCGAATGTATGGGCTGTAAGCGGATTGATAAAAGCTGCCACCCGGCCGATGGTTTTACCTTGCGCATCTTTTAATAACAAGCGAATGCATTTGCCTTTTCGTAATAATTTATTTTTCTTCGGATCGAATACTTCTTCAATATCTTTATCCAGAGGTCGGATGAAATTGGGATCGTTTTTGTAAAGCCGGACCGGAAACAATAAAAATTCTTGGGCTAAAGCAGCATTGGTAACTTCCAGTAATTGCATAA
>Ga0210040_10003488_pt1 | contig 21249 bp, 19 predicted proteins | sample CryGeyCG12114_NA_FD_185462 | JGI IMG/M metagenome (GOLD analysis project Ga0210040, IMG submission 185462) | Groundwater microbial communities from aquifer - Crystal Geyser CG19_WC_8/21/14_NA (SPAdes) (version 2) | ecosystem: Environmental > Aquatic > Deep subsurface > Groundwater | place: USA... | reverse complement strand
GAGTATTTTGACTACTACAATCATAAACGCCGCCACTCTAGCATCGGCTACTTAAAACCTTATCTCTTTCACCAACAGCAACTTGTCAATATCACCTAATTCTCTCCTGCCTAACTAGACCACCTCAGTCATCACGTTCTCGAAGCCAAGGCTTTTATAGAATTTCTCAGAGAACACAATATTCGTTACCGGAATACCGACGTGTTGCAGGTGGTTTATTTTAAGGTTCACAGGAGCTGATTTTATGGACACTATCTATTACTACTTCTATCAACGCCGGCAGCAATATAAATATCGATTATCTATATTCTATTTCTTGCTTGAGTAAGCTTCGCTTAAAACAGCAGCTTCTTCCGGTGTTATCAACGAAACACAACCATGCCGCGCCTCGGGCGGAAAACTTACGTCCTTTTCAACTTTCCAGTGAAGTAAATCTGCTGAGTACGAAGCCCCAAAATTGTCAGCCATCGGATAATCATACAGCAACAACCACCCAGGTTTGCCAGGGTCTTTTATCACGGTTGGGCCTTCGGTAATAGTTGGAGCAATTTGACCTTTATTTAAATCACCTTGCAGCACAGTATACGGCCCCTCAAGGTGCTTGGACGAGGCTACCCGAATACCTCTTCTTTCACCCGTTTTAGCGCCAAACTCTTCTTCTTTATGAAAGAGATAATACGTGTTTTTATCTTTCAATAACGTTCCGTCTATCACGGAATACGGAGGATTGAAAAGCACTTTTGCGGGTGTAAACGCTTTCCAGTCGCGTGTTTTACAATACCAGATTCGACTCTTTTTCCAGCCCGCATCCTCAAATGAGGAAGACCAGAATACGATATACTCATCTGTTTTATCGTCATAAAACCATTCGGGCGCCCAGATATTTCGGGCTAATGTGCCTGACTCATTCCGCGCATCCTTCATCAGGGGCAAAGAGCCTTCCACCTGCCAATGCACAAGATCCTTGGACGTTATGTAGAGGCAGCTTGGCCCTACCTTCTCACGGTCGCCCCCGCCGCCGCCCGTTGATAGTATTCGCCACAGGCCATCTGGTCCCCGCCGAACGTACGGGTCGCGCATGTGGTGCTCCCATACGGGTTTATTGTCGTTTAGAGCAGTCCAATGCCGCCCGTCCGTGGATAGTGCGATATGCAGCTTTGCTATCAGCATCGGATTTTCCAGCGGCACCTCCACCGTATTGCCCTTCGCATCAATTTCAATACGGGTAGGGTAGCGTTGCCGGAAGTAGGTCAGCATCCAGACCTTTTTATCCTTTGCTGTTTCAAGCTGTTGCCCAGTTTTTGGGTTTTTAGACGCTTGTTCTTTTTCGGGTTGCATGAAAGCTCCTGTAGAAGCAGCAACCAGCACGGTAAGCAATACGAGTTTCATAGGGAGCATATAGTGAAATGAAATATGGAACATTTTCAATTACCTCCCACTCACTCGGCTGTGCCGAGCGAGGTTTACGCTTGAGGGGCTGTGCCCCGAATCCGCCCGCGCTGCTTGCACGACATTATCCTTTCGGCGCAGATAATTTGAACGCGCGCAGCAGAGCTGCTTGAACATAGTGCTCACTCGGCATAGCCGAGCTAGTGCGGATGATTATTTTCATTCCACGTTTGTTGGTATATGCTTCTCTCCGCAATAATTTTCCACGTCTGTGTCATTCATAAAATAGTCGTCACAAAATTCATCAAGTTCTTTTTCTGCTCCTGAAGCATATTTTTCACTCGCTGTCATTAACTTTTCTGTCTGTTCTATAAATTTATTAAACTTATCGTTCATTTTACATAGTTTATCTATTGTCTTGAAATCCAAATCACGATATGTTGCAGGAAAAAGTATTTTGCTCTGATATGGGTTTGCATTGAGTTCAATTATACCTATACCGAAAGATTGGTTCAGTCGCCCTATTTCTTCATATAGACTATCGCTAAATTCAAATGCAACCAAATAACCGTAATTTGCCCAGCTTGAATTTGATACAGCTTGAAAAAATGCTTTTTTCAACTCGCTGTCGCTGTTAATTTCTCTTTTCAATTCGTATGAACTCATTTTAAAAGTATCAACACGATTTATCGACTTTAGAAAATTTTGACTAGCTTTTGTATGTAAGTTAAGGAATTTAATCCCAATCATATCTGGATGTGTCCAAATTTGATTATTATCTTTTCCGTTTGACTGTTCGTGAAAAATTGTTTTTGAATAAGTATCAGTGTTTTTAAGATAACTACTCAAAAGTTTGTGTAGATCTCGCTCTTCATAAGTTTTTAACTTATCTATCTTAATTGGTTTTACGATATGAGCTTCGATATCGCCACTCAAAATTTCAATTCCAATATTCTGTTCATTTTTTGTCAGATAGTACGAGTAGGTTCCACCGTCTTGCTTGATTCGCTTTACTCTAGTATCTCCATTACGAATGAAGTCGCCCAGAACGGCTGAAATTGTTGAGCTTGGTGTTTTAGCTAGCCCGAAATCATAATATTTCTTATCAACAACATGGTTGTAAACAGACAAGTAATTGGTGATGTCATTAATGTCTTCTAGACTTTTTAGCACTGCTTCTTTTAGTGTCATTTTCTGTCTGTATTTGTTCGGTAGCACTGTCGTCCTACCATCAATAACGTCTGTATTACTATTACTACAATAGCGATAAAGTAGCAACAATGCATCTCTATGAAGCTATTCCATAACAGCAATATAACTACCATTACCTATATTCCTATGCTAGGCTCCTCCCCCTCCCTACGCCGGAAATAGTCGAAAAGCAACACCCGCCCGCCCGGTTCTTTTCGTACCTTTGTTTCCCGTTATGCCAGACCGAAATTCCACGTCCGCGGCTCCAACGGCCAAGTATATTTTTGTCACCGGCGGGGTGACATCCTCCCTCGGAAAAGGAATCATTTCCGCTTCCCTTGCCAAGCTGCTGCAAGCACGGGGCTTCCGGGTCACCATCCAGAAGTTCGACCCCTACATCAACATCGACCCCGGCACGCTGAACCCGTACGAACACGGCGAATGCTTCGTGACCGACGACGGCGCCGAAACCGACCTTGACCTGGGCCACTACGAGCGTTTCCTGAACACTCCTACTTCCCAGGCCAACAACGTGACCACGGGCCGCATCTACGACCACGTGATTACCAAGGAACGCGAGGGCGCCTACCTCGGCAAAACCGTGCAGGTAGTGCCTCACATCACCGACGAGATTAAGCGCCGCATGCTGCTACTGGGCGAAACCGGCCAGTTCGATGTGGTGATTACCGAAATCGGCGGCTCCATTGGCGACATCGAAAGCCTACCCTTCGTGGAATCGGTGCGGCAGCTGCGCTGGGAACTGCCCGAGAGCAGCTCTTTGGTGATTCACCTCACGCTGCTGCCCTACCTAAAGGCGGCTGGCGAGCTGAAAACCAAACCTACCCAGCACTCGGTGCGCGATTTGCGCAGCGCTGGCCTGCAACCCGACATCCTGGTGTGCCGATCCGAGCACCAGATTCCGCCGGAAATGCGCCGCAAGATTGCGCTGTTCTGCAACGTCAACATCAACTCCGTTATCGAAAGCCTCGACGCCGACACCATCTACTCGGTGCCACTGCTGATGCTGAAGGAGCACCTGGACGAGCGCGTGATTAAGAAACTGCGCCTGAACGGCGGCACGCATCCTGATCTGGAAAGCTGGAAGGATTTTCTGGGTCGGCTGAAAAACCCTACCGAGGAAGTGACCATTGCGCTGGTAGGCAAGTACGTAGAGCTGCCCGACGCCTACAAATCCATCAACGAGGCCTTTGTGCACGCCGGCGCGCAAAACGAATGCAAAGTGCACCTGCGCAGCATTCAGTCGGAGCATATTACGGCCGACAATGTGGCTCAGCTGCTGCATGGCGTGGATGGCGTACTGGTGGCGCCGGGCTTTGGCGAGCGGGGCTTTGAGGGCAAGATTGCGGCCGTGAAATACGTGCGCGAAAACAAGATTCCGTTCTTCGGGATTTGCCTGGGGATGCAGGTGGCCGTGGTAGAATTTGCCCGCCACGTGCTGAAATTGGAAGGCGCCAACTCCACGGAGATGGACCCGCTGTCGCCCAACCCCGTAATTTCGATGATGGAGGCGCAAAAGGCCATCACCCAGAAAGGCGGCACCATGCGCCTGGGTGCCTACGATTGCGAGCTGCGTCGCAACTCCAAGGCCGCCAAGGCCTACGGTCGCAACCACATCAGCGAGCGGCACCGCCACCGCTACGAGTTCAACAACGACTACCTCCAGCAATTCGAAAACGGCGGCATGGTGGCCTCGGGCACCAACCCCGATACGGGCCTGGTGGAAGTAGTGGAAATTTCGAACCACCCGTGGTTTGTAGCTGGGCAGTTTCACCCGGAGCTGAAAAGCACTGTGCAGAATCCCCATCCGCTGTTTGTGCGCTTCGTGAAAGCCGCTATTCAGCGGCACAAGAATGAATTGTAGGGTAAGTAGGATGTCCTCTCGTTGAGCGTCATTCTGTGAACGTCATTTCGTTGAACGTCCTCTCGTTGCACGTCCTCCCGTTGCCCGTCATTCCGAGCTTGTCGAGGAATCTCGCGTGCTGATGCTAGATAGTATCTGCCATCAGCACGCGAGATTCCTCGACAAGCTCGGAATGACGTGCAACGAGAGGACGTTCACTATCAGCACGCGAGATTCTTCGCTCCGCTCAGAATGACGTTCTACTATTTGACCCTTCCCTACCCTCTTTCCCTGCCAAAATTACCGGGCTAGGAAAAATCGCCTGACAACCACGACCTTTGTAGGGGTCGCGCCAGATTTTTGCGGGCGCGACCCCTACTTCTTATTTTTTTAGTACCCACCTTTCATGGACAAAAATTCAGCAACGACCGGCTTATTTATTATGTCGGCTATGCTTCTGGTGTACATGTTCTTCTTTGCCCCCAAGGTAGAGGAAGAGGCCAAAAACGCAACTAAGCCGGCCGCCACCACCACCGTGGTGCGCGACTCAGTCGCTACTCCCACCGCCCCCGACTCCGCCACCATGGTGCGTCAGTTGGGCGCCTTTGCCGCGGCGGCCCAGGGCACGGCGCAACAGGCGCAGCTCCAAAACGACAACCTCACGCTGACCTTCACCAGCAAAGGCGGCCGTATTGAGGCCGTACGCCTGAATGGGTATAAGACGTTCTTCGGCAAGCCCTTGTATCTACTGGATGCGGGCAGCGCCAAGCTGGACACCCGCTTCCGTACGCTCGATGGCCGCACGGTGCGCTTCTCGGATTTGTATTTTGAGTCGAGTGGGCCGCAGCCGTTTGCGGCTGATGGCAAAACGGGCCAGCAGCTGACCTTCACGGCCCAGGTAGCCGGCGGCAGTATCGAGCAGGTGTACACGCTGCTGCCCGGCAGCTTCGAGGTAGGCTACCACCTGCGGATGCAGGGTCTGGGCCGCGTGGTGGCACAGGAGCCGCTCACGCTCACCTTCGTGGATAACGTGCGCCAGACGGAGCAAGACGCCAAGCAGAACCGTAACCACAGCACCATCAACCACTACCTGGCCAAGGACGACCAGGGCGCGTTGGCTGAAGCCAGCGAAAACCCGGAGGAGCAAACTTTCAACGAGCCCGTGAAATGGGCCGCGCACAAGCACGATTTCTTCGTGGCGGGCCTGATTGCTGATAACAACTTCTCGACGGCGAAATTCAACTCGACGGTGGATTTGAACGACTCCACGTTCATCAAAACTCTCACGTCGTCGCTCACCATTCCGGTGGCCGATGTGCAGAGCGGCAAGGCGGGTATGCGATTTTTCTTCGGCCCGAACTCGTTTAGCCTCCTTAAGCAGGTAGCGCCCGAGTTTGACCGCAACGTGTACCTGGGTTGGGGCTTGTTCCGGTGGGTGAACCGCTTCGTGATCATTCCGATTTTCCACTTCCTGGAGCAGTTTATCGGTTCCTACGGTATCATCATTGCCATCTTGGTGCTGATTATCAAGTTGGTAACGTGGCCGCTGACGTATAAAAGCTACGAGTCGCAGGCGCGCATGAAGGTGCTGAAGCCTGAAATCGACGAGATTAAGGCGAAGTACCCCGACGACCAGGTGAAGCAGCAGCAGGAAACGATGAAGCTGTACCAGACCTTCGGGGCGAGCCCGTTGAGTGGCTGCGTGCCTACCCTGCTCACCATCCCGATTCTGTTTGCCATGTTCCAGTTCTTCCCCAACGCCATTGAGCTACGGCAACAGAGCTTTTTGTGGGCCAAGGACTTGAGTAGCTACGACGTATTCATCAAGCTACCGTTCTACGTGAAGTGGTACGGCGACCACGTGAGCCTGTTCACGCTGCTCATGACGGCCTCTACCCTACTCATGACCTGGCAGAGCCAGCAGATGAACACGGCCATGCAAGGCCCCATGAAGTTCTACAGCTACCTGATGCCGCTGATTTTCATGTTCGTGCTGAACAGCTTCGCGGCGGGTCTGACGTGGTACTACTTCGTATCGAACATCATCACGTTTGCCCAGCAGGCCATCACGCGCAGCTTCGTAGACGACACGAAGATTCGGGCGAAGCTGGAGGCTAACCAGGTGAAGAACAAGGACAAAAAGCCCAGCGGCTTCCAGGCCCGTTTGGCTGAGGCAATGAAGGCTACCCAAGAACGCGAGGCAGCATCCAAGCGCCAGGGCGGTAAAAAATAAGACAGAGATTCTGTCCATTCCGAAAGACCCGCGCCTACCCGGCGCGGGTCTTTTTTATGCCCGATACGTTAGGAAGCGCTAGTTGGGCCTGGTTTTTGGCCTACTCTTTCTCTCCATTCTCCTACTTTCTATGCGCTTTTCTTTGCTATCTGCTTTCATTATTTCCGGGAGCCTGGCCGCCTGCTCTACCAGCGCCCAGCAGCCCACTACCTCGCAACAGGTATCTCCGCCTGCATCCACCAAAGGAAACATGCCGGTGCTGTACGACCCCGCCCAGGACCCCGCCATGAACCCGCCCCAGGCTCCACAGAAAGACCAGCCGGTAATAAAACCAGCCGCGAAAGACGCGCCCGTGCTGGTGTTTCGGAAGACGCGCTGCTTCGGCACCTGCCCCGCCTACACGGCCACCGTGTACGACGATGGCCGCGTAGCCTATGAGGGCATCGACTTTGTGCAGCGGAAGGGCAAACACGAGTTGCGCCTACCCACCGCCGTTATCGACCAGACGCTGCAAAAAGCCAACGCCCTGCATTTCAGCCAGCTCCAAAGGCAATATCTATCCGGTGTCAGCGACCTGCCCTCTACCTACCTCACCCTCATGCTGGCCGACGGCACGCAGAAAACTGTGCAGGTTGAGTCCACTGACCGTACGCCCCCAGAACTGAAAGAATTGCTCACCTACATCGCCGAGCAACTAGACAAAGTAACGGGCGGCGCGGCGAAGCAGTAGCTATATCTTCTTCAGTATAGACTCTTGCAAACGACTGTCATTCCGAGCTTGTCGAGGAATCTCGCGTGCTGATGTTTGATAGTAGGCAGCAGACTCAACCGATTGAATTAGCGGGCGCACGCGAGATTCCTCAACAAGCTCGGAATGACGCCCTTTTTGGCTTACCCTGCCCGCCACCGCGCCAGGTCCTCGGCCGAGTCTACATCGTGGAGGGTAGGGAGCAGGGCCACACGCAAGCCCAGGCGTTGCGCGTCGGCGAGGGTAGCGGCCAGGACGGTGGGAGTGCTCCAGCTTTTGTTTTCGAATAGCGCTGGTTGCGGTTGGCACAAGCCCAGCAGGTAGTAGCCGCCGTCATCGGCAGGACCTAGCACTACGTCGTGGGTAGCTAGTAGCTCGAAGGCCTGGGTGAGATGCGCGGCCGTTAGGCCGGGGCAGTCGGTGCCGATGATGGCAACGCGGGCTGAGCCAGCGGCAAAGGCTGTGGCGAAGGCGTGGGCCATGCGCGTACCCAGCGAGTCGGCAGCGGGTTGCACGTGCCAGGGTAGGCCGGGCCATTCAAGCAGACGCTCATTGGGGGCAAGCGGAATGGTAGGCGCTTCGGCCAGCCAAACCGTGGCTGGTACCTGCGCAGCCAATACGGCTTGCGCCGTGTGCGCCAGTAGCTCCTGGTATACAGCCAAGGCCGCTTCTGCCCCAATGCCAGCCGCCAAACGCGTCTTGACGCGGCCCAGCACTGGCTCGCGAGCAAAAACCAGTAGATGAGCAGATGCGTTTGATTCGATTTTCATACTGTGTTCTAATCATGCGAAAGCAAGCTGACGGCTACAGCTTGCTTTTGCGAATAAAAAACCGGTAAAAGCGCACCAGATTTTCTTGTGACACGCCTAGCCAGTACAGCACGGCAATGCTGGTAAACAGCCCTTGCAAGCGGTACACGCCGTTATCGTGGTATTTGCGGGCGGAGGTAGTGACAGTGCGCGGAACCACCCGAAACGGCCCTTGCCCTTTCAATCGCACAATGATTTCCTGGTCTTCCATCACCAGCAAGTCCTCCCGAAAGCCGCCAATCTGCTCAAACAGCACCTTCGACACAAACAGGCTCTGGTCGCCGAAGCGCACTACCGTCCACTGGAAGCGCGTAAACCAAGCGTTTGCGCGCAGGAACCAGTGCGGATGGTCGAAGGCCAGGCGGTAGCAGCCGCTCCGGAAGCCCCGCGCCAGCGCCTGCCGGATGTCGGTGAGGAAACCCAGCGGCGGGTAGGTATCGGCGTGTAGAAAATACAACAACGGCCCTTGGGCTTGCTGGGCGCCGTAGTTCATTTGGGCGGCGCGGCCCTTGCGGGGGCACACCACTACCCGCGCTCCGGCCTGTTCGGCCAGCGCTACGGTATCATCCAAGCTCTGCCCATCTGCCACCAGAATTTCCATTTCCCCTACCGTAGCGGTACGGAGGTAGCGCACCAGGTCTGCAATAGAATCGGCCTCGTTGAAGGTAGGAATGATGATGCTGACGGGTATGTGCTCCGTCATTTCCGAAGATGCAGGCAATGGCATGGGGAGCTAGCAACCGCAGGCAGACGCTGCTACGTCGGCAGTGCCAGCGGCCGGCGCCGGGCCACACGGAAACAAGCCAAAGTGACGCTTTTTCGTACCCATCACCGTGAAATAGGGGGCATAACGGGTCTGGCTGAGCATATCGGCAGTGTTGCCGCACACCAGCATGGGCCGGCCGGTTTCAAAATAATGGTGGTCGTCGAGGGTGAAGCCGTGGGGCTCATCGGGCAGCGTACCCAGGTAGGTAGCCACCTGGCCATAGTCTTCACACTGGTCTTCCAACTCTAGCTTGAAAGCGCGCACTGTGAGAGAATAGAACATGATGTGCCCCACTTTTTGCTCAATTTCTGCATTCTCAATCGTCAAGCGGCGGCGCTCGGTGAGGCGGTAGTCATGGATGCCCAGCTCGTGCAGCAGGCGCCGAAAATCCTGCTCGTAGAGCGCGCCACTCAGGCACTCGCCATACAGCACGGGGTCTTGGCGTAGCGCTTCGGGAATGCGCCGGTCGGCAAATACGTCCGAGATAAAGAGTTCGCCCCCAGGCTTCAAGACCCGGAAAATCTCGCGGTAGGTAGCGGCTTTATCGGTACTCAGGTTTAGTACGCAGTTGCTTACTATCACATCCACACTGTTGTCGGCCAGGTCGGCGGTGTGCAGGTCTTCGATGTAGCCTTTGCGAAACTCCACATTGGGCTGGGCGTAGCCAAACCGCTCGGTGTGCGTGGCAACGTGGCGCCGGGCCACGGCCAGCTGCTCGTCGGTCATATCCACCCCGATAACGTGGCCGTTTTCGCCTACCAGCTTCGAGAGCAAGAAGGCGTCGCGGCCGCTGCCGCTGCCCAGGTCCAACACGGTGCAGCCCACCACCGCCGGTGGCACACACACGCCGCAGCCGTAGTACTTGGCGAGGACTTCCTCCTCCAGCGTAGCCAAAATCCGGCGGTGCGCCGCCGGAATATCGGTGGTGCAGCAGGCGTTGGTTTTCAGGTCTTGGTTGGTGCGCAGTTGCGTACCATAGTAATCCTGCACCTGCGTTTGAATAGTGGTTTCCATGAGGTGAATAGTGAAGTTATCGGAATGTAGTATCGGTCTTTCTCTCAGGCTGAGGCCCTGGGCTAGGCAGCGAAATGTGATGCAGTAACCACAAAGCCGTTAGACTGTATACGAAGTAGAGAGACAATATTTTATGCCTCGTCTTTGAACGACCTATCAGAAGCGAAGTCCTGGTCTGGGAAGCGGCCGAAACGTCATGCACGGGTTCCTAACTAGCTTCAACATCAGCTACAACGAGACAAAAATGGTGTGTCTCTACTCCTTCCGAACGCGCTCCAACGCCAGCTGGTTCATGGGATTGGGGCGCAGGCCGCGTACGTTGTTCTGGGTCAGGCGCACTACCTCGTCATAATACAGGGGCACTACGGGCGCGTCGGCCATCATCAGGCGGTCCATCTGGCGGTAGAGGTCGTAGCGCTTGGCGGTGTTTTGCTCGCGGTTGGCCTGCTGGTAGAGGCGGTCGTAGGCGGCGCTTTTGAAGTGCGTTTTGTTGGGGCCGGCCGGCGAAAAGTTGGGGCTGTAGAATAGGGCCAGGTAGTTCTCGGCGTCGGGGTAGTCGCCCAGCCAGCTCTTGGTGAAGAAGGCGGCGCGGCCGTTGTCCACCAGCTCCTGGTGGGCGGCAGCCTGGTTCACATCAATTTGCACCTGCGCGCCTACCTCGGCCCATTTCTTCTGCATGTACTCGCAGATTTCCTTGCGCTCCTGCACCGTGCTGAGCCGCAGCCGCAACGGCCTACCCAGCCCGAAACCGGCTTCCCGCAGCAGCTCCCGCGCCTTTTGGGGTTGGTAGTCGTAGCCCGGCACCAGGGTAGCGCTATACGACGGTAGCGACGACGGCACAAAGCCCGACACGCCCGGCACGCCCACATTATTCAGAAAATAGGCCACCATTTCGGGCTTGTTGAGGGCGTAGCTCAGGGCCTGGCGCACGCGCCGGTCGCGTAGGGCGGGCGTGTCATCGTCGGTGGGCAGGTTTTTGGGGTCGAGCTGAAAGCCCAGGTACTCCGTGTTGAGGTAGGGCGCTTTCTCTACCCGAAACTTATTCCGAAACTCCTCGCGCACGGTGCCGTCGGGGTGCATAATCAGGTCGCGCGAGCCCTCCCGGATGCCCGACAGAAAATCCAACTTACCCTGCTGAAACGTCAGGAACTCGGTTTTGCGGTCCGTGATGAAGCTGATCTGCACCGCGTCGAGGTAGGGCAGCGGCTGGCCTTGGGCGTCGCGGCGCCAGTAGGTAGGGTTGCGGTGGTAAATGATGGCGTTGCTCTCGTCCCAGACCTTGAACCGGAACGGCCCCGTGCCCACCGGATGCTCCCGAAAGTCCTTGCCGTAGCGCCGCACCGCCTCACGCGGCACCACGTAGGCGTAGGGCATGGTCAGGATACCCAAAAACGGAATAAATGGCTCCTTCAGGTAGATGCGTAGGGTAGAGTCGTTGGCCGCCACAAAGGCCGTGTCGCTGATGTTGCCCCGGCTGTCTTCCAGCACTTTGCCCCGAAAAATCCAGCCGCCGGGGCTGGCCGTGGCGGGGTCGAACAGGCGCCGGAAGCTGTACACGAAATCCTGCGCCGTCACGGCCCTACCCTTGCCGCCCGCAAACACCTCCGAGTCGTGGAAGCGCACGCCGGAGCGCAGGGTAAACGTGTACGTTTTGCCGTCGGGCGAAATCTGGTAGCGGCGCGCAATGGCCGGGCCGGGCTTCAGGCTATCGTCCAGCTCCAGCAGGCCGTTGTAGAGCTGCGTTACGGCCCAGATATTTGCCTGCTTGTTGGCAAAGGCCGGGTCGAGGGAAGTCAGCGCTTCGGGTTGGTTGTAGCGGAATACGCGCCGGTCGTCGGTGGGCTGCGCCGGGCCGCCGCAGCCGCTCAGCAGCCCCACGGCAACGAAGGAAAAACCGGCCAAACGACGCAAAAACGAACTCATGAGAAAGGCGAAACAGTGTATCTTTGTGCTAAACTAAGCTGTTCGCGGTTAGCGAGCCGCTTTCTTTCTTTGATTTCTGCTGACTTATAAGTGGCTGGCCTACCCTATTTCCAGCCGCTACTCACTAAGCATCAGTCGCTAATTGCTTCAACATGAAACTGACTTACTTCGGCCACGCCTGCTTCCTCCTCGAAACCGGCGGCCAGAAAGTGCTTTTTGATCCGTTCATCCGTCCCAACCCTTTAGCCAAGGACGTGGACGTGGAAAAGATTGAGGCCAACTACATTCTGCTCACGCACGGCCACGGCGACCATGTAGCCGACGTGGAGGAAATTGGCAACCGTACCGGCGCCGAGCTGGTGGCCATTGCCGAAGTAGCTGGCTGGTTTGGGCAGAAAGGCCTGAAAGCCGCCTACCCCATGAATATTGGTGGCAAGGTAACGCTGCCCTTCGGCACGGTGAAGATGGTAGCTGCCACGCACTCCAGCTCCCTACCCGACGGCACGTACGGCGGCCTGGCCGCAGGTTTTGTGGTGGAAGCGGAAGGCAAGACTCTCTACTTCGCCGGCGACACTGCCCTCACCTACGACATGAAAATTCTGGGTGAGCAGTACAAGCTGGACTTCGCCCTCCTACCCATCGGCGACAACTACACCATGGGCATTGACGATGCGCTGATAGCCGCCGACTGGGTAGGCGCCACCAAGCTCATCGGGATGCACTACGACACGTTCCCGGCCATCAAAATCGATCAGGAGGCTGCTAAGGCGAAAGCCCAGCAGGCTGGCAAAGAGCTGACGCTGATGCAAATCGGCGAAACGATAGAGGTGTGAGTTAAATGGCTGAATGGCTGACTGGTTAATTGTTATTCAAACTTTTATTCATCAACCACTTACCGAACCAACCATTTAACCATTCAATCATATAACCATTTAGTAGATAATGGGCAAAATCATTGCGGTAGCCAACCAGAAGGGCGGCGTAGGCAAAACCACTTCGGCCATTAACCTGGCGGCCAGCCTAGCGGCGCTGGAATACCGGACGCTGCTGGTCGATGCCGACCCGCAGGCCAATGCTACCTCTGGCGTGGGTTTCGACCCCAAGGACATCGAAAACAGCGTGTACGAGTGTATGGTAGACGGGGTGAGCGCGCAGGATACCATCCTGCAAACCAACATCCTACCCCACCTCGACCTGATGCCTTCTCACATCGACCTGGTAGGAGCCGAGGTAGAGATGATTAACCTTCCCAACCGGGAGGAGAAGATGAAGGACGCACTGCGCCCGCTGGCCGATCAGTACGACTTCATTATCATCGACTGCTCGCCTTCGCTGGGCCTGATTACGGTAAATGCCCTCACGGCCGCGCACTCGGTTATCATTCCGGTGCAGTGCGAGTATTTTGCTTTGGAAGGCCTGGGCAAGCTGCTGAACACGGTAAAAATCATTCAGGGCCGCCTGAACGAGACGCTGGAAATCGAGGGCATTCTGCTCACGATGTACGATGTGCGCCTGCGCCTTTCCAACCAGGTAGTGGAGGAAGTGAAGCTGCACTTCCAGCAGCTAGTGTTCGATACCATTATTCCGCGCAACGTGAAGCTGTCGGAGTCGCCGAGCTTCGGCATCCCCGTGATTCTGCACGACGCCGAGAGCAAAGGCAGCATCAGCTACCTGAACCTGGCCCGCGAAATTGTGGAGAAAAACGTGGTGGCCACCGACCCCGAAGCCGAGCAGGAAGAAGCCAGCGACGAAGCAGCGTAAATTTTTAGGGCTAGGTTCCTTTAGAATTAGAAACTAGTTCCCCTCCTTTTTTAAGGAGGGGAACTAGTTTCTAGCTTTAGTGTAGCCCTCGTTTACTTTACCCGACGAAAATTCCCCGGCCATCCCGGCGGTTTGTGTATTTTTGAATCCGGCTTTTATCCGCTGATGGGTAGCAGCCGCTCGCAGGTATGTCAGAGAAGAACGAAGAAAAAAATATTCCGTCGCTACCCAAGCGCAAAGTGGGCGGCCTGGGCCGTGGCCTGAACGCACTGATTGAGGGCAGCTACGAAAAGAAAAGCGACCGAGTAGGCTCTACGGGCCTGGTGCCGCACCCCGTCAACTCCGTGGGGCTGATTCCGGTGGGCCACATCGAGGCCAACCCCTACCAGCCTCGCACGCACTTCGACCAAGCTGCGTTGCAGGAACTGGCGGAGTCCATCAAGATTCAGGGCATTATCCAGCCCGTGACGGTGCGCCAGATGGGCACCAACTCCTACCAGCTGATTTCGGGAGAACGGCGTTTGCAGGCCTCGCGGCTGGCGGGTTTGGATACCATTCCGGCCTACATTCGCAAGGCCGACGACCAGCAGATGCTGGAAATGGCGCTCATTGAGAACATCCAGCGCGAGAACCTCAACGCCATCGAAATTGCCCTGAGCTATCAGCGCCTCGTGAGCGAGTGCAACCTGAAGCAGGAGGAACTAGGCGACCGGGTAGGCAAAAACCGCTCAACCGTCACCAACTACCTACGCTTGCTCAAGCTGCCACCCGATATTCAAATCGGCCTGCGCGACAACGTCATTTCCATGGGCCATGCTCGGGCGCTGGTCAACATAGACAGCATAGAGCAGCAGCTGGCCTTGTTTCACCGCATCCTGGACGAGGAGCTATCCGTGCGCAAAGTAGAGCAGTTGGTGCGCAACGGCCTGACGCCGCCTGCCAAAGCTGATTCGCCTACCTCGGAACCCACTGAGCCACAAGTACCGGTGGCCGAGCTGCGCCGCACCGAACGCCACCTCTCCGACCGATTTGGCAGCCGTGTGCAGGTAAAGCCAGGGCCGCAAGGACGGGGCGAAATCAAGATTGCCTTTGATTCGGTAGAGGACATGCAGCGCATTCTGCACATTCTGCAACCCGCGTGAGTAGGTAGCTGGTAGACCAACATACTACCGGCCAGCCGGATATCGTTGAGGCGCTATACAGTGCCTCAACGTATGGCGGTATTTTTTCTACTATCTCTATGTCTACCCTGTTTCGTTGCTGGTCGCTGCTGTTATTGCTGGCGTTCTTCGTTACTACCCATCGAGCCCAGGCCCAGATAGCTGTTACGGCCGGCCCCGATTCGTCGCAGGTAGCAGAACCCCGCCAGGAAACTGCTGCCGACTCGGCCCGCAAAACTGAAATCCTGTTTGGCCGCCGTGTGACACGCCCGACTAAGGCTGCTTTTTATGCTATTATTCCGGGTGGCGGGCAGTTTTATAATAAGAAATACTGGAAAGTACCTTTGGCAGTAGGGCTAATTGGAGGGGTAGTAGCAATGGAAGTATATTCTCAAACGCAATTTCACCGCTACGTTGAGCAAAAGCAATATCTCGAGGACATAGGTGCAACTGGCAGCACGAGAATAACCGATGCTCAATTGGAAGCTTCGCCTCATAAAGATTTGCTAAATGGGACTACTCTATACGGCGCCACGCGCAGCGTTATTATTTTCCGTCGCTACCGCGACCAGTTCCTTGCTTACTCAGCTATAGCCTACGGCCTCACGGTGCTGGATGCCTTGGTGGATGCCCACCTGAAAGACTTTGACATCAGCGACGACCTGAGCCTGAATATTGAGCCGACCATGTTGCGTACGCCCATGGTAGCCGCTGCGCCGGGCATGTCGCTTACTTTTTCGCTTACCTCTACCCGTTCTTCCTCTCGCAAATGAAGTTGCTTCTTATCGGCTACGGCAAAATGGGCCAAGCCATTGCGGCTCAGGCTACGGCTCGCGGCCACCAAATTGCCGGTATCATAGACCCTACCCATGCTGGGGTACAGATTTCCGATTTCACCGCTGAAACCGCCGATGTGGCCATCGAATTCACCCACCCCGACGCGGCGTTTGGCAACGTGCGAGCATGCTTGCAGCAGGGTATTCCGGTGGTGTGTGGCTCCACGGGCTGGCTGCACCATTTCTCAGAAGCACAGGCACTGAGCCAGGAATCTGGTACGCCGCTGTTCTACGCTTCCAACTACAGTGTGGGCGTGAACTTATTTTTTCATTTCAACGAGTACATCGCGGCCAAAATGCACCAGTTTGGGGGCTACGATGTGCAGGTCCGCGAAATCCACCATACCCAAAAGGTAGACCAGCCCAGCGGCACGGCCCTTACGGCTGCCGAGGGCATCCTGCGCCACTTCCCAGCCAAAACCACGTGGCGCAATGAACTCACCGATGCCCCGAATGAGTTGGCGGTAGTATCAGAGCGCACGGGCGCGGTGGTAGGCACGCACATCGTAACGTACAGTTCCGCCGCCGATGATATTGAGTTGAAGCACGAAGCGCACACCCGCGACGGGTTTGTGCAGGGCGCGCTGCTGGCCGCTGAGTGGCTGCCAGGCCGCCAGGGAGTATTTGGCATGAAAGACCTGCTGGGCCTGTAGCCTTTAACGATGAAGGTAGAAGCACAATATTCTATATCTCGTCGCTGCTGAGGTTGTTTATAACGGCATAGTTTCAGTTGTTCAACGACGAGACACAGAATATTGTGTCTCTACCTCTTATCCCGCGCTACTAGGTTACTAATCAAAATTTACCCGTTCTTTGGGTAGTGAGCCGGCTAATCATCCGGCGTTATCCTGCATCTCCGCCTTTTGTATTATGGCCGTACAATCCTGGGAAGACCGCCTCAAGGCGCAACAAGCCAAGCCCAAAACTCCGCAACACAAAAGACCCAAAAGCGTGTGGCGGGAGTGGGGCGATGCTATTCTGTTTGCCGTAGTGGCCGCCACGCTCATTCGCTGGGCCACGTTTGAGGCGTACACTATTCCTACTCCCTCCATGGAGCACTCCTTACTGGTAGGTGACTACCTGTTTGTGAGCAAGTTGCACTATGGACCGCGCACGCCGCAAACACCTTTGCAGGTGCCCCTCACGCACCAAACTATTTGGGGTACGGGCGTCAAAAGCTATTCTGATGCCATTCAACTGCCTTCCTACCGTCTGCCAGGCTTTTCGGAGGTGAAACGCAACGACGTAGTAGTATTCAACGTGCCGTTTGAAAGCCAGTTCCCGGCCGATTTGCGCACCAACTACATCAAGCGCTGTATTGGAATGCCCGGCGATATGCTGGAAATCAAGGATGCACAGGTGTACATCAACGGCCAGCCACTCAAGACGCCCACCGAGTCGCAGACCACCTACGATATGGAAACCACCGCGCCCGTGCGCGACAAGTTTTTTCAGGAGCAGAGCGTACTCGATTACCAGATTGATGGCAGCGGCATGGCCGGTGGCAATGGCCTACCCTACCCCAGCGGTCAAACGCAAGCCGGCAACTATGTGTACCAAACCTTACACATGACCGATATGGCCGCTAGCTATTTCCGCCAGCAGCCGTACGTAAAGAACCTGGTGTCGACCAAAGCCGCGCCTGGTGTGGCCAACCCTACCCTGTTCCCCAACCGCGTCGACTACCCTTCCCTCACCATGACCAGCGCCACCGAGCGCCCCTGGAACGTGGATAACTACGGGGCCCTACCCATCCCAAAGGAAGGCCAGACGATTACGCTGACCCCAGAAAATGCAGGCATCTATTATAAAATAGTAGCTCGCTATGAGCACAACGAGGGCATTACGTGGCAAAACGGCATGATTTACCAAAACGGTAAACCGCTAACTAGCTACACCATAAAGCAGAACTACTACTTCATGATGGGCGACAACCGCCACAACTCCGAGGACTCGCGCTTTTGGGGTTTCGTGCCTGAAGACCACATTGTGGGCAAAGCCGTGCTCATCTGGATGTCGGTGGACCCCTACGCCGATTTCTTCCACAAGATCCGCTGGAGCCGCTTGTTCAACCTGATTAAGGATTAATGTCTGAACCACGGATTCGCTCGGATTTTTCGGATTACGCGGATTTTGTATTTGATTCAAACCAAAAGAGCTTGCCGTGTGGCAAGCTCTTTTGGTTTACGACCTCTATGAAAATCGTCCACGAAATCCGTGTAATCCGAAAAATCCGAGCGAATCCGTGGTTTAGATAAGCTACCAGTTAATCGGTTGCTCGCCGTGCTGCTCCAGGTAGGCGTTGGTTTTGCTGAACGGGCGCGAGCCGAAAAAGCCGCGGTCGGCGGCGTAGGGCGAAGGGTGAGCGGCTTTCAGCACGAGATGCTTTTTGGCATCGATGATTTCGCCTTTTTTCTGGGCATAAGCACCCCAGAGGATGAATACAACGTGCTCCTTTTGCTCGGATATTTTCTGAATGACGGCATCCGTGAACTGCTCCCAGCCTTTTTTCTGGTGAGAGGCGGGCGTGCTGGCCCGCACCGTGAGGGTAGCGTTCAGCAGCAGCACACCCTGCTCGGCCCAGCGGTCGAGGTTGCCGTCGGGGGCGGGGGTAGTGCTGGGGATGTCCTCATACAGTTCCTTGAAGATGTTTTGCAACGAAGGCGGCGTGCGGACGCCGGGCGCCACCGAAAACGACAGGCCGTGCGCCTGGCCCTTGCCGTGGTAGGGGTCCTGGCCCAGAATTACCACTTTCAACTGATCAAACGGGCAGGCCTCAAAGGCGTGAAAAATCTGCGGACCGGGCGGATATACGGCCGTTGTGGCATATTCGCCACGTAGGAAAGTGGTTAGGTGCTGAAAATAAGTTTTGTCAAATTCTTCGTGCAACACCTTGCGCCAACTCTCATCTATCTTTACATTCATGCGGAAATAGTTTATTTTGCGAAGTAGGTAAGCCCTAGATGATGCCAATTGCGTAGATAAACCAAATTCCGCAGACTAGCGTTAGTCCTATTCTACACAGCACAGCAGCAGCCATGAATACTACCACTACGCAGGGAGTAACGGTGAGTGTTACGACCAACTACCTGCCCGACTATTCGAGCCCCGGTCAGGAGCACTACGTATTTGCCTATAAAATCGACATTCGCAACAACAGCGAGTATACCGTGAAGCTGCTGCGCCGCCACTGGCACATCTACGACGCCAACGGCGTAGTGCGTGAGGTAGAAGGCGACGGCGTAGTGGGCCAGCAGCCTGTATTGGAGCCCGGTGAGGCCCACCAATATGTATCAGGCTGCAACTTGAAGACGGGCCTGGGCAAAATGCGCGGCACTTACCAGATGGAACGCCTCGCCGATGGCCGCGAATTCACCGTCGAAATTCCCGAATTTACGCTCATCGTGCCGTTCCGGCTGAATTAGAGTGAATGGTTAAATGGCTGGATGGTTAAATGGTTGATCGTTCAACAAACTTAGAACAACCAACCATTTAACCATCCAACCATTTAACGATCGAACACTTGCTCTTTCAGGCATTCAGTTACTTACGATTTTTAGCCCGCTCGGGGAATGCACATGGGTTGCATTCCCCGTTTGTTTTTGGGCTGTATAATGCGGTCATTCAGCACACAGGCGCCTACTCGGCTTTTGCTCCGATAGAGGAGCGCCGCCACTATCTGCTCGATAGCGACACTAGCATCACGGTCACGGATTTTGGGGCGGGCTCGCACACGGGCGCGGGCCGGCAGCGCCGCCTGCGCGACGTGGCCCGCACAGCGGCCAAGCCACCGGCGCTGGCGCAGCTGCTGTTTCGGCTGGTGAACTGGCAACAGCCGCGCACAGTGTTGGAGTTGGGCACCTCGCTGGGCCTTACTACCGCCTATCTGGCCGCCGCCGATTCCCGCGCCCGCGTCGTAACGTTTGAGGGCTGCCCGGCCACGGCAGCTGTTGCCCGCGAAACCTTTGCTACCCTGCATCTGCGCAACGTAGAGCTGGTACAGGGCAATCTGGATGATACCCTCGCCCCTACCCTACGGCAGTTGCAAGCGCCCATCGACTTCGCCTTTTTCGACGGCAACCACCGCTACGAGCCTACCCTGCGCTACTTCGAGCAGTGCCTTACTCACCGCACCGACGACAGCCTTTTTGTGCTCGACGATATTCATTGGTCGGCGGAGATGGAGCGCGCCTGGGCGGCGGTGCAGCAGCACCCGGCCGTGTCGCTCACCATCGATTTGTTTTACGTGGGCCTCGTGTTTTTCCGGCCCAATCAGCCCAAGCAGCATTTCACGCTCCGCTTCGACCATCCCGCAGACCGATTGCTGGAGCGGGCAGGGCGGTTGTCGGCGTGAGGGCGTGTTTAAAAGCTAATAGACCGTCATTTCGAGCTTGTCGAGAAATCTCACGTGCTGACGAAAAATAGTATCCTATCATCAGCACGCGAGATTTCTCGACAAGCTCGAAATGACGGTCTGCTATACTTATTCAATTTTTATCACTTCCCTAATACCCATACTTCTCGCCCCACTGCTGGCGCAGCCGCTCGCGAATTTTGTGCTCGGCGGGGTTGTCGCCGGGGTGGTAGAAGGTGGTGCCGCTGAGCTGCTCGGGTAGGAACTCCTGGTGCACGAAGTTGCCGGGGTAGTCGTGCGCGTACTGGTACTCTTGGCCATAGCCGAGCTGCTTCATGAGCTTGGTGGGCGCGTTGCGCAACGGAATAGGAATTGGCTGCACACCTTGCTGGCGCACCAGCGCCCGCGCCTCCCGGATAGCTTTATAGCTGGCGTTGCTTTTGGGCGAGGTGGCGAGGTACACCACCGTCTGACCCAAAATAATATCCGACTCGGGTAGGCCAATGACCGTGACGGCCTGAAAGCAGCTCTGGGCCAGCAGCAGGGCGTTGGGGTTGGCATTGCCCACGTCCTCAGAAGCCAGGATGAGCAGGCGGCGGGCAATGAACTTCACGTCCTCACCGCCTTCCAGCATCACGGCCAGGTAGTAGAGCGCCGCGTTGGGGTCGGAGCCGCGAATGCTCTTGATGAAGGCCGAAATCACGTCGTAGTGCATTTCGCCGCCTTTGTCGTAGCGGGCAAGGTGCTGCTGGGCTAGCTGCTGCACCACGGCATCGGTAATGACGATTTCGCCGGTAACGGGCGCGGGCGAGGCTGCCTGCACCACAATTTCGAGCAGGTTGAGCAACTTGCGCGCATCGCCGCCGGAAATGGTGAGCAGGGCGTTGTATTCCTCTACCCGCACCTTCTTGCGCTTCAGCACCTCATCTTCGGCCAGGGCTTTGTTGATGAGGTCGATGAGCACGTCTTTGTCGAGCGCCTCCAGCGTATATACCTGCGCCCGGCTCAACAAGGCCGGAATAACCTCAAACGACGGGTTTTCGGTGGTGGCGCCAATCAGCGTGACGGTGCCGTGCTCCACCGCGCCCAGCAGCGCATCCTGCTGGGCCTTGCTGAAGCGGTGAATCTCATCGATAAACAGGATGGTGCCGGGCTGCCGCTTGGCGCGCTCAATCACGTCGCGCACGTCCTTCACACCCGCATT
>Ga0210040_10003487_pt1 | contig 21256 bp, 18 predicted proteins | sample CryGeyCG12114_NA_FD_185462 | JGI IMG/M metagenome (GOLD analysis project Ga0210040, IMG submission 185462) | Groundwater microbial communities from aquifer - Crystal Geyser CG19_WC_8/21/14_NA (SPAdes) (version 2) | ecosystem: Environmental > Aquatic > Deep subsurface > Groundwater | place: USA... | reverse complement strand
TTCCAGATCCACATCATTACCCTCTGCTATACACTACCCCATACCTTGCAATAGCTAACACCCACCTGAAGTACCCCAAGGCTCTGACTATCCTCATATAGTTAGTCTCAAGGAGTGCCTCTGACACAAAACCCCTGCGTCCTCCTCCACGGACCGCAGAACACGTCTATCTCGACTACGCACCTGCCTGTCCCGGATCTGTCTGATTACCCGGCTGATTGTGTTCTTCTGCGCATTGCGTATGTGGGTGTTTGTGGGAGTGATGTGCATTTCTACATGCATGGGGGTGTGGGCGGCGATGAGCGGAAGTATGCGCAGTATTATGTGGGGCAGGGACGGGAACGGAATGGTGGGGTGAGTGTTGATGGTGAGGAAAATGGTGAGAGGAGGGGGAGGAATGAGACTGAGACTGAGTTTGAGGGGCTAGTCATGGGGCATGAAGCGAGTGCTACTGTGCTGCGGGTGGGGTGTGGGGTTCGAGGGCTGAGGGTGGGGGATCGTGTGGCGATTGAGCCGGGCGTGCCGTGTCGGAGGTGCACGAGGTGTGTTGAGGGCATGTATAACCTTTGCTTTGAGATGCGGTTTGCGGCGTCGTTCTATGAGAGTGCGGGCGAGAACGGGGAGGGTGGGAACGCCCTGATGAGGGCTACGCCAGGCACGCTCTGTCGGTATTTCGTGCTTCCGGAGAGTTTGTGCTATAAGTTGCCGGGGCACGTTGGTCTGGATGAGGGGGTGTTGGTTGAGCCGTTGGCTGTGGGGGTGCATGCTGTTAGACTTGCGGGGGTGAGTCCGGTGGATGGACATGGGGTTGTGGTTGTGTGTGGGGCGGGGACGATCGGGGTTGTGAGTGCTGCGTTGAGCTGCGCGTTTGGGGCGGCGAAGGTGGTGCTTGTTGATGTGAATGGGGGGAGACTTGAGTTTGCGAAGAGCTGGCTTTGTGGGGAGGGTGGGGCGGCGAGGATCGCGGGAGCGGAAGTTTTGACGTTTGAGAGTGAGGTTGGTGCTGATGCTGTTGAGAACGCGCGGAGGCTTAGGGCACGGTGTGGGCTGGATGTTGGTGCTGATGTTGTCCTTGAGGCGTCAGGTGTGGCGGATGCGACGGCGTTGGGCGTGTACGTGCTGCGGACGGGCGGGCAGATGGTTCAGACTGGGTTGGCGAAGAAGCCTCTGATGAGCGGCTTCCCGATTGTGGAGCTGAGCGAGAAGGAGATTCATCTCCATGGGGCATTCAGGTATAAAGGGGGTGACTTTGAGATTGCGAGGGACCTGTTGGGCAGAGGGGTAGTTGGGCCGGTGAAGGAGTTGATTAATGAAGTCTTTGACTTTGAGAGATATGAGGATGCTTGGAAGGCTACGAGGGATGGGAAGGGTATCAAGAATATGATAAGGGTGCAGGACTGAGTCGATGCTACGTTCGATTGGTTTTGCTTTCTGCTGGGACCCGTCCATTCATCGCCTCCTGCAACATGCCGAGCAGTTCCGAGGTGTATCAGCTCTGCGCCTACAATCAGACCAGCCTGGAATCAATGTCTTCTGACTCTTTCGAGCGCGAATGCATTGACTCAGTCGCATGGCACACTGGTGAGACGTGATGTCCTGCAGGGTTACTCATAGTAGTTGCCTAACTGTTTCCCATTCGGCAAACGAAAAGTCACCTTGGTACCTAACCTGTACAAATAAACTCACCTCTTGCCCGGCTCTGTTGAAAGCCATTGTCCAGTCTCTGATGGTTGTAAGCAGCTACCCCAAGAGAGGTACGAAGCCGCAGACATAAGCCTGGCGTTCTGACTGACATTTATGCTAGTATCCTGATCACACGATCACACAATCACTAGAAGCGTCCCTCAGGCACACCGAGAGCAACATGCTCTTACAACCGCTCCTCCTCCTGGCCAGCGCATTGCCAGCGTGGACTACCACATTGCTGACGTCGACTACCACGTCGGTAGCCTTGAGCACCGCAAGTCCAGCCAAAACCACCTCGAACAGTGTCCACATGTCCTGCGCGAAGAGCAGCGAGCCAAACGATCTTCCAGTGCCACTTCTTACATGGACATGCGGGGGTGGCGTGCTGACCGCGGAAGAGTGTATTAACAGGTGCGCTTGCCATCCAGCATCCGACCATGGCTTCTACTGTTATACTACACCAGGGATTGTACCAGAGGATACGACTTGTGGTTCAGTGGCCATCGGGGCTGCCTGTGCTCAGGCTGGAGGATGTAAGTGTATTGACGGCGCAGCGCCGGAGTTCCCGGTATATAATTGAGATGGGAATGTCGCTTTGGGTAATTCAATCAAGGTGACGACGTGTGTTTTGGAGTTGGCTTGACATCATCCTGAGGTATCTCAAGGCAGTGCAGAGGCATTGCAGAGAATAGAGCTTTTTCATGCAGCTGGCAATAACTAAACTTCCCATCTAAGTGCAATGTGCTTCATTCCAAGAGCGTGCCTTGCGGGTCTGGGACAAGACTGCTGGTCCAATGTTCGCAGGCTGCATTCGTTTCCTGTCGAAGTTTCGGTTATTCAGCCATTTACCAGTGCCTGACGTGCCATTTTATCCGTTACTCTTCCCAGCCCATGGTTGCCGTAGAAGTCCATGGGATACGTGTTGTCATCACCCAAGTTCCGCTTCTCATCCCACTTCTCCATGTCACCCAGGACCACCAGCGCCTCATACGGCGTCAAAAGTGGTCGAGCAAACGCGTGGCCCCAGTCAATGCTCAACCTCGGACAGGCGATCTGAACCCAACATTCAACGTCTTCGAACATAGCTAGCTTACCGGGAAAGATCTCGCTAAGGAGGAGATTGACGAACGGCGTACCTTGCTTGTTCAGGTGGTTCTCGATCAAGGTCAGGGTGTGAGGGTTTCCTTGTCTGCCTAACGCCCCGAGAATGAGGCCCCATTTCTTTGCTTTTTTGGCTTGCGAGATAGCGGAAGACCTTGAGTCGAGCATCTCGTCGTAGGAGTATTCTTCCCGTGTAAGACGGCGGGAGTAAGGGTCGTAGCGGTATGCGGGTATGCTTGGATTGGCGATCATAGCAGCCTCGAGGTGGAAGCGGCCATCACCGAGGTAGAGGATAATATCAACCACATGATCGCTGCCGCTTAGCTTCGGTGCTGTACAGCCTAGTATCTCACCCTTCGAAAGAGGAGCCACTTGTGGTATGATGACTTTCAGGCCCTCTGCTTCGAGGGCGGGCTTGACGATATGGAGGGTATTGCTGAATTGGATTGTACTGACCATTGCGATCGTTTTTCCAGGCGAGATGTTCCGTGACAGCGTTGCGATCAAGTGCTTGGTATCAATTGTGATATCCACGAAGACGTAAAGAGTTGATATCTTAGTAGTGCTAACTGGAATGAGGCACGAATGGGCGTAGTGTACCAAAAGGTCGCAACCCAGTGCCCGTGCCGTAAAGTCGTCGATGCAGCAGGCGCCGTAGGTCACATCGCCCATGATGAGGGTCTCTGAGCCTGGACAGAATTGGGTGAGGATGTCAGAGATGGTGGTTGCGAACATCAGGAGGCCCTCGGGCATCTGAAGGGCAATCCGCTTCGCATCGAGCGACCTGATGCGGTGTATTGTCTTGGGGATCTCGAAGGAGTAATTAGATGGCAATAAATCAATGGCGGCTTGAATATCTGGATCATTGAGTATCTCATCTGGAACTTGATTCAGAGTACGAGGGGTCTTGCGAGGTGCTTTCTGCACCACGGCTGTCGTCTCTTCGAGGGACACATCACCGTTCTGCTTCTGCTTTGCCAAAGCGTCAGCAGTCCGCCTACCTACGAATTTTCTTTTTGGCTGTTTCGCTACTGGCGGCGGCGAGAGTACAGCCTCTGCTACCGATGGCTCGAAAGCGCCTGGCATCGCCGGGAGAGAGCCATCTTCCTCCATCACGATAGGGATTCAAGTCGCGGCTCAGGAGGTGTGCACTCGATTGGGACACCTCTCTACAGGACTTTGATGGAGGATCTGTTGTGGCGCCTTGATCGTGAAAATCAGGTACCAACGGCAGCGGGTCCGAATTTGGCCGAAGCGCACGATTGGTGCGATCTCATCGTCATTATTCCCATGTGGTCTTGTCTTCTTGTTAGGATCAACAACACGAATATACTTTCCTCAGCATCGAGCTTGCGACGGAGCGGACCCATGGTGGACAAGCGCTACCCAGATGAGATGCAGGTACGACACAGGTAAGCTGACCGTCTCGTGGTCAGACGTCTTCTGCGTGCGTGTATTTGTCGTTGATAGCATGGCCAATGTGAATACGCTGCTGCAGCTTTCTAACTTTCAGAATCCTTTCCTACGAACATTCGTGCCCTCTATCGGTCTTGTGTATACTATTCAAGCAGCCTTTGCTGTGCCATCAATCACTGCCCAGAGCGAGCGGTTCTATGACCTTTCGGGATCTCTAACATACATATCATGTGCTGCGCTTAGCCTGTTCATACCAGCAGTCCGAGCCACATGGGGAGCAGCAGGAGCCTCAGGTGGTGCCCTTCCACCGCTTACCAACCTCCTTAGTGTGTTCAGCAGCGATTCAGGGCGGTTTGGCTTCGACTGGCGGCAGGTAGCGCTTAGTACAGCCGTGGCACTATGGGCTACACGATGTAAGAATGTCAATCTTAGGGGCGTGGTGGTGACTAACGCGCGCAGTGGCTTCCTATCTCTTCCCTCGGCGGCAACGAATCATGGCCTATGATGCAGACTCACAATTCAAGAGCATTCGCGAGAGTCCATCCAGGTTCCTAGCTACATTCATGGCTCAAGCAACATGGACCACGCTGCGCCTCATGCCGGTCCTCGCAGTCAACTCCCTTCCGGCGTCAACATTCGCTTCCCTTGATAGTGCGGTATTGATCACCGACATCGTTGGAGTTCTCCTCTACGTTGCCGGTTTCAGCTTCGAAGTTATAGCAGACAGACAGAAGACCACATGGGTACAAGAGAAAAAGGAAGAGAAGCACGAGGAGGAACTTCTGACAAGTGGGCTGTGGAGCAAGAGCAGACACCCAAACTTCTTCGGGGAGAGCCTTCTATGGACTGGGATTGCAACGACTGCCGCAGGCGTGCTGGCTTCAGGCCCAGGAACTGCTGACATGGCTCTGGCTAGCGGGCTGACTGCGAAGACCATTTCTCTCCTTATGGCTGGCATCAGTCCAGCATTCGTCACGTACTGGTTATTCAAGTCTGTTATTCCGCTCAGCGAGAACAGGTACGACAAGAGATATGGCGATCGAGAAGACTACAAGCGGTGGAAGAGAGAGACGCCCGTGTTCTTTCCCAAGTTCTAGTGGACAGAGGCTGTTGTTCTTGCATTGCGGCTGATGTGGTATGAATTAGCAGTCAATATCCGACTCGCTAATGCCAGGAAGGCAGGCTCACTATAAAGACTCCATTCAACCTCGTGTTAATTTTGTCACAATGAAGGGGACACTCTCGCTACGTCATTGCATGTGCGAACATTCCACAATTCTGTCTCTACTCAATGCTAAGTTAATTCTTGCGCTGTCCTGTAGCATCTCCCTCGTTGTTTGCCAGCTCAGCTCTACTTAGGCATTAGCTTGCCTGGAGGGCTGTATTTGATCTGTGCCTCTCACGTAACCCTCCCGCAACGCACTCTACCTCAAGCTACCAGATGCGCACCTCAGTGATTTGAGAACATCCGCGCAGCCTTTTGTCTCTTAAAAATCGATCCGTATCTAAAGAAGAAGCCACGACTCAGAGCACAGCACAGCATAGTACAGAAACAGACTCTCAACATGGTCACCGCCTCCGGCTTCACCCACACGCCCGCCACCCGCTTCCTCCTCACTCTCCTCATCTCCCTCTCCCTCGGCGCCTCGATCTTGTCCCTAAAACCCTACCTCCCCCTCAAACCCACGCCCCACCTCTGGCCCTACCTCCAACTCTGGCGCATCACGACATTCCAACTCGCATATACCTCGTCGACCGAGCTGTTGTTCGCGGCCGCAATCCTGTACCAGATGCGCGTGCTGGAGCGGGTATGGGGCACACGGAAGTTGGCGAGTTTCGTGGTTAGTTGCTACGGGCTTTGTATGGTTGGGATTGTGGGGCTGGTGCTCGTGGTTAAGGTGCTGAGCGGGGGGTGGTGGGGGTATGTGCCGGCGGGTCCGTCAAGCGTTGTTATTGCGGTTGTAGCGGTGTGGAGGAGGGAGGTTCCGCGGTTGGGTGGGGTTAAGGTGTTGCTCGATGGACATGAGAGGGAAGAGAGGGACGCGAGCACGGCGAGGGGGTTGGAGCTTAGTGATAAGTGGACGGTGTATGTGCTTGCCGCGCAGCTGGCGCTGAGTCAGTTTCCGTTCGGTCTGTTGCATGCGGCTGTTGGGTGGCTAGTTGGGAGTGCGTGGACTGAGGAGCTGGTGCCTGGGGGCTTGGTGAGGTGGAGGGTGCCTGCTTGGGTGGTAGGGGAGGATGCGAGATATAAGAGTGGGCGCGGGCAGTTTGAGGGCCTGCGGAGAAGATTGCAGGAGGAAGACCGCGATGGGATGAGGGAGGTCACGACGGGGGGGATGACTGCGGCGAATCCTAGTCAAGATGAAAGAAGGGGCTTCTTGGGTGGGGTTGGGAGGTATTTCACAAGTGGTAGCTGAGTATTTGAAACGAGGTTAGATATAGAGTTATACATGACAAGACAGGTATGCTACTTTCTGCACTATCTGTACGAATATGCGTTTCCGCGATCATGTAACTATAGTAACTCTTTGCAGTTCAGACCTGTTCGGCACGACTCAATTTCTCCTCGTGCTCCACGTCAAGAAATGCATACCTTCTGTACTTCCGGATCGTCGGACCCTCGAAGTGAAATACATACGAGACAAGACGATAAAGAAGAGCAAGAAAAGCCGAGAATGAAGTCGCCCACTGCATTCTCAGCGCTTCATACATCTGCTCCGTAAAGAGCATAACACCCGCTATGGTTGTAGTTGGTCATTGTAGGTGTCGCTAGAATCAAGAAGGCTGAAGGTACAGAACGCCACGGTGTCGAGGCTTCAGTCAGCTTCCAGAGTGGTGGTTCACACCCACCTTTGTATATCCCAAGGTGGATACGTCCCCGTATAACCACCGGTACAGCTTTGGGTCACTAGAGGCATAACCATGTCAGGTAGTGGAGGCATCGAAGCGATATCCTCGTGGATTATGTCTGCGAGAGACCAGTCCCAGCTTGTCTCGAGAGCCATGGTCGTGGACAGCCAAGGTCAGAGATTGACTTGCAGATCGGTGCGTAGACTAATATGTGCTATGAGCAGGCCTATGCAGGCACACATCCTTGCTTCATGGCCAGCTGCTCAACTGGTGAGGTTTGCAAGGCAGATGCTGGCGAAGATGCGTGGAGGTTCACGCAGGTGGAGACGCAGACGAAGGGCAACAAGGAAAGCAAGATTTGAGCTAGTGGTAGGGCTGCGGTGGACAATTCAACTGCAAGGTGGACTCTTTTGGTACGGTACATTTGGAAGCTTCGACTACCTTCGTATGGTCATGAACGAGTGCGGAATATGCCTATAGCTTCACTCTCTATCGTCTTGTCGCGAGCTAGCATTCACAGCTTGAAGCATGTAACACAGCCTCCGTTGCACGAGCATCAGTGTCCGGAGAGATTTTCCGTGTCCACAAGATCTGTTGCTCGCAAGAACGCACGGCACTGCCACGCTGGCTGACAGAAAGCACTCTGAGAGTATAGAACAGTGCGAGCGTGTGTTGCGTTAGACCAACCGTCATCAATGATGCGCAGGTGAGAAAGCAATGGAAGTGGCGAATCAATTCATTCCCATCCGTGAAGGTTCGTCTGCAGCTGAGATCAGGGTCTTCTGCAGCATGAAGTCATACCGATAAAAGGCGCAATCCCAATTTAGATACATCTCGCTGAGTAACCACATTGTACGCAAGTAAGTTGGTCATAAGGAACTTTTACCCTGGTGTCAAACAAGAAGCCCCTCGTCAGATTCAGCAGTACACAGAATCAAGCACGTCAGTGAAGCGAGCATCATGAGCAATCAGTATTACGACAACTACTCGGGCAGGGCAGCTGGTCAGAAGTACACTGCTCCTCAGCAAATTGGTGGTGGTGGTGCTGCCTACAGCACCTACGAGCCACCTCGGGACAATGCATATCGCCACGATACGGCAGTAGCGCGATACGATGCAGAACGTAACCGATACGACGATGACAGACGACCTCGAAACGATGATGACAGACGTCGTCCCGCAAGCCGACGCGATCGCGACGACTACTACGACGACGACCGAGACCGACGGGATGATTATCGCGACCGAAAAGAGTACAGTCCTGACCGCAAGAGAACTTCATCTCGACCAAAATCACGGTCTCGAGACTTGCGAGACCGGGTGGAGGATATCGCAGACAACAGGGGCAAGGAGATTGGTGCTACCTTGATCGGCGGCGCCGTAGGTGCGTTTGCCGGTAAAGAGTTTGGTCACAATGGCATGGCCTCGGCGATCGGCGCACTGGCAGGTGCCTGGGGAGGTCATGAGCTGGAGAAGCGACGTGAGAAGAGTAAGGACAAGAGAGAGTCCGGTGATGACAAATACTCGCGACGCAGCGCCTCAAGGTCTCGTAGTAGGAGAAGAATCGACTACGAGGACAGTGAAGAGGATGAACCCAGGCGACGACAGGACCGTCGTCGCGACTACGACAGATACGATTGAATCAGCAGCAACAATTCATGAGCATGAGCATAATTTGGCTCCTGGCGTTTGGAACAGGTGTTTGACGGTTCAGGTCAATGGAAGAGTTGATTGGGCGGAAGCTTTGCTGTAGAGCTGGTGTGCAGATGCTTCGGCACGCTCGAAGCGTGCCCTTGTCATCGTGGGTATAGGGCCCTGATACGGAGCGCCTACTACCACTTTCACTTATACTTGTGCCAATTGTGAGAACGTATTGCAGTTGTTGTAGCCCAACGCTGCTTTTGATTTCGCGGCGTGGTACACTATTGCTTTACCCGTATGTGACTCTCACGCTGCTGTTGTAGTAGCTTCTGCTGAGTTCGACCCGGGATCAAATGTGTAGACAGCCTTGGCAGGATCAAGCGTGCCGGTGGCAGCAGCGTTCGCAGCTTCCATCAGCGTGTCAAAGGATGCTCTCGCAGCCGACTCGCTCCTCGTTAACTTTGCTTTGACGTACGCAGCAGAAGCTGACGACGAGGAAAGAGAGGCCGATAGAGCTTCATCTGGGGTGACGATATCGACATACCGCAGGCCGTTACATTGTTTCAGCGCCGTAGCGATGGAGAGTTCCAAGACGCCGTCGCCGATATTGTGGATGTCCGGGCCGCCTGTCTTCTCCTTGCCCCAGGGGTTGCGTAGTTCGATGTGTGAGCCGTCCGAAGAGTGTATGGTATAAGCATGGTCGTTCACAAGTTGGCCCCCCTCCTCATCCGTGGTACTGAACGTCGCTGGTTTCGAAATTGCCTTCTTTCCAACAAAGTCGATCCCGCCCTTGCTGCATATTCCATACACGGTGCGAGCCTTATTCCCATGAATCGCTTTAATAACATCAGCTGAACTGCCTCCCTCTCCATTATGGACTGCATCTGGTGAATTCTCGCTTTTTAGGAGCTGAGAATATGCCTCTTGGATCACAGCCAGCCAGGAGGACTTCGAATTATTCGCACTGTAGCGATCGTTCAAGTCTTGCAGCTCCACCTGCAATTTGTCCTCTTTGCCGTCCGTTCCATACATGATGACTGTAACCTGATTGTCTGATGGGGTGCTGAGCATAGCTGTAATCTTCTGGAGGTCTGTGCGGACTATGGCCGCAACGCTGGCCTGTAGAAAGCAGTCCGATGTGCCTGCTTGTTGAATGTCATTCTCTTGGGGTTGTCCACTTGGGCCGTACAGTGGTACATCATCTTGAAGCGGAATTGCAGGTCCCACATCCCAATCTGTACCAATCTTACTTGAGCCCTACGCATATCTTGAGGCTTCTACCACTCTTTCATTCAACAACTCCTCGAGCTATCAAGAGTCATCGACCAGATTTTCGGCCTCCTGAACATCATGCAGCGCAAGTACATACTTGGGTCGCTATCGACGTTTATAACAAGGAGAGCCAAACTGCGTTCAACCCTTTGCTAGTGACAACTGCCACGAGCAGTGTCGATGATAAAATGTTGCTGCTTCGCTACCATTGCATTTGTATTTTAGACACTATGAGCAGTGAAAGTGCTCCGTGACCAGACTCCCTCTATCAGAGGATGCTATTCCATCAAATACTTTAGTGTCTAACATCAGTAGGCTCAGTCGGCAGTCAGTTTCAGACACTTCCTAACCACGCCTTGCCGCAGGTCATGGGCTAAACATGTTATTTCCTCCGATTCGAAAATACCATCTGTTCAACGACTTAGGACGCTTCGACATACGGGCCAGTCAAGCTGTTAATGACCAGGTGTTGCTCCCACCATAATCTGTTCACATGTCGCTGCATAGGCTGCTAGTCAACAACATTGTCACTGTTCTTTGGTCGATTGGCATGATTTGCTGCCGTACCATTCCCCAAAGCCTCCTCCAGTAGACAGCCTTGTAGGCGGGGAGGACGCCATGTTGACGAAACCTTAAGCAGGAGCAGGAGATACTACCGAGAGGCGATTCAATACCAAATGCGCGAGGGGTGGGAAGAATGATGGTCGGCGTTGTTACTGTAACTTTTGCTCAGTGCCTATTGGTCCCTCCCCCTGCTCGGGCCGGGCCTGCATCTCGAGTCTCCGGAAAAATTTGAACCCCTGATTCGCTGGTTTGACGCCGACTACATCGCTTAGATGCAAGGGCCGAATCAGGCCACCTGGTGGGTCTACCCATGGTGAGCCTCAAAATGTCATAGGCTGGAGGCCTATGGTACATTACTAGTAGTAGGGCTAGAGGTACCAGGGGGCTAATACAGGTGTCAATAGTAAAGAACAATAAGCTGTGGAAAGGTGGGACGCTTAAATGACCGTCTTAACAAGTAATCCACTTATGGCTCTAGGCACGGGGTACCTAAGAAAGCCCTTAATTATCGTCCGTCTTAGGGGGCTGCCTCCCTACGCTTACGAGCGACGTCATATCTACAGCTTTCAAATGACAACAAAAACCAGCCCCATTTTTCTACAGCTTATTGTTGTTTACTATAGACCCCTGTATATGATATTGAGGCTAGAGAGAAGAAGGGATCTATCTAGCCCTGTGGCCTCTAGTCTATATACTAGGAGGGTGATAACAGGTCTGGCCACGTTCTGCCATGTCCCGGCTGAATCTCAACCCTGCTAGCTCATGATCTGGACAAGGTACAGTACATGAGTGTGGCATTTGAAAAAATGGCCATCTGCCGGTACTTGCGATGGCCTCAAGCTCGCCCTGCAATATACCTAGGTATGTAGGCATCCTCTCTTTCTCTTTGCGTTTTGTTTCCATAAGTGGTCGGTGTAGATCAGGGCTCTCGAACAGTGCGTGCGCGCGGATACAACAGCAATATTCATAATGGCTTTCTTACGTTTTGCATTGAGTGCCGCCCTTTTGCCTTTCGCAACGTTCTTCGAACCAACATTCGCAGTACCTGCGCAGGCGCGCAACGACGCTGCAGAATCATATGACTTCATTGTCGTAGGTGGTGGCACAGCTGGTAATGCCGTCGCCGCACGTCTCAGCCAACAGCTGCCAGACTCCACCGTTCTGGTAATTGAAGCCGGGCCGTTTGCGCCTGGTGAAGACCGCATCAACATTCCTGGCATGAAGGGCTCGACACTGGGCACCAGGTACGACTGGAATTTCACCTCGATCCCGCAAACACAGCTCAATGATCGCGTCATCACGCAATCTCGAGGCAAAGTCTTGGGGGGAACTTCAGCCATCAATCTGCTTATCTGGGATCGAGCTTCGAAGACAGAGTATGATGGGTGGGCTGAAGTAGGCAACCCGGGATGGGGATGGGACAACATGATCGCTGCAATGAATAGGGCGGAAAACTTCTCCTCGTACGACCGGCCTGACTATACGGGCACTATTGGCTTCGGTACTGAGGGTCCGATCAACGCCGTCGTGAATAGATTTACCCCTGTGCATCAAGATACTTGGATTCCAACATTCGAGAATCTGGGTGTCGAGCAGAACACCAATTGGCTTGGGGGCAACAATGTGGGTGCTGCCTACCACTCGAGCACGATTGATCCTTCGAATTACACCCGTTCATACAGCGCGGTAGAGTATCTGTCGCGCGGGGGGCCGAAACTGAAGGTCATCACAGACACCGAAATCGCGAAGGTCAACCTTGAGGAAAAGAACGGGAGTTACGTTGCTACTGGAGTCACCCTACTCAATGGCACTGTAATTGCGGCCAAGAAAGAAGTTATCGTCTCAGCGGGCACTCTCAAAAGTCCACCCCTCCTGGAGCAGTCTGGTATTGGCAACACGTCGATCTTGGAAAAAGCTGGCGTCACACAATTGATCGATTTGCCCGGCGTAGGAGAGAATCTTCAAGACCATCCACGAATTCAGATTGCTTACCAGCTCAAGGACAACTACACGTCCTTCGACAGACTCAAATACGACCTCAACTACACCGCAGCCCAGCTCGCGCTCTGGAGAGCCAATGAGTACTCCGCCTACGACTACGCCGCAAGCGCCTACTCCTACCAGAACTGGAGCTCCATCCTCGGCAGCAAGGAGGGTGAACTCGTCAACGCTGCGAAGCGCGTTGCAGCAAACCTCAACAACGTCGTCGACAACAAGAAACTCACCTGGCTCATTGATCCGGACATCGCCGAGGCGGAGTTCCTGCTCTCGGACGGATATTCCGGCATCAAGGGCTATCCCAAAGCCGGCGACCCACTATACGGCAAAGGCTTCACCACCATCTTCGCCGCCCTCATGCACCCTCTCGCCCGCGGCTCCGTGCACATTAACTCCACCAACCCCGCGGCAAAACCAGTCTACGACCCAGCCTACGCAAGCAACGAGTACGACCTCAAAGCCCTCATCGAATTGGCCAAGTACGTACGCAAGATAGCCCAAACCGCTCCCTTCTCGAGCATTTGGGTTGACGAGTACGAGCCCGGTTTCGACGTACAGACGGATGCGGATTGGGAGGCATTTGTGAAGAACAATGTGAACCCCTTCTACCACCCTGTAGGCAGCTGTGCGATGTTGCCGAAGGAGGATGGCGGTGTCGTTGATTCGACGCTGAAGGTTCATGGAACGACGAATCTGAGGATTGTGGATGCGAGTGTGATTCCGATTTTGGTGAGTGCGCATCCGCAGACGGGTATTTATGGGGTCGCGGAGAGGGCGGCGGAGTTGATCTCGAGTCGTTGGATGGAGTAATCACTGTAATGTAAGGCAGAGAATGTAGAAGTGTATGTATCTGGATACATTAGATGATATACGTATACTTACCCGCCCGGCCGGTTTTGATGTAACCTTGTCACAGCCGATGGTCCCACTACCTACCTTGGTGTTTCTGTACCTGCCTTCCCGAATATGTTCATGATCACAGGCCCCAATGGACCATTCCCAAACATCCCTCCTGCAATTGAAACGCATGTTGAATTTATTTCAGACATTACCAAATCATCGGAGGAGCGCAGAGAGCGGCCACAAGTCGACAGTACGAACAGTACTAATGGCCAATCCGAGGGTCCTGGATCTCGGGGTCCATTGATTGAAGCCACGAAAGATGGAGAGGAGGAGTGGACGAAATTATGTGACGAGATGAGTTCTGGCAGTCTTTTCCGTAAGACAGATTCTTGGATTTTTGGTGCGAACGTCAAGGGCAAAAAGCATGCTGTTCTTTTCTACTTCGGTGGTTTGGCAAGCTATCGGCAAAGGCTGCGAGATGTCGTGGAGCACAACTACAAGGGCTATATCATCAAGGTGTGAGATCTAAGGCTTGGCGGATTCATTCTGCCCTGCCCATATGTCAACCACGTCTCTGCTTTTGAGATTTACCGTTATTGATCCGCCGTACTCTTCACCTGCATCAATGAAAGACTGCAGCATGCCCTTGACATCAGCAAACGGCTCCTTCCAATGACCACTCCCCTTGGCCATCTGGTCCTTGCGCAGCTGCGCTCCTACCTTATCGATCCTCGATACTCTGACTTGGGCTCGAATCGTACTGACGAAGACCGCTAAGTGGCCAGTGCTGTAGTGCTTCGCCCAGGTTTGGACGTGCTAGGAGGACAACCCCTAACACTATACACTCGCGAAGGGTACGCAGAGGGGGCCACATGTATGAACAGCCCGGATTGCTTCAATGCTGACTAGTTGCTCAACGGCGAAGCGGTGGTGTTGGTCAACGGAGATCATCAGGAGTGTAATAGTCGCCCTTCCGCACAAGATCATGTAGGAGAGTACAAGCTCTTCGAGCCCATTGTTTGAGTACCGAATATCCCATTGTTTTTCTGTATTGAGATTCGAGCAGCTCAACCAAGTGCGACGGAAGCAACAAAGAAGTATTCATCAATCCCTAGAAATGTGAGTGGGCTCGTCGAAACCGCTATACCTATTACAAGACCGACGTCGCGTTATCTAAAGTCCCACGAGGATATATCGAACTCGAAGCCGTATCCCCAGGGTCCAGTGTCAGCGGTCGACTGACGGCTACGAGTACTGCGAGATAGCTGACCCCTAATTGCTTACCTAAGAAAAGCCGCGAAGCCAAACCATGGCCGAGCTTGGCACAAGTCAAATGTGCTGCGGGGGACAGCATGACCAGCATAACCACGTCTCAACAGTGAATTCTGCTTGTGCTGGCCACGTTGCATGATCGCGACGAGGTCGAGGATACTGAGTGTGCAGGACGGAGGCAGCTGTTAGGGAGTCGGTCACGTGCATCACTCTAGGCGGCGTCTTATCGATAACATTTGATAAGTAAGCCCAGATATGGAGTGCCCCGCGCCAGGGATCTCAGTACCGGTATTCAGGGATCCTTCTCTCACCAGGCATTAGCAAGCTGCAGACGACACAGGACGCAAGCCTTTCCATTGTGCGCAAACAAGCAGTAAGACCAAGCGTAGTGATATTGTGCATTTCAGTGTGGCTTCGCCTATGCTTTGCTGCAGGAAACGCGGACTTGAATGACGAGGTAGTAAGCGGTGTGTCATTCACGACGCCTGCAACATACTCACGGTTCAGCCGTCATGTAGCCACATCTGGTAATAACTGGAAGGTTACAAGATGTCTGGCAGACCACACATACATGCCGATGTACTCTACTCAGTACGAAGATGGAATCTAGGACCTTTACTTGCCCGATCCTCAAAGAGGCCTATCCAGTGAATCATGTAGATACACCGAAAGAGTGCCACAAATTTTTCGAGGTTCGATGAGTAGGTGAGGCTGATGGCGAAAATGAGCAGACCCAGGCTCATGATAGGCTCTTTTCTTGGTGAAGGACCCACCGATGTTGGGAATTTGCCTTCTCTTACTCGTTCGTGGTTAGGGTCCGGGGCCAGGGCTCTCGCTAGCGCCAAGCATTTCAGATTTTTGCCTGGATGAGCGGACTGACATGGCCGCCAAAAATTTTGATATTAAAATCATTCAGCCATTGACTGCCTTCCTCCTGATTCTTTCTCCAACATAGACATACTCCCTCTCCTCCTAATACTTGTTCATACCCTTCTGCACTCTCTTGTCATCAGAGAGAGCGCATTACTCGTTATCACTCTTATCGATTTAGGCAGATAAGAGGATCAAGAAGTGTGTCGAAAAGTTTCTCACCGACACATTCCTGAAATTCCTGGTCGCCCCCCCTTCGACCACAAATACAAATACTCCAGGAATCTCTACCTCCTTACAAAGCATGCCAGCCGTCGACACGATGGAGTCGGTACCTGCAGTTTCCAGCAAGGAGACAAAGCAGACGCTCAACACACTCGAAGAACTCCTTAAGGCCCTCTCGATATCGAAGACCGCTGATGAGGCAAATGCCGCAGCCGGCAATGTTGCTTCGTTACTGAATGGCCCAATAGAAGAGCAGGCAGTCCCACAAAAGGCTGTCGAGACCTTCAAGAAACAATTAAACAACAAGAAAGATGCTAATGCTCGTGAGCGTGCCGTTGACGGCATTCGAGCCATTGCTCAGCATTCTACAATCTCCCCAGCTATTGAGCCATACCTGGTCGATCTGCTGCCTTTGACACTTTCTGCTATTGGCGACAAGATGGTTCCAGTCAAGAACGCTGCGCAGGCCGCATCGCTCGCCATTGTCAAGGCCATCAACCCCAACGCTGTCAAGTGCGTCGTTCCAGCTCTGTGCAAGTCTATCGAGACTGCTCAGAAATGGCAAGAGAAGATGACTGCCCTGGACTGCGTTGAGTCGATGATCGACGGAGTTCCAGCTCAGCTTACCTACCAGGTGCCAGCCCTCATTCCTACCATCTCTGCCGCCATGTGGGACACCAAGCCAGAGGTCAAGAAGAAGGCCTACGGCACAATGGAGAAGCTTTGCAAGCTCATTGAGAACAAGGACATCGAGCGATTCATCCCAGAATTGATCAAATGTATTGCCAAGCCAGAGAACGTCCCAGAGACTGTCCATCTGCTGGGTGCCACTACTTTCGTCACAGACGTCCATGAGCCGACTCTGGCTATCATGGTTCCACTCCTCGAGCGTGGTCTCCCTGAGCGCGAGACTGCTATCAAGCGAAAATCTGCTGTCATCGTTGACAACATGTGCAAGCTAGTCGAAGACCCAAACATTGTCGCTGCTTTCTTGCCAAAGCTGATGCCAGCCTTGAAGAAGAACGAAGAGACGATCGCCGATCCTGAAGCTCGTGAAAAGACCAAGCAGGCACTCGACACCATCCGCAGAGTCGGTAACGTGGGGCCAAATGACAAGATTCCCGAGAAGTCCACAGCCAGCGAGATCCCAACTGTTGCTGGCCATCTGAAGTCCATCATGGAACAGAACCACAAGGCTAAAATCGCCGGCTCTGAAATTGTTATCAACTACGTCTCAGCTATCGCTGGTCAGCTCATTCAGGAGAAGACCATGGAGGCTGCTGACTGGTCTTCCAACGTCATTGAGTTCCTCAAGCCGCTTGTCGGTGAGGCCGATGCTCCTGATGTCTGCGATCAGCTCCGGAGGAAGGCTACACCAGGCTTTGTGGAGGCTGACGCCCCAGAGCCGGATGAGGAGGAGGGTGTCGACCTTTGCAACTGCACATTCAACCTTGCCTATGGTGCTAAGATCCTGCTCAACCAGACCCACCTGCGCCTGAAGAAGGGCCAGCGATATGGTCTGCTTGGTCCCAATGGCTCTGGCAAGACCACCCTCATGCGTGCCATCAACAACGAGCAAGTCGAGGGCTTCCCTAAACAGAGCGAAGTCAAGACTGTCTTCGTCGAGCACGATTTGGATGCGGCTGACACTGAGCTGACCGTCATTGGCTGGACCAAGATGAAGCTGGAACAGGTTGGCCTCGACACTAGCATTGATGAGATCAAGAGACAGCTGCTGGAGTTCGGCTTTCAGGAAGATCAGCTCGAGGGTCCCATCACCTCTCTCTCTGGTGGCTGGAAAATGAAGCTGGCGCTTGCCCGTGCCGTCTTCGAGGCTCCAGATATCCTTTTGCTCGACGAGCCTACCAACCACTTGGACGTCAAGAACGTTGCATGGCTCGAGGACTACCTCAAGACCTCTCCCTGCACATCCATCATCATCTCTCACGATTCCAAGTTCTTGAACAATGTCATCCAGCACGTCATCCACTACGAGAAGTTCAAGCTGAAGCGGTACAGAGGCAACCTCAAGGAGTTCGCCAAACGAGTCCCATCTGCTCGATCGTACTTCGAGCTTGGTGCTCAGGAGCTTGAGTTCAAGTTCCCTGAGCCGGGTTTCCTCGAGGGTGTCAAGACCAAGGCAAAGGCCATTGTTCGTGTCAACAAGATGTGGTTCCAATACCCCGGTTCGTCCAAGCCACAGATCACGGATATCACCTTCCAGGTCTCACTTGGTTCCCGTATTGCCGTCATCGGTCCTAACGGTGCTGGCAAGTCCACATTGGTTAATGTCTTGACTGGTGAGCTCATTCCCACTGGTGGTGAAGTCTACCAACATGAGAACATTCGTATTGCCTACATCAAGCAGCACGCTTTCGCTCACATCGATAATCATCTCGACAAGACTCCATCTGAGTACATCCAGTGGCGGTTCCAGACTGGTGAGGACAGAGAGACCATGGATCGGGCCAACAAGATCGTGACCGATGAGGATGAGAAGGCCATGGACAAGATCTACAAGGTCGAGGGTACACAACGACGAGTCATCGGCATCCACTCACGGAGAAAGTTCAAGAACTCTTACGAGTATGAGTGCTCCTTCGTTCTCGGCGAGAACGTTGGCATGAAGAACGAGAAGTGGATACCCATGATGACTGCGGACAATGCTTGGATCCCGCGATCAGAGATCATGTCTTCCCACTCCAAGATGGTTGCTGATGTTGACCAGAAAGAGGCTCTTGCCTCTGGTCAGTTCCGACCTCTGGTTCGACGAGAGATCGAGCAACACGGTGCCAACTTCGGCCTTGATGCCGAGCTGATCTCCCACTCTCGTATGCGAGGTCTCTCAGGTGGACAGCGTGTCAAGGTCGTCCTTGCTGCCTGCACGTGGCAGCGACCTCATTTGATTGTCCTCGACGAACCCACCAACTACCTTGATCGAGATTCTCTCGGTGCACTTTCCAATGCTCTCAAGGAGTTCGGAGGCGGTGTCATCGTCATTTCTCACAATGCCGAGTTCACCGAGTCTCTCACCAGCGAGGTGTGGGCCGTCATGGACGGAAAGATGACTCCCTCTGGCCACAACTGGGTTCAGGGACAAGGTGCTGGTCCAAGACTTGGCCCCAAGGACGGTGATGAGGAGGAGGAGAAGTTCGATGCTATGGGCAACAAGATTGAAGGGACTAAGAAGGCAAAGAAGCTGACATCTTCCGAGCTCCGAAAGAAGAAGAAGGAGCGTATGGCTCGACGAAAGAGAGGTGAGGAAGTGTTCTCTGACGAGGATGACTAGATCACGGCCTCTGCTCTCACGACGTCACGATGAAGCATACTGGAGTTGTCCTTTCCTATGTCTTTCGATACCTTGATGCATTAGATGGTGGAGCAGTTTTCTGGAGTTGGATGGTCTCATGTCTTATTGAAGTTTTCTATTTTTCTGCGAAGAAAAGTTCATGGTTGAAAGGTTGTCATGGGTTATGGCCGTTTTCACGATGGATACCCTAGATAGAAGATTTACCTATGATAGACTACGATGAGTACGTGTATGCTACGAAGCATGCGCGAAGCAACGTTAACAAAGACTCATGATTGACTAAAAGATATCCTGGTTGCTTCTCATTGCTTGACACACATCGCATCGTAAGTAAAGAGGGAAGTGGAGCTCGACATCGTGACCGGATGCTTCCGACCTCCGCTTACTGGCCTCTGAAGGCCGTTCGGCCCATACCAGCAAATCAAGGTCGTGCTTTCGCCCTCGTTCTTGCTTGCCGCGGGGACTAGCCCAGATGCGTCTTTCTATAGTACCGAAGCTTCCTTAGCTTTCTGCAGTGTTGACATTGCCAACGACTTTGCTACTCGGCCGTTGCTGTTCTTTGTGTGGACTCAAGGTAACGACGCATTGAGGACTCTAGGGCAATTTCGAAGACCGAGAGGTGGGACAACGACCTCTATACTGTAAGCATGTGGTCAATCGCCAGTAGGTAGGCTACAAAGCCTCGAGGTGATCTCGTCTCCTGCTAGATGATACGTATACATGCCACTGCGATCCGTATAACTGCCGCCTTCGCTTCTAACGACAACTCAAACACTAATCACGAGCAATCATGGATCAAGCCGCCTTTGTATCGTCGCTGACGCACTCTCAGCACCTCTCCGCTGTAGCCCAAGGCTCAACACCATGGCGTCAACCAAGGTCCATCCACGACCCAAAAGCACGCTTCCCTAGCTTCCATCAACGTAGGACTCACTACAAGGCTGGTCAAAGTGTCAAGAAGGGCTACATGCCTCTGCCGTGCGACATGGTCATGCATGAGAGTGTGCCAATGACACTTTCCGACGGCACGACCCTATACAGTGACATATTCTTACCGGCTAGCTTTGCGGATCTGGCAGAAGTGTGCAGCGCGGAGCAAAGGGTACCAGCCATCGTGGCTTGGTAAGTTCTGCCTTCGCCGGTCAAGGCAAGGTCGAAGATCTCGCCGCCGCCATCAACCAACCCGGCAAAGAAGGCCTGTACGACGAGTACTGGGAGGACAAGCACAGTACCGTCGAACGCATCACCTGTCCCGTCTACTGCGTCGCAAGCTAGACAAGCATCTTCCACACAAATGGCACACTCCGTGCATTCAGACTCCTCCCAACCAGCACTCCACAATGGCTTCGCGTGCACAACACCCAAGAATGGCCCGATTACTACGCGCAACGCAACGTCCTCGACCTCAAACGCTTCTTCGACTGGTGTCTCAAAGACCTCCAAACAGGCTGGCTCGCCACCCCCAGAATCCGCCTCAGCATCCTCAGCTTTGGCATCGGCGAAAAAGAAGACACCATCGAGCCCGCAGAATCCGAGTTCCCACTCGCCCGAACACAATACACGAAATACTACCTCACAGCGAACAAGACACTGACCCTGGAACAGCCTACACACCCCTTACAACTCACCTACGACGCCTAGACAAGCTCCCTATCCTTCGAATACCCCGTCCCCCACGCCCTCGAAACAACAGGCTACCCGCGCGCCCACCTCTTCGTCTCCTGCACACCGCCCACAAACCACCCGAAGCACGGACCCCTCGAAATCGAAATCGACCTCTTCACCCAAATCGAGCTCCTCACGCCCACCCGCTGGCGCAACGGCACCCTCGTCATCCGCCCAAAATCCGGCCCCGCCCACGCCCTGCTAAAATTCATGCACGACTGGCAAATCGGCATCGGCATGTCACGCCTCAACCTCCTCTACCACTTCGGCTCCGACGGCCGTCTCCGCGCCTCCTTCTCGCACGAACAATCCGCAGAAACCACGCCCTTCGAGCCCGTGTACGCGTTCAAGACGCGGAGCATGATGAAAGCGGGCGAGGTCAGGGAGTTAGTTGTCCCGATGCGGGCGTACGGGATGTATTGGGGGCGGGGGGACGTGGTGCGGTTCAGTGTTAGTGGGAGGCCGGTTGTGCCGTTTGCGTTGGCGGGGTGTGGGGGGCCGAGGGGCGAGAATGTGGGGGTGCATGTGCTTCATGTTGGGGGG
>Ga0210040_10003486_pt1 | contig 21257 bp, 25 predicted proteins | sample CryGeyCG12114_NA_FD_185462 | JGI IMG/M metagenome (GOLD analysis project Ga0210040, IMG submission 185462) | Groundwater microbial communities from aquifer - Crystal Geyser CG19_WC_8/21/14_NA (SPAdes) (version 2) | ecosystem: Environmental > Aquatic > Deep subsurface > Groundwater | place: USA... | reverse complement strand
AATTGCTTTTAATTTTTACGGTTTTGAGGTGAAGGCGGTAGCGGATGTCGGCGTGGCTATTTGAAAATTTCCCCAAATACCAAGGTGTTTTTGATACAAGTTTTTATTGACATAAGTTGTTTTTTACGCAAGGTATTATTGACCCAAGTTGTTATTGACCCAAGTTGTTAATGACCAAGTTGTTATTGACAACGATGTTATTGATAAGTTGTTTTCACCTAGAAGCGTTTGTTTGTCAACAAGGTCAAGAAAATGTGAACACATAATTTTTTGAAATAATTTTTTTAAAGACTGAGAAAATGAGGAATGAATTATTGTTGTCACAACATTTTACAGATGTTTTCCCCTATTTATCCTTTTCCCAGTTAGGGTTTTCTATCTTTTTATCATTGTCTTTGTACCTTGTTGCATCTAATGGACAGATTTTACTATTTGGGGAGATGTTGAAATCGCCATCTTTATGGCGTAGTTCATTGTGATGTGAAAAGATTGCTAAAAAAATTATGCATTATGGCAATTTGGTTATTAACAAATTATATGAACTACAAATAAGGTGAGAAACAAATGCACTTGTACACATATTGAATTTCTCAATGCATTCTATCAGCCACTTTATCAGTAAAGAAATCTTTATGCAAGCATCAGTTTTAAAATGGAGTTAACTAAAAGCAGTAAGAGGAAATCTCTTTTGAAACATGAGGGGTTTATTTTTTGTTTTGAAAGAAGTGGTGTGGATAAAAAACTGTGAAGGTGTGCTAAACATAAGCATGCATAAGCATCGTATTTTAATTAATGATTTGAAGGAAGAATCCAAAGTTACTAATGACGGTATGCTTCATCTTTAATTGTCAAATGTGTCACAGAGTGTACTGCCGACGTTAGTGATTTAGCAAAACTAAATAACCTGCGTAAAATTGTTAACCGGTCGATTAAAGCAGATGGAAATCACAGAAATCCACTGAGTCTAAAGGAACTCAAATTTCAAAAATTCCAAAGAGCCAAAAAATGCATCACACCATTGCACCATATTGTACTACGCCATAAAAAGCCATTACCATAGAATCCCTACACCGAATTGTTCACACCACAGCGTGCTCACCATAACGGCCACACGATTCTGATAGGCTCCGAATAATTCATTGCTCATTTTCTCAGTTTGAAAAATTATTTGTTTACATTTTGTTGACAACGAAACAACCAATGCCAAATAACCTACCGAAAAAAAATCCTTTTTTTCTGAAATGTACAGTAGTACTTACAGTAAACTCTTGTACGGTGTCATCACGATGTTAAGTCAAATTACGAAGTTTGTTACTATGTCAAAGCAATACAGACTTCTGCGTTTAATATTTATCATATCTCTAAACCTGTCTGTGGCTATTTAGATTTTTGAAATTTTATCTGTAAGGTAAGGTGTATAAAAGTTTCCGACTCAAAATTTTTTTCTTTTTTTAAACGTACTGTGACTATGCTGAAAATAACGTGTACTTGTTAATTTAGAAGTCTAGAAGTCACTTTGAACTACATGAAGAAGTCACTTGATCAATCAAATTATTATTGTAGGATTGCAGCTGTAAAAATTAAGGTGATGTAGAATTGTACGCAGGCAGGGACTCTTTAAATTTTCTAATTATATGCTGTCTTTTTATCTGCATGAATTAATTCAACATTATTTAAGTACAATAATTGGTCATTTATTGTTGTGCAGCAAAAGTAGCTTTCGATAACTCGTCTATAACATTCAAGACAGCAAAATGTATTCACCTCCAAACTCCAAAGTAGATCAGTTAAAAACAATATAGGGTTAGTTGTGCGAGATAATTAGAAATTCATTAAGAATTTGATTCATACTTGTCTGGAAACACAGAAATAATATTGCCGCAAGGCTGTTTAAAAATACATGAGGAAAATTCAATTAAAAATGTATTTTTGGGATTATAATTTAGAACCTAAAACTAGGACTGTCCGAGGAGGCTTACAGGGTGGGCGAAATAAGAACTCTTGGTGCCATGGTGCTACCTGGGACCGTGGACATAGGACAGGAAAATATTCGATCGCAAATTGACAGCTCTCAACAAGAATGGGAAGCTGTTGTGTCTGCTTTGAGGTTGGAGACCATTTTCACTGTTTAAAAAATAGACTGTCATTAGTTTAATTTTGCATTAAAATAAAAATTTCATTTTTTCAGCATCAGCATTGAGGCATTGGAACATAGACTCACTTCTTGGAAGGAATTTGATAATGAGAAAGAAAAGTGTATGCAGTGGATCAAAACCACTGACTCTGCACTACACTCAGTTGATTTAAAGCCAACTTTGGAAACAAAAAATGAACAACTGTGTATTTTAAAGGTACAGGCATCAAAACACCGTAATTTTTCCTCTGTAAGATCGGATTGGGGATTGATTCATTGGTTATGTATCAAATTATTAGGCATTGCAAGGTGAAATTCGTGCAAAAGAATTGGAAGTTGATTCTATCGTAGATAAAGCGGCAAATTTACAAAGGCAAGGCCTTCCTTCCCGGAGATCATCTGCATCCCCCACAGACTTATCATGCAAATATCAACAAGTTGAGCACAAAGTGAAGGTGATAGTTTTTTGAAATATTAACAATTTTCTATACTGGTTTTATGATTGGCTTATTTTTCCATTAAATCTTCAAACTACAATAAAATATGTCAGTTGTAAAATGTTGACATCGTAATGGAGCTATATAGTGGAAGGCTTATTCTGGAAAGTAGGAAGTAGTCATGTTAGTGAAACTACCTGCCTGAGCTCAGTTCGTGGCCTTGACCGCATAACATTGCCACATTAACTTACAAACTCCAACTTACTTAGTCCAACTTGAAGAAACTTAACATTTTCTGTTGAATGCGTTTCAGGAATTAATTAACAAATGGCAAGGGTATTCAAGTTCTCATCAAGATTTTGACACTAAAGTGGACGAGTGTACAACCTGGCTGGAAGAAATCAAGGATAAACTGTCTTACTGTTGTGATTTAAGTGCTTCTTCCCAAAAGGATTTGGAATCTAAGTTAGGAACTGTTCATGTACGTTTTTTTACTCCGATCTTATTTTAATTAAAACTTTCTTTTCTTTTTTTGACTTTTCGAATTTTTTTACAGGATCTACTTTTATACAAGGATGAAGGATATGGAAAGGTGCAAGCAGTGATTGAACAAGGGCAGACTGTTTTGGCAAATACAGCTACAGAAGGGCATCCTGCTATTAATGAAAAACTTCAAAGTATTCAAGAAGATTGGAGTTCTGTCGCAGCGAAAATGATTGATACTAAAAATCAACTTGACGAAAGCATTCATAGATGGGCAGGATTCTTGGAACAAATTCACCAGCTGAAGAAAACTACTGAGTACTTTGAATCGGTATTGAATGATGTTAATTCATTCCAAACATCTCTTCAGGACAAAAGATCTCAATTAGAGTCTATCAGAGTAAGTTAATGAATGATGTTTATCGCTGGAATTGAATATTGAAATATTCATTTTAGATACTTGATCCTCATTAGATGCGTGATATTATTTCAATCTTGGATCTTTTACTGAACACGGAATTCGTTTTTTGTAGAGTCTGGAGGAAAAAATTATTTGTGAGCGTGTGGAAGTAGATAATTTGAAAAGTAAAGCTTCTGAAATGGAATCAACTGGTCAGCAAAGTCAGGCTGCTACTCAAGCTAAGCACATATTAAACCGATTCGATTCTGTAGCTAGAGCGATTTCTAAACTCCGAGATGAACGGGAAGATCAGTATCGTGATCATAAAGCGTACAAAGAAGCGTATGATGAAATGTCTGGATGGTTGAACCGAGCAAAAGAGAAAATTCTTCTGCTGAGATCCAAGCCTGAGGGCGATCGTTTCTTTGACATTGAAATAGTGAAATCCACTTTGGCGAGTTTAATAAATAAAAAACCTCAGGGAGCTTTACTATTAGAAAAGTTGCACCAGTATGGAGAAGTGTCAATAGCTAGCAGCTCACCGGAAGGAAAGAATGCAATTAAATCAGAAATTAAATCCTTAGAAGATTCTTTTGATTCTCTTTTTAAGGAGGTGGTGACTCAAAAAGAATTATTGGATGGAACTATGCAGCAATTGAGGGATTGGAAAGAAGAGCTTGGAAGACTCACTGATTGGTTGCAGCAGTGTGAAATTTTGATCAAGGCTGCGAAGAATTCAAATATGGCAACAATTGAGGAGAAGAAAAAACAAGTTCGCGATATGCATGAAGTTATGTGCAAGTTGGAGAAAGGAAAGGAACAGATTGATCAATTCAATCAAGATGCTTCTGTTCTAATATCCTCAAATTTGGATTCTTATGTTACGCCTCATCTTAAAAATATTAATTCTAAATATCAGGTACACATTCAATTTGTACAATACCACTACTTCTGATATGTTTATTAGCGCGTGTCAGCGGAGCAAGCGCGTATATCACTACTTTGACGAATGTTTTTCGTGTTTACACGGTAACTTTTGTAGATTTTAACCGATTGTTATAAAAACTTAGCATACATAATCCAGGGACCAACAGGGACCAACCCTATTGTTTGCGGAGGTTGTGACACCATGTCAACCTTTAATTCTCAGCTAAATTTTTTTTATTTGAACTTTGAAATTTTTTTTATTATTTTTTCTGAAATCTACGTGAAAAATTATGCATGAAAATGTTTGGTTTTAAAAAAAAAGTCAATTTAAAGATAGTGCAGAGCTTTGATTCAGAAAAAACGCCGAAAATATATTTCATTGTTTTAACTACGGGCACATATAGAAATAATAACATTTTTCCACTCAGGTAATAGTTTGATGTGGTCGAAGGACGTTATTTTAACTATTTCTGACTATTCTGACAGTCTCTGATGATCCTACTGTCCATTTCAAAAAAAAAAGGCAGTAAATTTGCTCGCTAGGTATTACATGGCAATGTTTGTTTGGTGATAACAAAAAGTAAAGTTTTAAATGATAAAAAAATGATCTGAAAAGTAGAAAATATGAATTGAGTTGGCATAGCATTTTTGGAATTTACGGTTCGATTTTGAGTATTTGGCCATTTAACTTGGGTCGCCAAATAACAAAAGGCAACTGCTACTATAGTTCATTTCATAAAAAAATGGAATTTTTTTTCGCTAGGTTATTGGGCATTGGTTGTTTCGTTGTCAACAAAATGTAAACAAATAATTTTTTCAAATAATTGTTTTAAACTGAGAAAATGAACAATGAATTATTGTTGCCACAACATTTTGCAGATTTAGTGATTTACTTTGTATAAATCGACCATTTGTCGGGGATAGCCGGATAGCCAAATAACATGGGGCAACTTTTTTTTATTCTGAAATGAACTATAATTCTGAAATGGACAGTAACTGGCGGGGAAAAAAAGCACAAACAAAAAATAATAATTCTGAGAATTCTCTTGACTTAGATTGTAGTCTGAAATAATTCCATCCGTCCTGTCGAATAAAAATTAATTACGGTGTAAGAAGCTTACATAGCCAAACGAAAACCTCTTTTGACTTGAAAACAGTTTGAAAATTAAGAATATGTCTTTTAATTGTCGTGACTAAGGCCATTATTATGAACACTTTAATTCGTCCGCACAAGAGTAAGTCCAATATGGTGTAAATTGCTTATCTGATCAAAAATTAACACATTTTGACTGAAAAAAGTTAAGTTAACAAAATTTAAGGCAAACAAAAGGGAATTTGTCGTCAAGCGTCTTTATTTTTGTCCTAGTCAGGGGCAATTCACTTCGTTCACTCAGTACAGAGTTAAATATGGTTGAGAAAATGGTCCGGGTTCAGTATGTGGGGCAAAAATAGGTGCGCTGAGCTTCTTTCCCAGTTAGGTTAGGTTTTCCAGCCACGAGCGTAGCATTTACACTCTGTGGTGAACTTTGAATTTTTTTCTTGTCCCACATACTGAACTCGGACCGAGAAAATACAGTTTAACAAAATCTCACCCTTCTTGGCTTAAAAAAACGCTAACGGAAACGAAACAAGGACAAAAAAAGATGAGGTCTAAACATTGTCGTGACTACGGTCAAAACTTGGGACAATTCAACCCGTCCACTCAGATAACTGTTGAATGTAGTGTAGAATGTAGAAAGCTTATGCAAGCAATACCTATACCCAATCTTGAGTAAAAAAAAATTAGGAAACGAAACCACAACACAATATTTCAATAAATCATCTTTAATTTGGTCATGCTAAGACAAATTTTTATTCGCCCGGTTAGATAAAATTTGAATTAGGTGTAAAAAAAAATTTCTTAGCAAAACCTATACCTTTGGTTGCAACAAAAAGTTTGAGAAACGAAACCACAGGCAAAAATCGTAAAAAAATTCAAAATTGTCTTGACTATACGGTCATATCTTGGGACTATTTAAACCCGTCCACTCAGATAACTGTTGAATATAGTGAAAAAAATATAATGTAGACAATATCTACCCAATCTTGAGTCAAAAAAAATTTGGGAAACGAAACCACAAGCCAAGAAACACAATATTTCAATAAATCATCTTTAATTTGGTCATACTAAGACAAGCCGCTGAGATAAAAGTTGAATGTGTTGTAAAAACGTTTGCTTAAAAAAAACCTATACCTTTGGTAGTAAAAAAAGATTTGGGAAACGAAAGACAAACGAAACGAAGATCAAAAAGTGAATTAATAATTTCGCTAGCTGACACGCGCACTTTCCCTGCATGCAAGATTATTGTGTATTTGTGTATGCTGTCATCTTAGGTTCTTGTGAGCAATGGAAAAGATGTAGTTAAAAAAGTTGAGACAAATTTGGACCAACATCAAATGTTCCAAGAAAGTTATGAAAAGGCGCACACATGGATTTCCGATGTTCGAGAAATAATTCAACAGTGCAATCCAAGTGATTCCAGAAAAGAAAAAATGCAAGAAAATTTGAACAAAATACAGGTAGGGACTCGCTGCAAAGAAACTGAATAGCTTATTTGGATAAAACTTTGCATTCATAAAAATGTTTTTATTTTATTATCAACATGTTTTAATTTTGTCAGTAGTTTAATACTTTAATAGCATATAGTATATCTATTTTTATGGTCAGTACGTAGACAACTGATGAGAAAATCTATGTAATTTTTTTTATAGAATTTGGTACAGCGGCAAGATGAAGGACAGCAACTAGTCCATTCTACAATTAACTGGGGTGAGAAGACGTTAAGGAATACTCGGTCGGACGGAAGGGATGTTATTAATGACCAACTGAAGGAGATCCAATCTGAATGGGAAAAGATTTTGAAAAAGTTAACCACTTCAAAAGTTGCTCTAGAAACTAGTCTTCTTCAGTGGGCTGACTACAACTCATCATATTCTCAAGTAGAACAGTGGATAAAGGATAGAGAAGCTAAGTTAAACAAAGTTTCTGATAAGAAGCCATCTACAGGCAAAAAGGGAAACCCGAAGCCTGGCATGAGCTCGGTTTCCATTGGGGACAGAAAAGCTGCATTGAGAGCGACAAATACAATTGTACAAGACATTGTGTCCTTGGAACCTGTCATAGAATCTGTAACTTCTAAAGCTGGAAATCTTATGCAAGAGACTCCGGCTTCTGAAATATCATCTAAATATCACAACTTAACCAAACAAGCACAGGAAATGTATGCAAAACAAAAAGAAATGGTAGAGCAGCATCAGGTAAAAGTCAACAGTAGCGGAATACATTTTTCAAGTGGACAAGAGGACTTAGTCTAATGCATTTTTATCTCATAGTCATTCGTAGATGCGGCTGGTGAATTTATGGCTTGGATCAGGGTTGCTAAAGAAAAACTTGGAAAAGTATCTGAGCCTGTTGGTGACAAGGAGACCCTATCTTGCAAGATTAATCAACTTAGAGTGTTGCAATCAGAAGTACCAGAAGGACATATCAAACTAGAAGATGCACTAGCAAAGGGTAATTATGCGTGTGGTATTGTAGATGAGGACGATAGAGAACTAATTGAAGAGGAAGTTGCCGTGCTCCAAGAAGAATTCGATAACTACACGTAAGAAAATTCAATTCATAAACTATATTTTGCAAATGTTCATCTCTTGTGCATTGCTTACTGTTTTTCACTACATTGTTGCATAGGGAGGGTATGAACAAAACCCAACAGCTATTAGAAGTAGGCTTGGTTCGCTGGAAAGAATGGGAAGACCAATTCCTGGAAGCAGAGGACTGGCTCAGCAAGACGGAAGAGCAAGTCAAATCATTTCATCAACTTCAAAATACTTTGATAGATAAAAAGAATGCTCTAGAAGAATTTCAAGTTGACTTGCAAACCATATTTGATTGGCAACAATATTTGGATAAGTTAAATTTGAAAGCGCAAATATTGTTAGAAACGTGCGCAGATTCTCGTGTGTCAAATACTGTCACACAGTTAATGACTAAGTACAGTGCTCTCCTTTCGCTTGCTAAAGAAGTTATTCGAAGGCTTGAATTGCACTATCAGGAGCATCAACAGCATAATGCGCTGTACCAGGAGTGTGAGGAATGGATTGAACAGACAAGTGATAAAATTATCAAGCTCTCTGCTGTAAATTTCAACTTGGACGAAGTGAATGCCCAATTGCTCGCTATCAAGCCCTTGAAACAAACTTTAGAGCAAGGACAAAATAAATTACGATATGTACTGGAATTGAAAGAAAAAGTGATGCTAACCACTGAACCTAGTGGAGCTACTAAAATTCAGGAAGAAGCAGTTCTGCTAGAAGCGGAATTTGAGAAACTTATGCTAGATGTTCAGGATTTACGTCAGCGACTTTCCACGCGCGCTTCATTGCTGGAGGATTTGGAGAAATCAAAGAAGATAATAAGCGAGTGGTTAAATGACATCGAATCGAAGGTTTTATATGCAATTATTGTTAATATGTTTCGTGTATTACCGTTTTTTTAGAAGTAACCCAAAAATTGTGATTGCTTGACAGGTTAAAGCTGTGGATCCGGAGCAGTCGGCTGATTTAAGTGAAAAGCGTGCTGCTTTGGAAAAACTGAAAAGTATTGATAAGGAAGTGAAAACTCAAGGGGACATGTTGGTTCGATTAGAAGCTAAAATAGCGGACTTGACTGGTATTCCAGAAGAACATTACATCGAGCCTTTCAATACATACAAGGAAATCGAAGATATTTTGTCACGCCATATTTCTAAGCTGGAAATATCTGTTGCTAATCATGACACATATTGGAAATCATATTCTGCAACAGCTGATTATTTAAGAAAAGCCAAAGTTGAACTACAAGCCTTTTCTGACTGTAATGGAGAACAATCTGACGTGAAAAGAAAATTGGACGGTATTGAGTCATTTTGTGACAAGCTTAGCGGAGGTATAATATAGTATATTGCTTCGAAAATAACAAATTATACTATAATCTAGTTTATAACTAAATTATGATTATGGTAACACTATAGCGGAAGAAATGGTTAACTCTGTGAAAAAGGCAGCTCAATTACCATTAAACACAACCACTGCTGAAGGAAAAGACGCTATTCAGCAAGAATGTAAAGAACTACAAACGGACTTAGATAACCTGTATGCTTTTTCGAAGGAGCATAAAAAATCACTGGAAAAATGCTTAGAAACTTGGGTGGAGTTTGAAAAATATTACGAGGATATCAACTCTAAAATTCAGCAATATGACATTCAACTGAAAAAAGAGGCTTTTGACCCCGAAAGTGCCACTGTGCAAGATATGGATCGGTGCAAGGTAGTATTGATTTATGACTTATGTTTATGATTTATGGTTTAAGTATTAATATTTTTTAAATAAACTCCAACTTTTTCTGTTTTTAGCAACTATCTGCTGAAGTTGCTGGTCTCAAGTTACCTATAGAGGTTTTAAACGATAATTGTGAGATGCTCATGGAGTTTACATCCACTCAGACTGCACGGGAAAATGTTATTCAGCTCCAATTTCTGTATAATAACCTTGTGAAGGGGGTCCAGGTAAAATGCTCGTGTAGTATCTCATTATGGCTTAGAAATGAAGTTAATGAAATCTTCACAATTTTCACATCTTCAATGATACAGGATTTGATTTCAAAAATTCAAAAAGGACTTTCCGACCACACGGAATTTTTTAAAGCCAAAAATGAGCTTGAAAATTGGCTGACCACAACAGAAGTCACTCTACAGGATTGTGGCGGATATGGAGATGAAGCAACTTGCAAGAATAAACTAGAGACTGTGAAAATTATTTCTACAAGATTGCCTGAAGGCCAGCATTTTCTGTCCCTGTTGCAGGATACGTTTACGCGTGTAATCAGTGGGACTCCATTTGATCAACAGGAAACGATGAGAAGTGATGCCCAAGCATTAAGGAGTAGATGGGAAAAGTTAAAATTAGATTTGAAGAGTACAGATGGCAATCTAAAAGATGCTTGTCTGAAGTGGGAGGATTTTAAAGAAAAATGTGACAAAAAAAGCCGGTGGATTAATTCAACTCAAAATGTGCTTAGTGAGACCCCTAAAAAATGGGCTGATTTAGGGGAAATGAAAATGGTTTTAGAGCAATACAAGGTATTATTGTATACAATGGTTTTAGATTTTGTCTCCAAATTGAATGGATTTTAATTATTTACCAACTTTAGAATCTACAACGTGAAATAGAGAAAGAAAAAGCTGAAATGGAGCCGTTATTTGCCGATTCCGTCCAGCTTTCGGATTGGGCTGGATCGTCAATTGTTAAAAACCCTGTAATTATTCTGAAAGCAGAGCTGGGTAAAATGGAAACAACACTTAAAGATCTGCAATCTCATTTGGAGAAAGAAATTGAAGACTATGCAGGGTACCATAATGCTCTACAAGAAATAGAAAAATGGTTACTAACTACATCATTTCAGCTAATGGCACATAATTCGCTCTGCATCACAAATCGGGAGCAAACTTTGGAGCAGATTACAATTCATGAAAACTTGTTGCAAGAAATTGAAATCTATCAAACAAATTTGAATGCTTTGAAAGATAAAGGAAATGACCAGATTTCGCGATACAAGTCTACTATGGTGAATATCGAGCCTACTACTAAGAAGCAGCTTAAAAACGTTCAGGATAGCTATGATTCATTGTTGCATACTGGAAAACAAATTAAAAAAAGGTTATTGGAATCTTTGGACAAGTTTCAACAATATGAAGATACCTTAGACAGCATTATGAATAATTTGAATGAAATTGAGCCGAAAATGAAAGATGAGCTTAAAGCACCAATTGAAAGCATCGATATATTCAACAGCAAGATTGAGTATATTCGGGTTAGTCCTAATATTTATGCGTTTTCATTGCTTAAATTAATCTGGATGAGATCGAGATGTATGGGTTGTGTTAGTAGCAGCAGTAAGAGGTCTTTCAGATTTGTAATGCAATAACTTTACCATATCCAATGGTCTAGAACTGTATAGCTTTTTATTATATTAACTATAGTTCATTTCAAAATTTAAAATAAGTGTCCCCATATTCGGCTTTCCCTTATAAATGGACGATCTATCCAAATTCATCATCAGTAAAATGTTGTGGCAACAATAATTCATTGTTCATTTTATCAGTCTTCCAAGAAAATTATTTGAAAATATGATTTGTTTACATTTGGTTTTGGTTTACATTTTGGACATAATTCGTTCATGAGCCTCATTAACTTAGTAATTAAATCCAAAAAAACTATGTTTTTTAGGCTTTGGTTAAAGTTTGGCAAAAAGTGGGACGACATTTTTTTTCATGATGACGCACATTTTATAGAGCAAATAATGTAAATTGCCCAAATGGGACGATTTTTTTAAATTGGTTAATAAATTTAGCCACAATTAAGGAAACAAGTTGAAAAATGAGGAAAAACTGAGTTAGTTGGGGGTTGGGATGCGAGTGTTTTCTGAGTGCTTCAGGCACTATTCACTTGTAGTATGAAGGATGGATATTTCATTGTTCTTCCAACGCGGCATCCAAAACTATGAAGTTATGTAAAGGTAGGTAGCAAGCATGGCTTTATACTGTACAGTGTACACTGTACATACTAAAAACAAATGTTAAAGCTACGTGGCACCCAAATAAACAAAATGCAAGGCTGATATCAAGGATGGCTAACTATTCAATAAACAAATGTTCTCTCAACGCCAACAAATTCAAAATTTACGTAAATTTTTTTAGAATTCCAAATAACACTAATAAAACAGAACACTGCATATACTTCTTACTGAGGTTTATTACTCTCTATCATTTCATTATCCAGAATTGACTAAAAATAATTATTAAAAAGTTTCGGCTGCGGTGAAGAACGCCTTGTGTCTATATTTGACTGCTTGCTTGTTCAACATATTATGTCTGTAGAATTTAGAGTGCTATATTTGTTGTACGTATTGCTTGCAGGCAGGGTACTAATTTATGGCATTATAAAACTTATAGAAAGACAACTAGATTTCTTTTTTGCATTTTTTTACATTGGTTGAAAAGTTTTTTAAAGTTCGTATATAAACTTCTACTTTGTAGGGAATTCATAACAAACTACAAGGAGAAAAAAATCGTCTTTCACTTGCTGTTCAAGCTTGTGAAGTGGCAACAGCGTCTTTGTCTCGTCCAACAAGTCCACAGGACGCCATCATGCAGCCTATCCCAGACAAGGAATTAACTGTTAGATCTCATTTAGAAGAAGCTATTGATTTGGTATGATTTTTTTTGCGTTTCCTCAATCGCTTGACGGTTTGTGCTTGCCAAAGCAGTTGTGATCTGATCTACTACCAGTTGCGTTTTGTGTGATTTTTGTTTAATTTTTAAGTGTTTTGCTTGTTTGAAATAAAGAAATCCGTTTTCCCCCAAAACACTTCTGTTTCCTCTGATGAAGTTGTGCGGAGCAAAAAAGTAGAAAAGATGCTTGCAGCTCCTGTAATAAAGACAATGAGTCTGATTGATTATATTTGCTCAAAGGTAGCTTGATTTTGATTTTAGTTTTACTCTGATTGCTTTTGTTTTTTTGATTAGTCATGATAATATGATAATCTCAAATTTTTTATTAGCAATGAGGATATAATAAGAAATATATTTCCCGTCAGATTCAAACTCAGATGACAGACTTGTCAGCGATAGGGGCAGATCTTGATGGTATTCGCTCGAGCAAAGATGACTTCAACAAATGGGTGACAGATACACAAAAATTGTTGAAGGACATTCAAAACCGCCCTACAAAATTAAGATCTGAAGCGGCTCAACAAGAGATTAATCAGTTACAAGAAATTCTAAAGGTATAAATAAGCAGTTATGAAGCACAGCATAGTTTGCATTTTTAATATGTACTTGTATAATGAACGGATCAAAAAACCATGTTATGCTCAAATTGCGCAAAAAGTACTGAACCGATTTGCTTCGAAATAGGCTTAAACTGATCCTTCTGTGCTTGCGGAGTGCCCTCGCCATTGGGTCCTAAGCCGTAAAACCCTTACTGTCCATTTCAGAATTAATGGCAGTTGCCTTGTGTTATTTGGCGACCCAGGTTAAATGGCCAATTACTCAAAATCGAACCGTAAATTCCAAAAATGCTATGCCAACTAAATTCATATTTTCTACTTTTCAGTTCATTTTTTATCATTTAAAACTTTTCTTTTTGTTATCACCAAACAAACATTGCCATGTAACCTAGCGAGCAAATTTACTGCTTTTTTTTTTTGAAATGGACAGTAGTTAACGAGATAATTGGCAATTAAGTTGGTCATTTCGCCATTTTCGGTTGTCATGCAAACGTAAACAACCAAGTCTCTCAAAAATTAAAAAATTGACCCTTAGAATTGCGATTTTTCTCATGTTAATTCCCATAAGGAAATCTCAGAATCGAATCTGAATTCAAATAATTCTTTGCTTGAAAAATCAACGAATAATACGAATATTGATAAGCACCTATCAGTAGACGTATGTTAAATAGATGTGATATTATTTTGTTAGTCGCCCGTGCGTAGAACGGACCTTTTCACTGGTCCATTTATATCAAGAATGCCGTATTTGATACTATCAATTATTGTTTAGGGTGCCAACGATCGCCAAGCTCAACTTATGGAAGTTGAGGTTCATGAATCTGGACTGGTGTTGTCGAAATATCTTCCCGACTTGGAAAATAAGCTGCAGTTGGTGGCGAATTCAGCATCCTTCATTTTAGATGTCCGACTAAGAATGCAAGCTCGTGTGTCTGACTATAAAACGCTCGTGTCGAACACTCAATCTTGGCTTGATTCTTTGTTATTAAAAATGGAGGGACTTGAAAAAGGAGGATGTATTTCATGCAAACAAAAAGTAGACAAAATATGTTCTATTTCTCAGGAATTCAATACGGACGGAGACAATAAGTTATCTAATGTTCGAGACACCGCAAATGATATTATCAAAGGCATTAGTAATGTGGACACACAAATGATCGAAGATCAGCTGAAAGGTTTGGAGCGCCGATTTAGTGAAGTCAAAAAAAGAATAGTGCGGAAAAAAAGTTGTTTAGAAACCGTGAAAACTGGTTTAGAGGACTTCTACAAAGATTTAAACTCATATGTTGAAGATCTGAAACAAAAGAGCATGAACTGCAATGCACTTCAGGACTATGAAGTTTCGCCCATTGAAATAGAAATGACAAAATTGAAAGGATGGCTAAAAGAAATGGATGCGAAAAAAACAACTTTAAATTCGCTAGACAGACGATTGGCAACTATTCAGTCAGAATTGGAAGTGGAAGAACTGCAAAAGGCACAAGGGGAACTTGCGGATATGTCAAAGCAGTATGCATCTGTATGTGATGGCCTAAAGAGCAACATAAGTTTGTTAAATAAGGGTTTAGTGGCCAGAAAGCAGTTTGCTGACGAAGTAGAAAATGTAAGAAACTGGGTCAAGAGAGTTAGTAACGAACTATCTGAGTCGACAACAGCTCCTTTAGCTTCGTCAGATGTGAACAGGAAATTAAATCATTTGAAGGAATGCGAAAAATTGGTTGAAGATTTCAATAACAGTACTTTTCGAGAATTAAAAAAGGATGCTACTAATCTTGAACTTGAGTGTAGTCCTGAGAAAGCTCAAAGTTTGAGAGATTTTGTAATTGGTAAGACGTTTAAGGCTTTTATCAATGTTTTTTATAAGCAATGGATATTAATCCTTGGATATTTTAACAGATTTGGAGCGGGGTTTGCATAATATTATTGCTGTAGTCGCTTCACAGTACAATAAATTGATGACTGCGCGCAATGTACGACTAGAATATGAAGATGGCGTTAAAAAATGTGAAAGTTGGATTAAAGAAGCTGAGACTGCCATGGAATCTGATGTTAAAGGATCGACAAACTTTAACGTTATCGAGGAACAATTTGCCAAGGTACAATCTATAATTCAATGATATCTTCGGAAATACATCATTTACTTTAATGGACTTTTGTTTCCCATTGTTAGTACTGCAAATTACAAACGGATGCCAAAGGGATTCGTGTAGATTTTCAAAAACTTGAAGCTCATGGTGAACGTTTGATTTCAACCCTCAATGAGCCAGATAAACAAATATTATCAGACCAGCTTTTCAGACTTAATGCTAAATTAGAGTATTTGATTGTTAACATCGATGCAAAACTGGAAAGTTTGTCATCGGCTATGAATGACATGAAGGAGTTAACTGGCGTGCTAACTGAATCTCGTGAATTTATTAAGGAAACTAAATTTAAGGCTAATAATTTGGATCGCCCTGTTGGAAGTAAAATTGAGGATTCACAAAATATTTTACATTCATATGAAGTAAGTCTTTCACAGATCCCAAAAATTGGTCGTCATTATATTTTTGATTTTAATGAGCGCGGGCATAAAATAACTAATGTATATTAGGATGGTTCAGGGAGGAATTTTTGAAGATTGCTAATTTGTTTACTCTTTATCATTTTTTTAAGACTTTGCTAGATGATTTGAAAACTTATCACCACGATCTTGAATCCGCGCCTCATTACCGCTCGTACTGTAATAATAGTGAATTTCGTCATATCATGAAAGAGATGGATGGCCAAGAATCTAAATTTGAATCGCAAATTACAAAGTTGAGACATTTGCTTCTTCTGCAGCAGCAGTATTTATCACTCGTTAACGAAATTACCAATTTTGTCAATCGTTACACTGAGGTCATTAAAGAAGTCGAAAATTCGGCAAGTACTACTGAAGAAAAAATAAAGCGCTATGACGATGTGATTAGTCGAATTCAGGAGTGTGAAGCATCCCTTTCTACTGCAGAAGACAAAGGAGATCAGATTGCAGAAGAAGGTACTGTGCAGGATCGTAATGTGGTGACTGAAAAAATACAAAATTTCAAGCAACAACTTCAGGGCTTAAGACGAGAGGTAGAAAATAAAAAAGCAGAACATGAACTAACAGCTACTGAGCACAAAAATTATGCAATGGAAATGGATAACGCTATCTCGTGGCTGCACGAAAAAGAGACTGTGATAAGGTCTAGGCCTCTGTTGGAAAGAAATGCTTTGAGCATTGATATTGAAATCAGGCGTCATGAGGTACATTGCACATTACATACTTATTTATACCGCCCCATCAAAATTCTTACGGCAGTTCGCAGCTTGTTGTTGAAACTGTTAAAATCAAGCATGTAATCTTTGTAAACTAAAAAAAACTCTTTCTACCTATTTTGTTCAGAATTTTATTATTCGAATGGTGGTTAGTTTTTCTGTAAGTTAAGCATTTTGTAATTTATTAAAACTACTCCCACATCAAAGTAAATTTTAATGGCTGATTTGGCTGAATAGGCTAAGCATGAGACTAATTAACAATTTACGATAACAATTTACTTTTTCATTGTTCTTTATACATGCTATTTTTCCCGGATTATTTATTAGGTTACATTGTTGATTATGTTGATGATTGATTTCTAGATGTTGTGTGCTGTCTAAGATTTTGATCGGGCGGTTAGCTAGCATGCTTGCATTTTAATGAATATTTCTTTTACCTAGGATCTTGCAACTGAAACTGCTGAAAAATTACAAACTTTGAGATCCATTCAAGAGACTTTACAAAATGAAGACGGATTACCCTCTGCTCTGTCCGAAAAAATTAGTCAAAGCAAAGTGCTAATCAAAACTCTCCCTGATCAACTTAAGGCTAGAGAGAAGTATTTGAATGATAATCGATGTGTAAGAGAAGAACATGAGAAAGCTGTCAACTTAATTAACAAATGGGTGAAAGAGGCTGCTGAGAAGTTGAAAATTAGAGAATCTTGTATTGATTTTGACAACATTTTGGGAGACTTGGCAGTTCATAAGGTATTAATGGGCTATGTTTGCTAAGACAATAATCACAATTAAACTTTTATTTTGTATGATACCACTTTCATAATGATATTATGCTAGAACTACTTTGGGAATGAAAAGCCAATATTTCAGCAGCTTCAAAATACTCGACAAATGGTAGATAAAATATGGCCTAGCTTGCAAGTTTCCGAACAAGAGTTGCTCGGTAAGGAACATGAAGATCTAAATGAGGCTGTTCAGAATACATTCAATAGTGCCAAAAGTCAAGAAGCATTTTTGGAGGAAAATGCAAGTCTATGGAAAAGCTATTCAGATTTGCTGAACGTTCTTCAGTCCTCCATAGCTAAAGCAGAACTTCCAGAAGAACCTGCAAGTACTTTGGCTGCTGTTCGTAGTAATTTCTGCAATGTGCAGAACGCACTATCTCATATGCAAGTACGTTTCTGTGCTGAATCCATCTCAAGCATTAGATAACTTTTTGAATTTAAAATTTCTCATCTGAATTTCATACATTAGAAGCAGCAAACCGAACTGGATGACCTGAATGAAAAAGTTCAAAACTTGGAAAAAGTAGCCAACATGGAAAACCGTCAAAAAGTTCATACACAAGTCAAAAATATTAATTCCAAGTGGTCAGAATGTTTTAATAATCTTCAAACAAGGAATAATTTGATTACAAATTTAATTACTCAGTGGGAGGTACTTGCCTAGTGTAAATTTTACTATTATTCCATGTGTCCTGGGTTGCGGTAGCTATTATTTGATTTTTAAATTTAATTGCAGAAATGTGAAATTTTGTGGCAAGAATTTGAATCTGGCCTATCTCATGTGGAAGAGCAATTCGCACACATTGATCCGTCCATTCGATCTCATCTGCAATTGAGGGAAACAAAAGATACAATGACGAAAATTTTGAAAGATGCTAAGCAGTTACACCCTACGCACAAAGACTTACTACATTCATCCAAGTTTATTCTTGATCATTTGAATATTGCATCTGAAGTTTCTTACTCCACTTTAAAATCTAAATTGGAGTTGCTTTCAAATCAGTACAATACGTGAGTTAGGTCTTTTTCGTATCTTTTTCTTTCACTGAATTGGATCATAGTGATATAATCTCACTTTTGGTTTTTTAATAGCATTGTTGGTCTTTTGGAAGACAAATTGCAGTGGTTAAATGACCAAGATGTTTTTTTGAAAGATATTGACGATAAAACTAGAGTTTATCATGATAAGATAGCTAAAGTGGATATGGAGCTGGACGCAGTTGATCCATATCAAGGAGATATGTCATTGTTGCATGAAAACATCAAGGTAAACTTGAAATCCTTACAATTGTTTGTTTTTTATGAAACTTGATTTGTAATCATTTTTTAGGACCTGGAAAATCAATTAAAAGCCATATCGGAGGAAATTAAAGAATTCGGGCGCAACGTAAAAGAAAAGTTTTTATCCATCAAGCAAATTGTTCCGATCTCTATTGGAAAGAATGTAAGCTTTGTCTGTTTTGAGTAAATATTTATAATGTGCCTTGTTAGTTCTCAGTTTGACTGATTTTTTTCTCTTTTCATCGCCCGCTTAATTTTTTTTAAAGATATCGGATTTAGAATTGGAGGCGGAAAAATTAAAATCAGCTTTGGAAGATAAAAAGAAAGCTGCACTCAAAGCTCGTGATGTCAGAACAGAGTACAACGTAGAACTGGATGCTGTGAAGAACTGGCTGAAAAGTGCCCAGGAGAGACTACAAAATCGTTCTAGCGAACCTGTACATTTGAAAGAAAATGTTCAGGTTTGATGCATAAGTTTAAGAGCATGAAATATTTTTTCAAGTTCAATCGTTGTTCATTTTAATTTTTCTCCATGTATAGGGATTGCAAATGGAATTTCCTAAAGTGGCCGATCAGATGATTCGAGTTCAAGAAGCAGCTATTCAAATAATAGCAAATGCGATAAATGATGACGAAAAAATAGTAGTGAAAGAGGAATTAGCAGCAACTGATGCTGAACTTCAGCAAATCAGGGATGAAATTGAGGATCGTCGAATGAGGGTTTACGAATTTTCTATATCTTTCTGGTTTTTAATGGCACCGTGTGTTTCCTTCAGTTTAACTTAAAGTGGCTAATATTGTCCGATGATTCTACCTAAAACCTTTTTTGTCCTTTTCTAAAACTCGTTACTAATTTTTTCATTTTTATTTACTGTAAATGATTTATTTTACACAGATAAGTGAATCTTTGGATGCATGGCAAAGATTTATGCAGCTATACAGTCAAGTAAAGATTTGGATAAAAGAAAAAAATGAGTTTTTGGAGGAGCCACTTGAACTGGGATCACTTCCTGAAACGAGGGAGAAGTTGAATAACTATGCTGTGAGCAATAACTTTGACTATATTCTATATTGGACAGATATTCTACTCGCAATATAAATAAAATGTTCGATAAATTGAAAGTTTTGCATGGCATTGTAACTATACCCAGGTGGCCGTGAGAAGTCTTAAAACTGCTGGAAAACACTTAAGTGAAATGGGCAAAGAAGTTGCTAAAGTGGCAGAAATATCATCAGCTGCACCATTGTGCGAGAAATTAGACGAAGTGGAGCAGGAAAAATGTGACTTGGAAGGAAGGTTACTGGAAAGAGTGAGATATTATTATTATCATCATAACACAATCACACATTTTTTGACGCACACAAGGTCTCTAGAATGTGATGAAGCAAGAAAGAATAATTTAATGCAAAAAACTCTTTTGCTCGCTTCATCACATTCTAGAAAATTTCTGTACGCCAAAAAATGTGTGAATCATTGAAAATTTGGCAGGTTTTAAATTTTGCTCGTAAGAGTGAGTCTGACTATAGTCCATTTAAATGAAAAAGAGAATTTTTTTTCGGTATGTTATCTGGCGTTTTTTGTTATTGTTGCCACAACATTTTACAGACAATTTGTATAAATCCACCATTTATCGGGGATAGCCGAATAACATGGAGCAACTTTTTTAACTTTTAAATGAACAGTAAAGAGTAAAGGCCAGTGGGCCCGGCTATCTATATTAACTAGTTAGACACCATCACCTAACAACTTTCTGTAAGTAACTTTGAAATAACCACTGCAGTTTAGGTTTTCATGGCGCGGGCTCTAATAAGCCTAGACAGTCCATTTTGTGTGTGAATTTTTCTCGAGACCTGGAATGAAATAAGTCTAAACAGTTCTCGTTTTTGCGTGTTTGTTTTTGAGACGCCGGAATGAAATAAGTCCAGACAGTTCTCAGTATGTGTGTGTGTTTTTGTAAGAAAACTGGACTGCATTGCGTTATTTGTTTAATTTTTTCATTTTTCAATCTTTGTTTTGTTGATGAGATATTTAGGCCATCCTAAACTGCCTTTCCTTGTTATTTTAATTGATGTTGGATTGTTGGAATAAATAGCACACTAGTTAGACTGGATCAGTACAAATTCATACACTGTTGCCCCAGTAACACAGTTTAAAATATATAATACTACTGTCCGTTTCAATGAAATACGGAGTTCCTAATGTTAAATTGGCTATCTAGGCTTGTTGGATGATCACCGTGAAAAACGCAAATTTCGTAAAAATTGCCTGGGCAACCAAAATATGTTCTAGATTTTAAGTCCCCATGATGAGATTAAGACGAATTTATTATTATTATTCATTATTTATTGTTTGCTCAATGATAAACAAACTCTGCCTTCTGCCAGGTAACCATTGAAAAAAGTTACTACGTACGTATGTCATTGAAACGGACAGTAGTCTATGAACAAATAAAATAGCAATAAAACTAAGTAGATAAAAAATGGCGCATCAGTCATAAGATATTACTGTCCGTTTCAATGAAATACGGAGTAACTTTTTTCAATGGTTACCTGGTAGAGTTTGTTTATCATTGAGCAAAAAATAAATAATAAATAATAACAATAAATTCGTCTTCATCTCATCATGGGGACTTAAAATCTAGAACATATTTTGGTTGCTCAGGC